>Ga0181380_1001052_pt1 | contig 12242 bp, 13 predicted proteins | sample 3SPOviralmetaG_FD_130116 | JGI IMG/M metagenome (GOLD analysis project Ga0181380, IMG submission 130116) | Marine viral communities from the oligotrophic San Pedro Time Series (SPOT) site, San Pedro Channel, CA, USA - 3 SPOT_SRF_2009-08-19 | ecosystem: Environmental > Aquatic > Marine > Strait... | reverse complement strand
TAAACAAAAACTATTTCCTCTGAATTCACGATTGGTTGCCGATGATCCATTAGCATTAGCAACAAGTTGGATTTGATTAGCACGATAATTAGTTGTAATATTTGCTGTATTTCCAAGAGCAGAATTCATCTCATTAGAACTATGAGATACAGGAAGAAAACTTGCTAAATATCTTCCATAATGTCTTACATGTTCAATAACATTATTAGTTTTTTGTGATGATAAAACAATTTGATCTAAAATACCATAAGTTGATAATTTAGGTGATACATTAATATCATCTGTGAATTCTATTGGTGTACCAAAATCACCATCAGGAGCAGAATAAAAACTAATATTTCCTGTAAAACGAAGAGAAGAACCAATTAAATATCTCTGCTGTTCACCTATTACAAAACTAATTACTGGATTACCATCCTTATAAGAAATCCTTGCTCCACTTGGATGATTACTTGGTTGAATAACAATATGTGATTTAGATCCCTCAAGATTATTCATTTTATATTATTTATTATATATAAAATTAAAAAAATAAATAAATAAAAATTATTTAATTAAACTATTACTCTAACATTTCCATTTGCTTCTATCTCAATAGTTCTAATGTGGTATATGAAATTCATCCATAAATGATTCTTTGTTGGTGCTGTTGTTTCATTATAATTTAATTGTAATACAAAATCTTTACCACGAGCATCATAAACACCATTTCCAAGTGCTAATGCTCTTGGAACACAGAAATTTTTATTAAAATTAGCAAATGAATGACCAAAGATTCGTGCCGAAGATAATGCTTTATCTAGTTCGTGAATGAACTGGGCATTTATTGATACACTATTCGATACTTTAGATGTTTCTACTTTTCTATTTGGTTGAAGTCGTCCATTATAGATCCATTGATAATCACTTAAATGATCACATATTCCAACTAATCCACTACGATTAGATCTTAAATAATAATCAGGATTTGCAGTTCGTTGATCATTTACAGCAACTTTATATGTTTCAGAAGCATTGATATTTTGTTTAGATGTGTATACAGTAGCATCAGTTGGAATACTGAAAATTGCTTTTGCCTTACTTTCCATTAAAGGCAATCTCATGTTAAATACACGATCACTAGATAATTGTGATGACTTATAATTTCTTACACTCATAAAATCATAAACCATTTTCCCTCCACTCTTTAATGCCGACATCATTTGAGATTCTATTTTTGATGATGGTGAAATTTCTTGAACAATTAAATTTACATCTGATACTGTGTATGTTGGATCATATGAACTAGTATCTTGAACAGATTGAGAATATACAAAAATATTTTGTGCTGAACTATCCATACCTTTTCCATCTATTTCTACAGAAGCATTTAGTTCTATTTGGATTAAATCATCATTCATACTTATTTCTTTAATAACTGGAACACCACTTGCTGACTGGAATGCTACAACGGAAGCACTACCATCAACATATCTTTGGAAACCTAATTTTTCACCAATTACAAATGGACATTGCTGAGGTTCTGTATGTTGAGAATTATTGGACTGAAGACGGAAAGTGTTAAAAGATCCATTAGTAGCTACAGAAGCATAAGTGGCTGCACCATTTTCTTTAGCATCTAAAAATAAGGGATTAAGAGTTAATCTTTTAAATCTCATAGCAGAATCTACTTGACGAAAAACTCTGTTTGTATCTTCAAGCAAAATAGAAATCTGTATACCACCGAGCATAGCATTTGGGAATGCTTTAGATTCAGCACCAAAAATTCCTGTATTTAATGGGATACAAAATTTAGCATCAACAAAATTAGCATCAGTCCATGAAGCATTAATTGTTCCTCCTTCTTCATTTTCATAAAATGGGTTTAGTTCTAAATTATTTCCACTTGTTTTTGTGCTTCCAAATGTTCCACGATTATCAGTATTGTAAAATCCTGAACATTCAGTTAATGCTCTTTTATTTTTCATACTATCATTAGTTTGATAATCATACATAAAAGCAACCATTGTGTTATAATTCTCAATAGATTCTAACTCGACCCCATTTGAATCCATTATCCTAATAGTACGACACAAACACTGAATTCCTGTCTCAGCATCTAACTGGAGACGAGTTGGAGTAGCACCAGCCACAGAGGGAGCATCAAATGGTTGTGAAGTATAACTTGGAGCATTAATTTTTACTTTACCCTCAAGATAAGTTTGTGATGGATCAAAATATTTTAAATTAGGATCAATCTTAATTATTATCTCCTGACCAGCAACATAATCAAGTCCATTTTGGGATGGAATACGAATAGATTTCTGCATTACTGGTTCTTTGGACATAGCACGGAAATAATCTTGGGATTCTATTTCAGTCATTTTATAATTTATAATAATATAAAAAATAACAATCAAATTAAAAAAAAATATTAATTATAATTTTTTCAATACTAAACAATTTCCAACAATTAATTTAATACAATATTCATTACTATATTTATCACATATTTCATCAACTGCTGGTTTTACTTCAGGCCAAGCATTATCACAATAATTATCAAATAATATTAATCCATTTTTATTTACTTTATCTTTTAAATTTATAAAATCTTTTGTTACACCTTCTGTTGAATGATCACCATCAATAAATAAGAAATCTATTTTTTTATTTATTTTATCACAAATATTTTTATCTTTACTATCACCTTTAATTAATTCATATTTATGATTATGTGGATTATTATTATTTATATTATTTTTTACTATTTCAATATGTTCTGTTAAATCTACTTTTCTATGTGGATCATAATTTTTACCATAATATCCTGTAAATAAATCAATACCTATAAAATAACATGGTGTTGATGATTTCATTTGTAATATCATACTACCACCATATAATACACCTGTTTCACAATATACTTTACAATTTTCACCCATTTCATTTTTTAATTGTTTCATTTTATCGATATGTGATGAAGGACATATTTTCCCAACCATTTTAACATCATCCATTTATATAATATGATATATTTTATTTTAATTGATCTAACGGCACTTTTTCAAAATATTCATCTAATGTATTTTTATAATTATAATTAATTAATTTAATTTCTTCTTGTCTTAATATATTAAATAATATGAATATATTTCTTAAATCAAACCAAGAAACTTTATGAACTCTTTCTGTATTTGGTGGATTATATAAATCACCTTTTCTTTGATATGTATCATAATAATAATTAGGATTAGTTGTTGGTGTTTTTATTATTTTTAATGAACCATCTCCTTGTTGTACACATTCAGGGATAAACTCTTGATAATCACAATCCATACCTAACATATTTATCTTTTTATAATTTAACATATAGGCAAAACATACAGCTGATGTTCCTGAACAATAATCTATAAGATTTCTAAATGGATTAGTTTTCATCATTTTTAATTGTTGAATAAAAAATACATTTTTATAATCGGTTATTTTATTCCAATGTTTAATTATTGATCCACATAATAAAAATGTTTTACATTTTTTATTTATTATCATATCTTTAATTTTACCGATATGATGTTTACATACTACATTATCAACACATACATAATGTGTGGGATAAAAATCTAAACATTCATCCCAATGTCTAAATGCTAAACAAATACCTACCCATTCTTTATCTTTAAGATAATTAAAATCAAAATCTTTTAATGATCTACCATTTCCAACAACATATATTTCTTTATCCATTTATATAATATGATATATTTTATTTTTAGATTTCAACCCTTTCCCCATATTGTGTTGATCCATCATCATTTACATAATAAATAAATCTATTCATAGGAAATAATATTTTAGGTGGTCTTGTTGGATCATTATATAATCTTTGTATATAATATCCATGGTTTGTGTATTTATTATAATGTTTTATTGATTGTCTATATATATTACAAACTTGAGATTTTGATAAATTTAAATATTTTTCAATATCAGATAATTTATTAAAATAAAAAAAATCACCAACTTTATCAATTAATAAATATTCGTTGTTCATATACTTAAAAAAATATTATTATTGTGCAGTTTTAACGATTGCTCCAGTTGAACCAATGTCTTGTAATGCTTGTAATTTTTGCTGTGGTGCTTTAGTTTGTTCTTGTGTTTTTAATTCTTGTTCTGCTTGTTTAGGTTCTTTTGCTTCACCAATAACTGATTCAACACCACCAGCTATTCCTGCTAATCCTCCTAATATATTAAATGCTACACCTACTGGGGCACCCACACCACTAACATCTAAAGCAGTTCCCAATCCTTCTAATGCTCCTGAAGCCATATTAAGAACATTTGCTCTTCTTTCATCAGCATCTTTTCCAACAATTTTTCCAGAATCTATATCTTCAAATACATCATATAATCCTTGTCCTACACTTGCAACTGTTCCTGCCACACCAAGACGGCCATATTTAGCACCTCTTTCAGCAATAGTTTTTCCTACAGCAACATCACCTTTTAATGATGTTTTTAAATCATCTAATGTACTAGTTGGATATGAACTTTTTAATTTACTAAAAACTGAATCACTAGGGTCTATAAGATCTGAAGCAATATTTAATCCTTCATCAATTGCTTTAGGACCTGCTTTTATTACTTTTCCTACTGCTTCAATAGGTTTACCTTTACCAGCAACAACACCAAATGTAGATTGTGCAGTTGTTTCAAGTTCTCTTACAGGTTCACCTTTTTTTAATGATTCTACTTTTTCTTTTGCTTCTGCTACTTTTTGTTCTTGTGCTAATCTACTTGTTAAATTTGATTGTTCTATTTGTCTATTTAAATTAGCAACATTCAGATTATAATCCATTTTTATATTTAATATACATAAAAATATATCTAAATTTTTTATTATTTTTTTTATCATATTATTTATGATAAATTAAATCTCTTTTTATAACTTCTAATATTTTCTTGTCTACTTGTTGAATCACCCCAGAGGATGAACCACGATAAGTGGCCTGCCCTTGTTGGATCTTTAGTTTGTAAATCTTTTTTATGTCTACTTCTATATCTTGCCCTTTGTTCTTTATCTTTTGTGATAGTATAATCATCCATTCCTTTTGCTCCAAAATGTGTGGTTTTAGTTCTACCATTATCTTTTGTAAATATAGCCATTAATTTCTTACCTGCTTTATCAGATTTTTTTATCACAACTTTCATTATGTATATTATTAATATTTTTTTTATTATTATATAATAATAAATGAGGATACATGATTCTTATTCTAAAAAAGATTTAGTTAAAGTTATTGAAGATTTTAATATTCCTGATATAGATCTAAAATTAACTAGATATGATATTGTTAAAATATTATATAATTATTGGGAAGATTATGATTTATCATTTTTAGAAAATGAAAATCCAGTTAAAACATTATCAATCAAAGAAAAAAATGATATAATTATTAAAGCTAAAAAAATTATTGCTTTACATAAAAATGGATATAATATAGATAGATCATTATATAATAATATTCAAGAGGTTTTTGATGATGCTGAATTTATATCACAATATGGAGATATTAGTTCAGTTAGAAGAGCAATAAATTTTATTAATGAAAAATATGATAAAAATATTATATGTACATTAACTGATGAAATTAAAGATTTATTAGATCAAAAAGAAGAAATTAAAAAAAGTTCTAATATTGGATTTAATTTTAAACGAGGAAAATTTAAAGTTGATTTCACATAAGTTTAATTCACTAAAATTATTTTCTATGTTATATATATAAAATGACAAAATATAATTACTCATGTGGAAAAATTTATTGTATTAAAGATAATATTTCTAAAGATGTTTATATTGGACATACTATTCAACCATTAAATGTTAGATTAAGTAAGCATGAAACTGATTACAGGGGGTTTATGGGATATAATAATAAACCACGGAGCTTTAGAGGTTCAGCAGAAGTAATATTTAATGGTGATTATAATATTCATTTATTAGAACAATATCCTTGTGAAACAAAAAAAGAATTAGAAAAAAGAGAAACTTATTGGATATTAAAAATGTCAGAAAAATTTAATAGTACTAATAAAAATATGCCTTCTAAATTATCTATGCACGAGTTAGATTGTATAAAAGATCTACACATTCCATCACATATTTAATTCCATAATATATAGTCATATTTATTTCAACTATTTCATCATACATTATATATTTATTTAGATTTTTTTTTTATCTTTAAATACCTACAGACTTTTTCCATTTAGGTTTTCCATATTTTATTGCTATATCTTTATCTGTTTTTAAAGCATTTCCTCCAGTTAGTACAGAAGCTAATCTTGCTAATCCCCAAGAAAATGGTGTTTGATTAGGACGAGATCCTGAACTGAAAAAAGCTCCCTTACCTCGACGGATAATTTGTTCTCTACCAGTTTCAGATATTAAATTTTTTGTGATAAATTCTTTATCTGTTATTTTTGTTCCATATTTTTGTTCAAACTTTTTAACCCATGAAGATCTTTCACTTTTAAATCCTTTAACCTTGGGTCGTTGTTTACCTTCGAATATACTTTTTATTTGTTTTCTTCTTTCATAACCTTTTAAACCTTCTACATAAGTTTTAGGAACCATTTTCTCTTCACCTTTATATTTTATTTTTGTTTTTTCAACCATTTATATATATAATTATTTTTTTTTAAAAATAGTAATTACTCTAAATCTATGATTAGTAGATTTAACCATCCCTATTCTACCAATTATATCAAATTCAGTTTTTTTATAATTAGGGAGTACTTGATCTAACCAAATTAATATTCCATCTTTTTCTAATATTTTATAACATTCTTTAAATACTATATTTCTTTTAACCATACAACAACCATAATGATCACAATCTTCTATTGAATAAGGTGGATCAGATAATATTAAACTATAAAAATTATGAGGAAGTATTTCAGACATATTATGTGCATCAATACCAGTATTATAATCTACTTTATCATATTCATCACTATCAGGCAATGAACCTGAAAATAAATGTAACATTTTATCTGTTTTTGGGAATAATGAATGTATCCTATCTAAATATCCATAAGGATAAGCACCATATAAAGATGTTTTAGTTGTATAATTATTTCCCATAACCCATATCCCTTCAATACAATTATTATTAATAATTAATTTAGAATATTTAGGAAATGTTTTATGATAATTATTAACTCTTTCATTTAAGTTCATTTATATTTTAGCAGATTTTTTATTTTGTGATAAAACTTGATCAATTATATTAAATCTAGTTTCAGGGATTTGTTTTGTTATTTTATAAATTACTGATGATGCTTCACCTACATTTGATAAAGTCATATCAGGATTATGTATTGATGTTTTTATTTCTGTTATTGTTTTTGATTTAGTAAATACAAATTCTAATGTTGAATCAAGTGATACAAAATAATCACCATAATCATTTGATTTAGGAACTGTAGCTATTATTGGATGATTTGTTCCACTATCATATCCACCTAAATATAATGAATGATCTAAAATATCAGATCTAATACAAAAATAAGGTGATCTTAATTTTCTCGGCAATCTGGGTGCTTGTAATTTAACGGATGTTGCAGATTCTGTTATAGCAGGATATTGTTCAAATAATAATTCTTCTCTAAAATAATCTGATTTATCTGCTCCAGTATTTGTATCATTAAATGAAACTACACAAGGCAATTGTAAGTTGTACATACCTTCACCATAAGCATTAGTTATAAAATCCATTGTAGCTTGTTGTGGAACATCAGCATTTGTAAAAGCATACGGAAGAGCATTTTTATTTTCATTTCCTACTCTTGTTGTTATATCATTAGAAGCATTTTCAGTTGAATTAAATTGTAAATAATCAAATCCTAAATTATACCAAAAAGATTTTTCCCAACTATTTTCATCATAACCAAAATCATTTATAATTATTCCTGAATATTGATCATATATACTCCAACCACTTAAATTAGGATTTAAAAAATCAACACTTAAATCTTTACTATTTATTTTAACGGTGTGATTATTTGCTCCATAAGGGATCATATCAGGATTCCAAGAATTATTAAACAATCTTTTATTTACTTTATAAACTTTTTGTCCTGCTGATTCTGAACTTGGAATTGTATCATCTGTTGATAAAACTGCACCAGCACACCATCTGTTCTGAACTCTTTCTGCTGTATGTAAATTACTTATCTCAAATCTATTTGATGTAGTGTTATATTCAATCAAAGGTTCATTTGCTCCTAAATAAACTTTTTGGACTCTAGCATGTGAAGATATTTGTGTTGTATCATAAGCAGTTGGAAGTGAAATATTTTTTTGATATAATGCTTCTGCTGGTTCTAAATCAGCATATTCACTTGCCCATCCTGAAGTTAATCCCATTATAACATTTCCATATGATAAAAAATGTGAATCCCAACCCATTCTTGTTAATGAATCTATAGTAGATCCATTTGTAGTTCCATCATTTAATAAAAACATACAATTAGGAATTGTTGTAAAACTAGCATTTAAATTTGTATCTTCTATGATTCCTAAATGTGATGTTGTTACAGCAACATATTCAAAATTACCTCTAACTACTTTTTTAAATACACCATAAGAATATCCTGTTTCCCAACTATTTCCATCTGTTTCTATATTTTTATATGTAGGATTAAAATCAAAAAATATTGGAACTGAATTCATAATATTTGATGAAGAATTTATTTTAAGGAAATCTGTTCCAAGTTGTAATTTATAAACTGGATCAACTGTATTACGAACACTATCTCTTCTTACATTTAAATGTAAAAATCTTGAATTATTAACAGTTGTATATGAAAAATATTGATTAAATTTATTCTCAAATAATTCAGGATGATTTCCTTGTTCATTAAAAATATTTTTCATTTTATTCATAAATTGTTTATCACTCCAAAAAATAGGAAATACAATTTCATGTATATCATCACCAGTAGCATCACGACTAAATTTAGAGGCATTCAAATCATCTTTTAAATTAAATGATGAATATAAATAATTAGGATAAAGATCAGGTCTTGCTGGATTAACAGTTTGTAAATAATTTAACCAATATTCATTAAATTCTCTTCCTGCTTTCCATAATTCTGGTCTTTTAATTCCTATGTACTGATGTGAAGATAACCATTCTAATGCTCTATTTTCATCTTGTGTTGCAGTAGACCAAGAATCATAATTGCTTTCTCCATTATTAGCTTCTGAACAAGCAAAAAATGTATGATAAGTTGGTGAATTTATTTCTGTATTTAAATGTCTATATGTTTGATTATCAACATTTATATTAAATTCAGCTGTAGAATAAACTTTATTTATTTGTGGTTGTGTTTGTTTTCTTAATGTATTTGTTATTGTTGATGCTATTGCTTCAGGTGATTTAAAACCTTCTTCTAATTCTATATCTAATTTTTCAATATATTCTATATAATCTAATCCTGCTGGACTTGTTAATGATGCTGATATTAAATCATCACCACCCACATCAGCATATCGAGTATCTGTTTGAGTAAATATTTTAAATCTAGAATTATTATGAATTGCTTTAATATGATTTCTTCCAACTTGTGCTTCGTGTCCTGCTTGGAATAAATAATAATCTTGATCACAATAAAATGCTGATAATAAATCACGATTATATGTAGATCCAGTTTCTGTATATAAACTGACATTACCATATATTTTTCCATCTGCTAATGTATCTGATTGTTCATTCCAATTAGGAGCAACTCCACTTCTATATACAAATCTTCTTGGAAGATGATAAGCTATTTCACCATGATTCGTTATATAATAATTATATAATATAGGTGCTTTATTTTCATTAATAATAACTTCTTCAGTAATATTACTTGCTGATATAGATTTATAACCTAACATATAATCATTATCAGGATATTGTAAATAATTAGCTGGTGTTTGTTGAGTATAAATAATATTTCTTTTTTTAATAAATTTATCTGTTATTTGGATTGAATTATCATCTGATCCAACTTCTGATATAAATGTTTGATGTACTGAAACTTTATCACCTTGATTTACTTTAATTCCATCACCTAATTTATTTGTATAAAAAGCATTAGATTTTAAATTACCACCTCTGTATTCAGCAGAGGTTAAATGATTACAATCTAATAATGTTATTTCTTCCATTATTTATATAAATATAGATAATTATACAATATTAATAATTATTTAAAATATCTAATTTGCTAAAATTGTATAACTAAATCTTTAAAAATAAAAAATTATTTTTGAGGTGCTAAAATTGTATAACTAAAAGTTGTCGAAAAATTCATTTGAGATATATTTTTTTTATAAATGAATTTTTTTGTGATGTTTAGCTATACAATTTTAGCAAATCCATATTTTATCCAAAAATAGAATTTCTCTTTTTATAATTAGATCCACCAAAACTCATTCCACCATTCATTGCTAAATTAATAGTTTTATTTAATTCTTGTTGTTTTTTTTCTGCTTCTTTTATTGCTTTTTTTTCTGCTTTTCTTTTTTGTCTTGCTTCTTCATAAACTAATAATGCTTTAGCTGTTGCTTCTTTTGATATTTTTTCAATATCCTCATGAGTAATATTATTATTTATTGTTTTATATTCATTAGTAACATTATTAACAACTGGTCTTTTTTTCTCTTCTAATTCTTTTTCTTTTTCTTGTTTTAGTTGTGTTCTTGTTTTCATTTCACCTTTTTCTCTTAACTCTTTATTTTTTTTTCTTGTTTCATTTGCTTTTTGTCTTGCTAATGCTAGTTTCTCTAATGCTTGAGGTGTCATAGTTCTTGTTCTTTTAACCTTTTTAACTACTGGTGCCTTCGGCTCAACATGTTTTTCATATTCTTCTGCCTTCTTAAATACTTCATCAGGAACAACATATTCTTTCTCTTGTACAACAGGCATAGGTTCTTCATCTTCTTCATCATTAATATCTTCAACATCCATTGTGATTGATTCTTCACTCGGAACAATTTTCGGCAATTCCATTTGTATTTTATATCTATTATTTCTAAAAAAAATTCTATAATTTAATAAATTTTAATAATTTAATAATAATAATTTATATATTTAATTTATATAAATGCCTAAAATTATACCAGTCCAAGCAGATGTTCCTAATCCAAGAATAAAACCAGTTCATCCTAATATCCCACAATGTCCAGCATTATTATTAGGGATTGGTGCAGTTAGATCAGGAAAAACAACATTATTAAATAATTTAATATTTAGAACAGAAGAAGAAGGATTTTATGATGCTCAAAAATATTTTGATAATATTGTAGTTATGAGTAATACTATAAATAATGATCCATCAGCAAGATTTATTAAGAAAGCTTGTGATGTCCATGACCATTATTCAGATGGAATGATTACACAATTTATTCAACAACAAAAAGATTCAGGTGAAAGAGATGAAATGAGATTCACAGCACTTTTTCTAGATGATATATTATCTAAAAATATGAAAAGAAATAGTGAAATATCTTTTTTATGTACAAGATACAGACATCTAAATATAGGATTATTAGGAATATTTACACAGAATTTAAAATCAGTAGATACAATAATTAGAAATAATGCTACAGATGTAATTGTTCATAAACAAACTAATAATAAACAATTACAAGGTGTTATTGAAGAATGGTCAGGAGTTTATGGAGGAGAAAAGAACTTTTTAGCATTATATAATTATGCTACATCAACACCTTATTCATTTTTATATTTGAAAGTTTATGATGGTCGTGCTCTCAAGTCATTTGAAGAAGTAATATTTGAGGATAATCAAATGAAAATACCCATGGGAAATACAAAAGATTTACAAGAAGAAATTAAAGAAGAAACAAAAGAAATAAATAAAGATATGGATCTAAAAAATATTTAAAGTTTATCCTCTATATAAATAATAAGACAAATGGTTTTTATATATAAAATTTATGATAATACTAATGGTAATGTATATATAGGTTCTACTAAAAAAAAATATGTTAGTGATAGAATAACCTGTCATAGATACGATTTTAAAAATAATATTAGATATTGTAGTTCATTTATTATATTAAAAAATAATAATTGGGATTATGAAGTAATAGAAGAGTGTGATGAAAATATAAGATATGAAAGGGAAAGGTATTATATTAATAATACTGATAAATGTATTAATGTTTCTAAATTAAATGGAAGAAC
>Ga0181380_1001051_pt1 | contig 12260 bp, 12 predicted proteins | sample 3SPOviralmetaG_FD_130116 | JGI IMG/M metagenome (GOLD analysis project Ga0181380, IMG submission 130116) | Marine viral communities from the oligotrophic San Pedro Time Series (SPOT) site, San Pedro Channel, CA, USA - 3 SPOT_SRF_2009-08-19 | ecosystem: Environmental > Aquatic > Marine > Strait... | reverse complement strand
TGGTGGGACCCTGGGTAGCCATGGTGGGACCCTGGGTAGCCATGGTGGGACCCTGGTCCACGCCGGTACGGTTCAGCGAAATGCCCGAGCATTTGGAATCGACGTAGAGCTTTTTCCACTCTGTGTGAACCCGGCTCAGATCTTCATTTTCCACCACACTGCCCTCGGTCGCAAAACGTTCTGGGTCCGATTTACCCGTGACATGCATGTCCATGACGTATGCTGGAAACACAATGGGCCCATTTTGCGCCTTGTCCAAGAGTTCCGGTGCCACCGAGCAATCGACTTTTGAGACTTTTGTAGTTGGAAGTTGCCGAAGGTGTGCCAGCAAGGGAATCATCCAGCACAAAAAAGCTTCGCGAGTGTTTTGCAAATCCTTCCCCCAAGCAATGCCAAGTTCAACCAGTTTGCGTAATTGAGTCGGTGGCTCCTTTGGCTTGGTGTCCAATTTGACCTCATTCACCATCAAATACAAAGCGTGAAAGGGTGCCCAGTACGATTTCCGGCCAAAGGGTGTCTTGCGCTGCTTTTTGGTCTCCACGTAGCGGTATGCGGCAATGACGGCCTTCCAATCTTGCTTGCGAATCATTGCTTCAAGCTGCTCAAAGGTCGGTTCTTTTGGGCAGGCTTGGGCCATCTTGTACACGGCCGGAAAGTTGGTGTGGGCCCAGTCCGTGTCGCAAAATTTGGCCACTGCCCGGGCATGTGACCCAGCGCGGGCTTTGGGCAATCGGCACATGAAAACAACCCATTCAACGAGTGCGTCTTTTTTGGGCCAAATCCCTTCTTTGCATTTCTGGTACAGGGCGTCTGATTGTTCCCAATACTGTTCCTGGCCCACATCTTCCAAAAAGATGATTTTCAGGCGGTGCAAGATGTTGGTGCGCACGCGCTTCTTGTCCATTTCGCGGCCAGGCGCATAGCCAAGGGTCCAGAGTTCCAAAATGCACATGAGGGCAAGATCCAGATTTCCCCGGCGAATGCCCTTTTGAAGGCCGCTTTTGAGCTCGCTGAGACCGCATCCTCGAAAGGATCGTTCTTGGCGGTAGCGAATACTGTAACCTGAGTGTGCCATACTTTATGCAAGTTGGGCCCTAGATTGCAAAGATATTTGGGACCTAGATTGTGTGAGTTTGCAAGTTGGGCCCTAGATTGCAAAGATATTTGGGACCTAGATTGTGTGAGTTTGCAAGTTGGGCCCTAGATTGCAAAGATATTTGAAAATGAAATGGTTGTAATTTTTTAAAGATGGGTGGAATGATTGGAGGGGGTGGGATGATTGGAGAGGGATAAAATATCGTCACATGTCATCCGACTCAATGCCCTGCGGTTCGATGTGCGGCCGGAATTTGGGAGGTAGTCCAAAGTCAAACTGGTTGTCATTCACGTCTAGATAGTTGAGGTTCGTCATTTGCTCTAGGTTTAGTTTGCCGGTGAGCTGGTTGGACGAGAGGTCCAGCACGTATAATGGCATGGTTGGCAGCCAGCTCGGTATGGGACCTGTCAACTTGTTTTTGCCCAACTCAAGCCTTTGTAGACGCTTCAAGTTGAAAATCCAGTCTGGAATAGGCCCGCATAGGTTGCTCGTTTCAACAATCAGATCTTTGAGGAAGGGTAAGTTGCCAATACTTGCCGGTAAGGACCCCGGCTTGGTAAAATCCATTGAATTAAGCCTCAGTGTTTGAAGATTTTGTAACTGGTCAATTTCTGGCGGGACATGGTTCACACCGCCTGTTAACTGAAGAAAATGGAGATTGGGCAGACTACAACAAAAAGACGCTGTCAAAGGTCGTTTCAGTTGTATCCCGGCACCACATCCAATCTCCAACAATACAAGTTGGTGGAATGATGCCCAATCCATGGTCCAGGGCGTCAAAGCCTTGCACCGCGAAAACTCAATACTTGAAATGTGAGGTTGGGCATTCCTGGAAATTTTGGAACATGATATACGAGTGTGCATTGGTGATAGTACAGGCTTCAAGTTGTAAATGGTTGTCCCTTCACGAATTGCCTTTGTGAGCTTTCGCGCGCCATAAGGCTTGCAACGATTGATCAACTTGTACATTGCGCGCGTTTCCCGCCGGACGCCACGCACCATCAGGTGGGATGTAATCATATCTCGGACCCGGGTGCAATGAATGATGTGGCCGTGAGGCAGACTGGCCAGCAACGTCATGTATGCCCGGCGATTTCCAACATTTTGGTCGTATTCACGCTCAAGCTTGGGATACTGTGTACCTTTGACGCGGATTCGCTTGCGAGGATTGGTGTCCATGGTGGGACCTAGATTGCAAGTTGGCTACAAGTTGGGACCTAGATTGCAATCCAAATTCAAGCCTAAATTACATCCAAAATAGTATCTGTTCATAAGAAAACAACTGCCTTGTACGTCCCTCTCACCTCGCGCTTTTCCACCTCAAATATGTCCTCTCTTCCATCCGCCCCCATGCCAAAAGCGCCTGTCAAACCACTCACCGCCCCCAAACCTAGTGCAAAGGCGCCTGCGAGTGGTAAGCTTGCCGTCATTATTGTGGGCACGGTGCTTGGGCTACTTGTTCTTGGCGGTATTGCTGCGCTCATCTACTTTGCAGTCGTCAAGCCTGCGGGCGTCTTTAACTCACCCAACTCGGATTCGGGTATTCTTCAGGTGGGCGACCGAGTGTACATGCAAGGCGACTTGATGGACGATGCCTCGTACGGTCCAGTCTGGCTTCACTTGGAGGCAAACAAGGCATACTTTACTACCGACATGACCAATGCAACAGTACTAGAAATTGTGGCTACACCGAAATTGCAAGACGAGTACGTGCCGTCCACTGGTGACAACGTGATGCTTCAATCCTACGGCGTCAAAGATTTCGGCAACGGTGAAAAGATTGACGCGGTAGGCAAAATCACTCTACGCGTGCCCGACACGGACATTTACATGGGCGACAGTCTTATTTCGACGTCGTGTACTTATTCTGGGAAAAGTCAAAGTGCAAGTACCATAGATCATTCCGTGGGTCTTGCGCTCATCGACGAGAATGCGGAGAATCCCGATGCGGATTACCAATGGGTTGCAACATACGGTAATCCGCCAACCAATTCAGAGATTGACGCGGGCACCACAGGCAGCAACGTGCCAAGCATGGGCTTTGCGAAATATGGCGTGAGCTACAAAGTTCGACCGTCCTACACACTCACACCTGGAACATCCTCGAATTTCTGCGGTGGGCACCCATGGAAGATCAAGGGTCAAACCGACAACAGTGGTGGCAAACCAGCGGAATCGAGTATTGTGCTTGGATGGAGTAATGATTCTATTGTCGACTACTCGACCGTGTCCTTCATTAAAGCCAACTAATTGAAATTCGCAGCAATTCTGGCCCTACTATAAATTTGGAATTGGGACCTAGATTACATTGGATACAAGTTGGGACCTAGATTGACATCATGGGCAAAACTAAAGTTGCAGTTCAGGCCTTTGCCAAAAATGTCAACATTCCGGATTTGTTGAAGCGCGTACAACAAGGGACGCCCATTACAGACCCATCCGAGCGCCGGTACATCAACGCGTACAACAAGCAATTGGCGCGCCGTGGTAAAGTAGACAAGTTCAAGGGTCATTCTAAATAAGACGAGTTGAAAGGTCATTCTAAATAAGACGAGTTGAAAGCCCAATCGAACCAAATATATTTTTTATCGCGTCTTAACAAACTTCCAGTTACTTCCCATTAAAATCGCATCCCAGTCTCATGTATTCTCTTGCTGATTGGATCCATGCCTATGAACAAATGCAGGGCGGAGCCATTCCGTCCTTGCACAAATTCCACAAGTTTCTAAAGGACCAAGAACGTGGCCAATTGGAAGGTGGAAGTAGTCAATTTCAAGGTGGTCTTCCACCCCACCTAAAACTGAAACTGGGTGGACTTGGCATGGCGGCACTCCAAGCCCCACAACCAGTCGTTCAGAACCGCTTCGTCTTTGGATCGCATTTCCAAACTGACGACCGGCAAGCTTTTGGTCAACCCGCCTTTATTGCACGTCTCAATGATGCACTACAAACTCACCCCCACTTTGCGGAATGGGACCTGCCTCAAATCGGTCCAATTATAGCCTGCGGGAACTATGGGTGTGGGTACCAGGCGGTAGGTGCACCGGACCGACTATACAAGATTGTTCCGCAGCGGATTCAACAAGAGGCATATCTGGAAGCCGATGAATACGCGTACTACAATCAAGCCAAGTTCCAGGCCGAAGTAGCCAAAATCCAGGCATTAAGTGACGCTCATTTAGGACCTCAGATTCATCGGTACTTTACGATACACGTACCATTGCTTGAAGGAGAGCAAGACACGTTTGAGTTTGGATTGGATGGGCCTGATATGGTCTTGTATATTGTTCTCATGGAGAAATTGGCCGTGCGTCAAACTCCAAGTATCGGCGGACCTATTCCAGACAAGGGTTATGATTTGGAAGAAGATGGACTGGAATTGTATACACGGAAACGAGAATTGATTGCACAGGCGCAGCAAGCTTTGAATTGTCAGTTGGATGCTGCGGATGTGGAATGGGGCTACCGCGGCGAACCCACACTGGCAAATTTGCGTATCTTTGACGTGGACTGCCTTGGACCACTTCCAGCACCGGCGGTGGCACCGGTTAATGAGGATGAAGTGGCAGGTGAGGGTGAAGTGGCAGGTGAGGGTGAAGGCGAGGGCGAGGGTGAGGTGGCAGGCGAGGGCGAGGTGGCAGGCGAGGGTGAGGGTGAAGGCGAGGCGGCTGATTTGGATGGCAGCTATTCCGTCAGTGGATACAGTGACAGCGAAGAGGAAAGTGAGGATAATGGCGAGGACATTGCTGGAGCGAACATTGAAGATTCGAGTACCCACCAAGCTAAACGTGGGCGTCTAGAAGAATGACGACCCAGTGGATACATCGGATCCGGACTGGCGTGACGATGTGTATTATTGGGGGCTTCCCACCAAATACGAGCGATTTCAAAATGTGTGGCGGCGCAGCGGATAATATACCAGAATTATCGCGCTACTAGAAACCTTTTGGGAACTGTCTTCTTGCTAGAAACCTATTGTAACACTTACAACCATGTTGTCCCTTTCAACTATCAAAGACGAACTTCGCGAGTATGAGCATCAATTTCGCGGCGGTGATAAAATGGTCGAAACAAGACAGTTTCTCAACGAGCTCACTGAGAAGGCACAAAGTGGGCCCCAATTGGAGGGTGGGGGGAATCCGTTTAAAAAGTTATGGAAGAGAATGACTCGTTCCAAGGGGTACAAGAAGGGGTATGATAAGGAAAACCCAATCATCAGTGATCCAACAATGAAAGATCGGGCACAGGTGGAAGCCAGTCACAATACCGTCCCCAATTCGGAAGTGGTGAAAACCAATGAACTAGACCCAGAAGTGCAGAAATTGCTGGCAAGAAAAGAGATCGACGATGAGGACATGGAAAGAACTATGGACCCAGACTCGGAACTTCCTCAAAACCCCGTCTCCGAAAGGAAACAACTCTTTGACATTATTTACGAAGAAGCCGCCGAACAAGGCAAGACACGCAGCCAAGCCCTTGCGGATACTCGGCGTGAAATGGCGTTCGAAATTCAGCGGGTGGAGCAAGAACTTGTACAATTAGAGAATGACCTAGTCGATATGCGCCGGTACTACGACATGTTGGCACCACCTAGGGGGCCACCGATTCCGCCTCATGCAAAGTAGGTCCACCTTTTTCCTTTTTTTGGTCAGTGGTACGTATCATAAACACGCGTCCAACTGACCCAAAAATTGCGACACGTGTGCCATCAATCGACCATTTTACTCGAGTAATGACTCCATCCAAGCCATCCAAGCCATCCAAGCTATCCTCACCTTTCGCCCCCTCTACCATCTTGACCAATTTCAACGACTTTGTCCACACACACGCCGTGTTGGCAGTGGCTGTTACCAAGTGGTTCCCAGTTGGAGACCAGTTTATACCGGACGAATGTTTCAGGGAACGTAAGTATGCGTACAGCGCTGAATCTATTTTCACGTTGTTGGCAGCACAAGCCTCGTACAAGATGTCCTGCTCGCGAATGTTGTGCACAGATGTTGGTTTGACAAGTGCAAGCGTCGCATGTTTGCGCCCAAGTTTCGCTCGAACTGCTACCATTGTTTTGGTTGGTGCTATCTTTCGCGGCCCAATCTGACCAGCGGCCATGTCTACAAGCTGTGGTTTTATGGAGTCCGCCAAGGTAGTTGCGACGGCTGGCGTCATGGTTTTGAGGATGGGTCCACCGTCAACTGACCAAGATTCAAACGTGAGGGTTGGCGGGTCACGATGTACAAGATGTACAAGTATAAACCAGTCTCCATCTGGATTCCACACAATACCATGCGGGGCAAAAGATCGTTGGGCAAGCCGTGGTGCAGACCAGTCCAGTTGGCCCCTTTTTGTAAACATAGTAATTGTACTGTCAGTTGCAATTGCCAACTTTGTGTTGTCCGGGGACCATCGCATACAAATGGGGCGCGAGTATGCCCGCGGAATGTTTACACACATTCGTTGTATCCCGAAAGCATCAAACACCTGAAATCCGTGGATGGTTCCAATTGCCACCATGGAGGCGTCGGGTGACCAATCTGCACAGGTCCAATACCGATGGTAGGGATGCGTTAGTGTAGTGCATGTACTCATATTGCAAGTTGGGACCTAGATTGCAAGTTGGGACCTAGATTGTAATAAATTGGGACCTAGATTGCAAGTTGGGACCTAGATTGTACGGGGGAGAATTGACAAAAATAATATCTATAGTTGATCCTGAATACCACACATATTGTGTCCAAGCTCTTTATCTTCTGGACTCCACATGGTGATAGGTCTGTAGCGACCAGTACCGACCATCCGGCCGCTCCAACAACACTCTGTAAAAGTTGGCCGCCGGCACAGTGACAGTCTGGGTCCCATTGTGCACTGGAAAGGAATCAAACCGTGTCCACAACCGTCCCAAAGTGAGGCCGTCGGTCGGACCACTGTAGACCTTGCATTGTTGTTCATCCTCATGCGGCGGAATATCGACGGTTAATTCCACTTGATCCAAAGTGCCAAAGCGTCCCCCATTTCCACTAACATTTTTCGCTGACAAGATGGTCGGGTATGGAATCGGCACATCCGTCTCGTCAATATGCTTCATGTACTCGGGCCATTCCGATTCGGGATGCATCGTGTGCCAGGTCGCCGCGCCCAAATAGGGGTTCTGGTCTAGTCCGCCGCACGACGCTTGCAAGTAATCATCTTCTGCGGTCCAGCGTTTGTTGGTGTAGCCACTACCCGCCGGCTCCTCGATTTGATCCAATTTATGCCATTCATCCAGTGGATTGGTACTATTATAAGAATGCAAGGCCATCTCATCTAGACCCAGTACTTGCTCCTTGCTTTCATCCAAGGTAGCCGCCTCTTTGCTTCCACCACCTCCGCCACTCTTTGTACCCACCGTTTCAAGTCCTTCATTGCCAGTGAACCCCTTTTCAAGTCCTTCATTGCCAGTGAACCCCTTTTCAAGTCCTTCATCCAAATCGGCAATATAACTTAGACGTCGCACACGAAGTTGTTTTGCTTGTGCAGTCAAGTTGGGGTCCGACTTGGGACCCGCCACAAACCCTTGATAAGAAACGATTCGTGGCACATGGTTGGTCCGTTGCCTTGCCGCGGCGCCGGCCACCTCGATAAAGGCCGTTGGTCGCAAGGACGTCTTGCGGCGCACCGTATATTCCTTTCCCGCTGCAAAGAGCTTCCATTCACCGCCAATCCAGTAGTGGCCAGTGTACAACGTATGAAATCCCTCGCCAAAAGGAGTCGGTTCGCAGGAAAAGGTGAGAGCTACAGCGTATGGTGGTTTCCAGTCTTGTAAAAAGGTTTTCGAGATGCGCGGTTTGACGCCGGACCCTTCATGAAAAAACTCGCCAAACTTCATGTCGGGGTGTCCCAAGGCAACCAGATGGGACCATTCTCGTTTCGGCGGAGGTTTGTGTTTTTGGTCCCGCCCATAGCTCCAAATGGAAAAGTTCATGCCTTGGGCTTGTCCATTCTCATCAATGACTGGTCCATAGTACCCAAACGGTGTGGTGACAGGCGCAAAGCTGATGAGGGACGGGATCTGCTCAAGGCACATGACGAGACGATGCACCTTGATCTTGTTTGCCGTGGAAGCCCGAAAGACAATGTGGGTGGCGAGTGGACGCCACCGCTCGCGCACGATGGACAGGGGTCGGTTGGCGCTCAGCTTGATATAATGGAGTGGCCCCACAAATTGGCCGGGTTTGCTATTTTGAACCACTTGAACCCGAACGGTGTGGAAGCCGGGGGCCAAGCCCTTGAGTCGGCGAACGATGGCATAGTGGAGCGGATCGTCCGATTGTGCTGGTTGCACCACAATGTCTTTTGTGTTTCCATTTTGCTCCTTGTCCAAAGTTAGACGCAGGGTGCACTCGTGTCGCACGTCCATGCGTACATACAGCGTGATGGTTGCCCGACGCGCAACGTAAAAGGACCAAAAGAGCGTGTCTTTTAATGTTCGTCCAAGGCCTCCAATGTGCTTAAACAGCTTGGATTTGTTCAGATCGAGGCTTTGAATACCGTCGGGTTTGGTCTGCGACCGGACGGAGTGTACATGTTGGTTGGCGTCGAAAAAGACTTCATTTGCACCCAGATAGAGATGCCAGGGTTTTCGAGGTTCGCGGTCCCCAATTTGAGTCCTTCGAATGGTCTCTTGAAATTTGGTAATGGTAACTGGCCGAGATAATTGTCTCCGGTACTCGGTTAAATCCGCCGGATTTACAGGTTTACTGACTTGTATGCCCATTGTTACCAAGTGTTTTTACTAGGGAGTCATACATTTTCAGTGCCCAAAAAGTGCAAAGCTGGACCCAATGTAGGGCCTAGATTGCAACTATTTCAAATGCAAGTTGGGCCCTACTTTACGTGTACGTCACATTGGCGGTTTGACCGCAATACGTCTCGTACAACTCAATATCGCCGGCAAGATGCTCGTCAATGTACTTTTTCGTGTTGGGTCCCAACGTGTACTTCCTTGAATTAGACCGGTTGGCCACCTGTAAAGTACATTCATTACAGCCAAACTTTTTAGCCAGCTTGGGCCACTCCTCGCTCAAATTAGGGTAGCAAATGGGGATGATCGGTCGAGGCGTATTCACATTTTGCTTAAAATACGACATGTATTGGTGCTGCGGTTCCAGCAAAGGCAAAGACTCAATATCGGGGTTCGCCGTCACAAGGTCTTCCAACGTCTCGTATTGTCGCACAAATTTCACCGCCTCCGTCCCTTCTTCATCGCCGTTCTCACCACCTTGTTTTCGAAAGGAAAAGCCGCTGAGTGCGCGTTCATAGGGGTGCCGCATGACGACGTAGTATTCTCTGGCGGGTACCGACAGATTGGACGGGTTCAAGTGGTGCCCCCAAGGGAAAATGGGTTTGTCGGCACACCCACATTCTCGAAAGGACCGTTCCAACGCTCGGGTGGCCGTCTTGGTGGGCTTGAGAAACATAGCCCGGTCTTCTGTGTACAGTTTGACGAGTCCCGTCACACTTTGCACTTGGTAGAAATCTTGGCACACGACAGTGACACCCGCAACATAGGCAATCAAAGTAAAAGCAGCAATAGTGCCGAGCACAGCCAGTAAGATGAGAAGTAGGTCCATAGCCAAGTGTAAAGCAAGTAAGTGAGTGAGTAAAGGGTTTCTTGTAGCCGCCGAATTATGTACTATACTAATTACTTGTATTGCATTTCTTCCACATTCTCCTTCATCAAGCACATTTCCCTTCCAGCATCACGTGTGTAACATCATGCCGCGTAAAGCATATTCATTTAGCTACTGTGCTGAACCATGGGGCATCTATTCAATGTTTGTCGAAGATGAACAAACCGTCCAGTTCATTACAAAGACGACCGGGTTACACTTTGGTGATGGTCGCGGAATTGAACTTGTGTTGGAACCGGGGCAGTTCACCATTGATGAACTAGAGGTTGACCCAAAGGTCTTTGCCTTTTTGGAGAAAAATCCAATCGGTCCGCTACCGGACAAGATTCAGTGGATCATTGATGACTCGATTGATCATGCACATGGGGATCCTGCATCTTGGGTAGACGACGAGGATTTTTTGTACGTGCTGGATCGCCAATCAACGCCTGACAGCAACGAGCTCGTTGCGTTTTACGACAGCTGCATGGAAGCTGCCATGGAAGACCCAGAATATTGGTGCAATGAATTTCCCGACTTTTGGAAAGAAGTCGAAATAATGAGCCCGGGCCTATACCAAGACTTTTTGAAATTGTGCAAAGACAAGGGGTTGGTGTTTGAGTGGGAGAAGGAAGGCGAGAAAAAGGAAGGTGCGAAGGAGAAGGAGAAGGAAGATGTGGCAGATTATAAACGTGTTTGCTTGAAACAAGTTGGCGCCGTGGCCAATATGTATTGAATTTGAGCATAGCCTTCCCGCACTTCCGAGGTTGGCTCGGTCGCCTGCTCCTTGTCGTCAAATGGCGGAATATCGCCAATGATAGACTTGATTTTGGAAAAAGTCTCCAGTAGCTTTTGATATGGGTCAGCTCCTAGTTTCAAAGTCTGTGGAGTTTCGGGCTTGGACAGGCCCAAACTCGCGAAATGCTGCATTAGATGGTCATGCGTCTGTTGCACATGATACCAAAAAGTAGCTTGGGTTTTCGGCCGATGTAAATCTAGCCAATCTGCTTCCAAACTCTGATACACTATTTCAAGGTAGGACTGGGCGGATTCCGCCGTCACTTGACTTTGCACCAGTTTTGCAATAGCGTCATCCTCTACCTTGAGATCGAAAAACCCTTCATCTCCATCCGCCATGTTGTGAAAGTTATTGGGAAAGTTAATGGAATTGAAACCCTCCAATTTGACTAAAATCAACGTCGCTGTCGCTATCATCGTCATTGAACTGGATGGCCACAGAATGATCATTTAATTCCGAGCTCACCTCACTCTCCACATCTTCCGCCTCCAAATTGGTCACCCCTTCCGCCTGATATAAATTGGTCGCTCCTTCCACCTGATCCACATCTTCACTCTCCGACTCACTATCCACTGCTACTTCATCTAGTAGCTCGGCCACTGAGTTGGTCAACTCGGTCATTGTACCCTCATTTTGTACCTTGCGCGCCATGAGAATCGTCGCAAAAGCCAAGTTCCGTGCTGCATCGGCCTGGTCATTTTGTGCATCGTCAATGGCTGCCAGTTCCGCGTCGTAATCTGTGGCTACTTGATCTGCCACATCCGTCTTGCTTTCCTCTTCAACATTGTCTATTGTTTCGACCGATTTGTATAGTTCAGCAATGAGCTCCGATTTCCGCTCTATTTCGGAAATCATTCGCGCGGCTTCATCAATGTACCAATCTTTTGCCTCGTCCTCACTCATTTCAGCAAGCTCCGCCGCGCCATGTTCCAAATACGCCGTGTATCGACTTAGATCATAGGCAGATTCGGGTAGAAAGAGGTCGGATGCCTCGACTTGCTTAGAAAGAAATTGGAAATCGTTTGTGTCCATTTGGGATATGCGGATCAGCTACTTAATGTTTAAGAAGATAAGACTATGTAGTTTGTTCAAACGAGTAGACTTTTTAAGCCGTGGGTGAAGCAACCAACACAAGTACCAAATTTGAGAACCTGTACAAGACGTTCTAATTTAGTACTTATTCCACCATTTCTTATGTACATCGACCATCTCAGCTTGCCCCGGTAAATGGTACTCACGGTTCGGGCAGGTCCACCGACGCCACCTCTTGCGACACGAATTGCATTTTCGAATTGCCAACATACAGCTTGACAAACCACTTGCCCTCTTCCACTGGTTCAGTCGGCTTGTTTTTCGTGTCTAAATAGGTAAAGACCGGAGGCACAGGCATCGTGCGCACCAGGCTATCAATGGGCAGTCGAATCTCATGGTCGCCCACAATCAGCTGGTCCACATGTGTATACACCTGGGGCCAATTGCTTCGCATCACCTGTCGCCGAGGCCGCCTCAACGTACCAGGTCGGCGTAGGAGCATGACATGATTGTGAGGACCCATGTGAAGCTCCACATTGTGCGGCTCTACTGCTTGGTCAATCTGGTCACCCAGGCAACAATACGGCGTCTTGGGAATGCGGATTTTGACTACCAGCTCAGACCCCACCACTTTCAAGTCAAGAATTTGACACTTTTCAATTGGCTCAAAGATCTGATCTTTGTAATTCAC
>Ga0181380_1001050_pt1 | contig 12266 bp, 7 predicted proteins | sample 3SPOviralmetaG_FD_130116 | JGI IMG/M metagenome (GOLD analysis project Ga0181380, IMG submission 130116) | Marine viral communities from the oligotrophic San Pedro Time Series (SPOT) site, San Pedro Channel, CA, USA - 3 SPOT_SRF_2009-08-19 | ecosystem: Environmental > Aquatic > Marine > Strait... | reverse complement strand
TCTTCTACAGCTTTATACCCAGCTTGGATTATATTCTTTTTCCTTTCCTTGATGTTCATATTTAATTGTGATTGAATTACTAAATATTCTATATAATTTTTGTTCATCTATAATGAACTCATATTCAGTGTTAGGTTTAAACCCTATCAAATCACCAGACTTTAATCCAGCTTCAGTTAAATACTTATCACCATACTTTAAAATACCTATTAAAGGTTCTTCTTTGTCATCATTGAAGATGTCAGTTGATGTAGACTCTAAAGGTTTTACAAAACAAAACGTATCGTTTGCTTTCCAAACATCATTATGTTTATATAAAAATATTTGATCAGGAAAAACAAAATACATATCATCTTTATAATATGACTTACTATCTTTTTCCACTCCTCTAATATCGTTCCATCTTCTAAAAACATTATGATGTACTATCACAATATCTCCAACTTGTATGTTTGTCTCCCCTACGCTAGGTACACATATAACTTCAGCATGTCTATTGACATATTGAAAAGAAAAGTTTTCAGTGTTAAGTATTAATTCTTTATCACCAATCTTTTTCTTATTGTTATACCTTGAGTCGTCTAAAGGTTTAACTATAAAATTTAAAACGCTTTTCACTAATATTCCAGATTATACTCAACTGCTATAGCCATATTTTTATTAAAATCTTTCCAAGGTAGTATTTCTTGGTCTTTTTTAATAAATATACTAAACTTGTCACCTTCTTCTACGATGTCACAGATAGTATGCCCTCCGTAAACCTCTTGGCCTACGGAGTAATGCATAGCTTCATTTTTATAATCTTTACCGATACTAATCTTTCTTATCAGCTTCATCTTCTGGTAATTCAGATATAGTCCCGTCTTGTAAGTTAACAGATACTTTACCGTATGTTTCTTCTAACGAAGTTTGAATAACCTGCAGCTCTTGCTGTGCAGCTTTTAAAGATTCAATGCCTATAGCTTTTTGAACCTCTAAACCACCAATTTGCATTTGAAATTGATTTATTAAAGCCACTTTGTCTTGAACTGATTTTAATTCTTCGTCAGTTACCTTTTTTACATCTTTAGCGATGTCCTCTACTTTTACGTCTTCCATTTTATTTAATTTAATTATTAATTATTAACTACGCGTCTGTGTAGTCTTTCCATTTATCTTCAGCTTTCATAGCTGTGTATGCTTGAATTACAGGGTTTTTAGCTGTAGCGCCTACCCCCATAACAAAACTTCCGCTAATTAAAGCAAATTGGTCCTCATACTTACCTACGGTGTCTCTATGCGCTTTGTCTTTCCAGATTTTAGCTGTATAATTACCTTGGTTTTGCTTGATTACTACGTTTTCATAAACAGCTTCCGTTTTTATAGACCCATCAGAGTTGTACACGGCAGCTGTTTTTAATTGATTGTTAGTGTACTCATTAGTTGAGTAACTAACATTTGTAACTTTTACATAAGCATCACTAAGTGTGATTCCTTTGTAAACGTAAGATCCTTTTAATGCCATTGTTTTAATTTTTAAATTGTTATTATTCTATGTTTATATTATCACGCTATTTTCACGTTTTTTACTTTTTAAAACTCTTATATAGTATTGGTATCAACATTCTACCATTATCTTCTAAGTGTGTTTTGTAATTATTCTCAATATTGTTTAATATTTCTTCAGTAATATCTTCATGTCCCCACCACAAATCAACTAATATTAAGTCATATTTTTTAGTAGGTGTATATGTAAAAGCATCATGCTCTATGACGTTTATAGACTCATCTATAAAGTTTACATAATCAATTAACTCTTTGTTGTTATCTACAACATCTACTACGCTACATTCTTTTTCTATTTTTAAGGTTTCAGGTACTAAACCTAACCCTAAACCTAATACTAAAACTTTATCATATGTAAAGTCTTTATATAGTTCTTTTATTTTTTCACAATTAACACAGTCACCCAACATTATAACAGCGTAATCCTCTGTATTACTTAAAAAAGTTTCATCACTAAATTTTAATATACTTACACCATCTACTTTTTTTACATTAAAAGAAGTGGTATTATGTTCTTGTATTTTAGTTTCTTGTATTTTCATATTTTTTTATTAACATAAACCTAAAGTAATATTAGAAACCACACCACTACTATTTATATAGAAAACATTAGTTGTACTAGCGCCACTAGATGTAACAGGTCCATTATACCAACCAGCAGCTGTAATTAGGTTTAAATTATTGTCGTATACTGTTGTTCCATTTTGAAATATTCCAGTAAATTTTATAATATCTGTAGGTGTTTGATAGCAAGCAAAGAAATTTTTCGCATGCGGACCATCAACATATCTAGTTGTATATGTAACTGAACTTGTTGTTACTAATTTACTTTCACCATAAGACGTACCAGTGCTATTTGTTGCATACGCTTTATAATAATACGAGTTACCACTTGGTAATCCAGTAACTGAAGACGTAAAGTTTCCAGTACCACTACCAACAGTAGTGTTTGTTACTCCAAAAGAACCTATAAATAAGTTATTATTAGATATCGCTCTAACAAAACCTCTTGATGTAACTGTTGATCCGCCTTGAGAACTTATGCTTCCGTTCATTGTAAATCCAGAGCTAGTAACGGAGGTTGCGTTACTTGTTGACACTGTAGCAAAATTGGCTTCTACAGTGTTACATATATTTTGTATAAATGTGGTTATACCTGTTGAATTAAGAGGGGTAGCAAAATTAGTTAAACCTCCTGTGTTATTGGCATAACCATTATATATAGTATGTGTACTTGTTGTACCATCACTTGAGTTATTATTACCTATAGGACCTATAATAGATATACTAGTATTATTAGCCACAGCTGTATTACTTAAACTACCCATCAAAGTTGTTTCTTCTGCACCGTTAAAACCTGAACTTGACGTACCTTCTGGGTTTGTGTCTGTTACAAATATAATCATTCTATTAACATTTGACCTAAAAGTACCAGCAAAATTATTACTTAAAATTTGGTTTAAAGCAACCTCCCAACCTATAGTGCTTTGGCCAGAACCTATTGTCATATTACCATTATTATTGTCAGAGGCTGCTAATAAATTTAATTTAGCCGCAAAATCTGTATTATTTGCATTAGCAAATTTAACGATAGCGGTTGAGTGAACGTTTCTACCAGAAACTATTTGTTGTTGATGTTTGTTAGCAGAAGGTAAACCGCTGTAAGTTGAGCTAGTAGAGTAAGTAAGTTGATTAGTGTTTGAACCGTTTATAGCGTCTACTATAACCATAGCTAACCTATAATCACCACCAGATCTTTCAACAACTTTGTTTGTAATATTTGTTACTTGAGCTTTTAAACCCGAGTTGGAAGTGTTGAACTCGTCAGTCATACTACCTGTGTAATCTATTACAAGAACCACATCCATCGCTTTGTTACAAGGTATTGGTACGTAGTCATGATCGTAACTGTAAAATTCTGACATACCATGAGAAGCGTTTCCGTCAGGGTGACTTGGGCTTTCTAAATTTGTAGCGTCAAAAGTTCCATCAGCTGCGTGTGTTGATAGTTTTTGCAAGCTAATTTCACTTGGAGGTGAGCTTGAATTATTGTAATCATCATGTATAAATTCTTTAGCTATTTTACTTATACTTATTTCGCCACTTCCTGGAACTGCCATTACTTATTACAATTACATTTGTTAGACTTTAACTCTTCTATTTCTGCTTTTAATTCTTTTATCGCTTCAAGCAATATTGGAGCTATACCTTGGTGTCTCATTGACAACATACCATCTTCATTTTCTCTTACAAGTTCTGGTACAACTTCCTTTACATCTTGTGCTATAAATCCTATATCTTCTTTTATATCTAATATACTATCTGATTGTTTCCAATCAAAAGTTACACCTTGTAATTTACTTACTTTATCTAATGCTGATTCAATAGGTTTTATATTTTCTTTTAATCTTTTATCTGATGGCGAACCATAAGCAACAACATCAGCTTTAACTGTTAAGGTTCCTGACCCGCTTAATTCACCCATGACTGCTGTACCATTTTCAAATTGCCATTTTGCAGAAGAGTGAGCATGATGAAACAACGTATTATTAGAATAACTTATTAAAGCTGTTCTTAAAGTGGTTCCATTATAAAATGCTAATAAAGGATAATCACCACCAACTATATTAAAAGACTTAACGCCAGTACCAGAATATTGGGCATTACCACCAATTGAAACATTACCAGCAGAGCTTACTAGAAGATCTGGATAACTTCCTGGATTAAAATCTCTAGAAATAGCGATTGGCACACTAGATGAGTTTGAACCAAGACAAGCGTAACCTCCAGCTGTTCCTGTTAAGGTGTTACCACCCTGAAATCTAGTTGAAGAGTATACGTTACCATTTATTTCTAAAGGTGTACTAGCATCATTAACACCAATACCAACATAACCATTACCACTACTATTTATACTTATGGCAGCTGTTGTTCCAGAATGTTTTGCTATAGTAAAGTTTGACCCAGTGCCAAAAACAGCTTTACCTAATCTCCAGTCTGTTCCACTTGTTGAGCCAATATACATATAACTACTAGTTGCACCAGATTCAGTATTTACAAATCTTGCTATTTCGTGATCAGTATTTGCTCCCTGCCCGTTTGTATCAATAATTAATCGACCATCACTAGCACTTGTTCTATAAAAACCTGCATGTTGTAAGTCTATAGCTGTTATATTTGTTGTTGGTTGATTATCGGTAGCTCCAGTACCACCGCCATGAGATACTAATGTTGGCATGTAAGCTGTAGAGGTGTCAGCACCTATAGGTTCTATTTTAATAACATCTACGGGTTCTCTATTGTTTCTTTTTAATCTAAATATTATTTCACCATTATTCCATGGACCAGTTGCATTATTACTTATACTATCTCTATAATACCAATTTACATCTTGTGTTTGACCACCATAACCATGAGTATGACCTGCTCTAAACAAACTAAAAACCTCAGTAGTATTCATACCAGCAGTAGTGTGATGATTAGAGTTATTACATCTTACTAAATATTCTGAATATGTAGATCCAGTAGCATGCTTACCACTTGTAAATATTTTTACTTTAAAACTTGATGCTAAACCTTGGCTACTGTAACTAGCGGGGTTTTTAATAGTATACCATTGGTAGTACGCTGTGTGTGTAGGCGATGCAGAATCTATTCTTACTGAGTGTAAATATTTTGTTAAATAATTACCATGATGATTTATAATCAACCCTTTTTTCTCACCAACTTTTAATACTGCCCAACCGTCTACTGCAGCGTTACTATCTTCACCTAAAGAAAATGTAGCATTACTATTTGCTCTTACTAAACTTAAGTCTTCATCGTAAGAATATATAGTACCACCATTTACAGTTATATTTTTATTAAAATAAAAAGAAGGCCTATCTGTCTCAATATGACCGTAGCTAGCATTATCGGCTCCAAGTCTTACGTATCCATGTGAGGATTGTATGGTAACCTTTTGCCCAGAACTATTATAAATTTGAGGGTAAAAAGTATTTGACCCTGAACCAGTTATATGTATGTTATCGAATCTTATTGCCATATCTTTATATTAATCTTCTAAATTTAAACCTTATAAATTTGGTATTGCTATCATCTAATGCGGCGGAGTATGTAATATTGTGCTTTATTTGCAACATTAAATCATTAGTATCAGCAGTATATGTTCTTTCTGTTCTAAGCTGTATAGAAGCACCTTGTGGGGCGTGACCAGCTCTATGTAATAAAATTTCATCAACATTTGGATCATTAGTATCAGCTGAGTACCAACTCATCATACCTGAATAAAACTCGTTATAATGACCACCCCCAACACCATAGTCTTGAACGTGCATTTGTACAGCGTAAGTACCAGAAGAAAGATCTGTAGCGTTAATACCTGTGTCTGTCCAAACATCTTTAGTTAGAGCGAAAGACATTGCAAAATCTTTTACTTGATCAATATCAGTACCAGTTGTCATTGTTAAACCAGTGTGCTGTATATTACCAGTAGCTTGTATAGATCCTCCAACAGAAACAACACCAGTGTTAGGGTTTAATGCAAGATTAACCCCAGCAGGTGTTAATATTTGACCGCCATTAACATTTACATGACCTGTTGATGTAAGTGTTGTACCCGTTATAGTATTACCGTTAATACCACCACCGTTGATTATACCACCACCACCTAATGACATTGGTGTATAAAGTACGGTTGTTATAATATCATAGCCACTAGCTAAAGTAGCATCAGACCATGTCCAGCCTTTTGCGTAAGCTCCTATTTCGTAATTAGAACTATGTACGCTTCTAACAAACATTTTAGGCCAATAACCAGGGGCTTCTATATATATAGTTGTGTTGTTTGTTGTAGTGTTTCTAGCTAGCTTAATAACAGGTGACCAACCACCATTTGATATCACACAATGGTTATAAGGAGTGTTTGCTGGATATATGTGCCAACATATTTGTAAGCTTACTGGATCTCTACCACCATATCTAAAACCTTCAATAACCACACTAAAATCTGCGCCACCTGAATTAAATGGTATATTTGTTTCTATTCTATAGTTGCTAGGTGTGCCAGAGTGTGATAAATCTAATACACCAATTGCATATCTACCATCCGCACCACTACCATTATTGTTACCGCTTTGGTTACCAGCTGTTATAATTTCATGAGCATTTACTACGTCTCCTGCAAAAGTTGCGTTACCACCTTCTGACATGTCTAAAGTAAGGGCAGTTACATTACTACTTCCATCTACACCACTAAAATATATGTCTTTATTTGAAGCATCATTTTTAAAGTTTAAGTCTCCAGTACCTCCATTAATTATATGAGCATTAGAGCCATCATGCATTACTCTTAATCCAGAAGTTCCATTCAAATAAACACTCTTTCCAGTTCCTAAAACTACATCACCTGTAAAAGTTGATGTTCCAGCAGAGCTAATTGTTAATCTTGTTCCAAAGCCATTAGAACCATCTTGTGTTTGAAAAAGTAAAGAACCTTTATCGTTAGCACCGTCTCTATATCCTGCTACCGTTGCTACACTGTCATTATCGTTAGAAAATATTAATTCTCCAATTGGAACAGTACCAGATGTTCTCTTACCATTCATAAACTGAGTGGCAACTGAACTTGTGTTAGCGTGATTAACTACATTAAGAGTACCATTAAAATCAGCGTCTCCTTGTATTTTAAAGATCTTTGTTTGACCGTTTCTACCACGATGAGTTAAATTTTTACCTTGAACACAGTCATGTAAGTGTGATATAGTTGTGGATGCTGTAGAACTAGGAAGTGTTGCTATTGTAGTTTGATCAGTTAAAGATTCTATAGTAAAGTAATATGTAGCAGCATTAGCGCTAGCGGTTTTCATAGAAAGCGTATACTGACCATTACCATCACCTTCTACTTTTAAAGTTGGTATTGTTGCACTATTAGTATCATCGGGATAAAAACCGTTCATTGATTCTATTTGTACATCTTGATAATGGCCAACCATTATTTTTGCTGTAAAAGTACCTACATGACTAGTACCATGAGCAGTACCAGTTAATCTTACTATAGTTGCTAATTGACTATTAGTTACACCAGTAGCGTAAACCCTAACATAACTATTAGATATTGATACATCACAATATTTTTTATGTGGATGTGATATTCTACCTGAGAAAGTACCACCACCAGAGGGAACAAAAGCACCAACTCCAGTTAAAGAACCATCTATCTGTACATTTCCTGCAAAAGTTGTATTTCCCGAGGTATTAATAGTCATAACTGTACCAGTACCATCTGAATCAGATATCTCAAGGTTTCTACTTGCTTGTACATTCGTAAATGTCCAGTTGCCAGTATTTGCAGTTAAAGATATTGAACTGTTATTACCATCTGATTTTCCAACTGTTATATTGTCACTATTTATTGTACCTGCAAAAGTTGCTGAATTAGCTCCGTTTCCACCTGTTTGTTGCCCGCCGTTCATTTGAAGTAATACAGTGCCACTTGTGTCTATAAATTTAAAACCTTCATTAGCGTGACCTCCAAATTCAAGCCAATAAGCGTTAGTTCTTATAAACTTGTTTTCGTCAGCGTTGTCTGTTGTTTTAAATATTAATTTATTAGTAGTACCACCAGTACCGCTTTCTAGCTTTAAATTTCCTCCACTTACTTGGAATAATTCAGTATCAAATCTTGTTTGCTTGTTATTTACAATATAAACTTTACCATTAGTGTGATTAACAGTAGCTATATTTCTACCATTCCAAGCCATAGCAACGTTGTCTGGAGGTATTGATGTTGTTAATGTAGCTGCTAAAGTAGCGTCTAATCTTACTTTATACACGCTATAGCTATTCTGTGTAACCCATAAATAAGAACCATCGTAAGTTATTGATTGTGCTTCTAAACTATTGAGTATATTACCTGATGTTGATACGTGTGTTATTGTTTGCCCGTCTAATCTATATATAGAAACTGATCCATTTGTAACCGTGTATAAATGCCCGTCAGCATATTCTATATCATATGTTGCGGCTGTATTATTCATAGTTTTAGTAAACACTATAGTAGCCGTTGATGTTCCGTTATCTAAATCATAAGCTACTATTTTAGCACCACTACCTGTGTACTGAATACAGTATAAATACCTACCATCCCAAGCGGCTCCATGAGGGTGATCAGTGTTACCATCGTTAGGTAAACTAATAGTATCACCGAAAGGTCCTTTTACAGCATCAAAATTACTATCGTAAAACCTAGCGGTTTGCGCTTGGTAGTCTGTAGCTATGTAATGTTTTCCAGTCCAAACAATACCCCTTGTAGCTGCGGCAACAGTTTTTCCAGTATCGTAATACGATATACTAGTATCCATAGCTGCGTTTCCAAACCCTATTACACCTTGTGTTGAATTATTATACTGATTTGAGTGATTTAAATAATTATTACTACCACCCACAATATCACCTGTAAAAGTTGCTTTGTTATCGTTTGCTAATGTTAGTGCAGTTGATTCAGTTCCGCCATTATTAGTGTTAAATGTTAAACTTCCTACATCATCAGCACCACCTCTTACAGATCTTATAGAAGCCATAGGATCAGCTTCTGCTTGACTATGAAAAGCTAAACATCCTACATTATCTGCAGCATTATTTCCTAGACCTACTATTTGTACAATACCCTCACCACCTGATGTAGTACCTTTTACCGTAAGTATCGTGTTGCTTGTTCCGAATGAGCCATTAGGACTACTACCACCACCAAGATGCATAAAACTTCCTCCTGATGAAGTGTGTCTACCCACAAAAACATGCATCGCTGGAGTAGCGCTTGTATTATAACCATAAATTCTAAAGCTATTACGAGAATATATACTCATATAATCTGAATCGCCAAAACTGTTCCAAACACCCTCTGTTAAACCTATTGGATTAGATGTTGTAGAATCTCCAAAAACAGCTTCACCTCCCTGCGACATCCTAATTCTTTTTATTTGACCACTAGCATAACTTCCTAATTCTGTAGTATGGTCTGATTTACCTATTAAATTACCATTAACAGTTACACTACCTCCAAAAGTTGTAGCTCTAGCGCTTGAGTCTGCCGTAATAATAGGTGTGCCACCAGCATCAGCAACTATAAAGTCGTAAGTATTTGAAGCTGGTTTAATAAGAAATACACTATTAGAAGCTGTACCATGTGAACCTATTCTCCAAGTTTCAGTACCACCTGGCTTGAATAATAAATGAGTATTAACATCATAAGAATCATGCACACTTTCAATAAATGCTAAAGCCGCACCTCCACTATAATCTACACCTAAAGAGACTGGGTTTGAGGAATGATATAGTTGTAATGCAACAGTATTTGCTGTCGTGTCAGAACCTAAAATTAACGAACTTGATGTAGTTTTTATGTAACCGTGCTCTACATCATTTTTTTCAAAAAGTATTTGTTTTGCATCAGCTGTATCATCTCTTGATAAACTTAAATATCCTGGTCCAAGTTCAACACCGTTAATGTCTCCTAATGAAGCGCCGACGCCAGCAGCTGTAGTTCTATTAATTAAAAATGTAGTTGCTTTAGTAGTACCTGCGAAAGTTGCGGATTTATCTGTATTTAACGTTAAAATTAAATTAGTACTTTGTATATCTGTGTGTGAAAAGTATAATCTAGCAGAATCAGAGCTCATAAAGAATTGAGCGTCGCCAGAAGTTCCTCTGATAAAACTCAATAAACTTTGTTGACCTTTTAAAGCCATTTGTGCTGTTGATATATCACCACCTCCAACACTAACTTTACCTGCAAAAGTTGAATCACCTGTTACATGGAAAGTTGTTGATGGATTTTGTGTTGCAACTCCAAATCTGTTATTTCCACCATCTACTCTAAGCATATATGCCTCACCATTACTTTCTACTCTAAAATCTGCATCATGACTGCCTTCATTAACAACCATGCCTTTATCAACAGTTACAGCCCCTGCGAAAGTTGCATTACCTTCGTTTGTTATATCTAAAACATTAATAAGACTTGAACCAGGACCTGATTGAAAAAGAAAACCACCTCTTGTTGGATGAGATGAATTAGCACTAGCGTTTGTTTTAAAATGCATTCTACCATAACCAGAAGCAGCATCAGTGCTACCTTCAACTAAATTAAATCTAACATCTGCATCTTTAACCGCTATATCTAAGACTGTGTCACCAGGGTTTTCCCTACCTTCTATTCTTATCTGCGGAACATCTAAATCGTTAGAGTTATCTGACAAATGTAGTATTGCCGCGGGTGTAGGAGGTGATGACCAATGCGATATAGATAAGTATTTATTAGTGGCATTATAAACCAAACCAGGCGCGGTAATATTTCCTGCAACTGATAAATCATCACCAATTGTAACTGGTGCATTAGAAACATCATTCACAATAGAACCTCTAAAAACAGCAGTGTTCTGTACATACATGGATACTCCGGGTCCAGTTGCATAAAAGTAATTTGCATTTGTTACAACCTCACCTGAGTTTAGAACTTGTAAAGCTATATTACCATCTTGACCTCTATTTACAGTAAGAGCTCTATCAGTATGTGGACTAGCACTATCACCAGTAATTGTAACATTACCTGCGAAAGTTGAAGTACCACCATCACCTATAGTTAAATAGGGTGCTCTACCTGTTACGTTTTGACCTAATGCTGTGAGTTTAGCTAATTCTATACCGTTATCACTAACTAGTAAACCAAAATTATTATTTCCAGCACTACTCCAGTTACCAGCTCCTCTAGCAAGTTTTATACCAGATATATTACCAGCTGTTGATCTAGTTTGAATTAAGGTGTTGTTATTATTACCATCACCAACTGCTAAGTAATCTCCATTTACAGTGACTGTACCTGCAAAAGTTGCAGCACCTGTATCGGTTAAATGGATTCCAGTAACAGCTGGAGATGCTGTATTTTGAAAATACCAACCATTTGATTGAAATACTGTTGCTCCTTCCCCGGTTTCTCTCAAATATGTATTTTCTCCAGCAGCATGCCAAATTTTAAAATCTCCACCACCACCAAACTCTAATTTTTTACCATCAAGTAGTACCGCAGCCTCTGCAAAAGTTGCATTACCAGAATTATCTAATGTAATTGCTAGAGTTTTTGAACCATCATATTCAGTAGTTCCTATTTTACCATAAGGCACACTGCCAGTCCTACCACCTTCAAAATAAATACCTCTATCATTTGAAGTTCCTAATCTAATAGTACCACCACTTCCATCAGCATCAGATGAACCTTCAAACCTTGCGATTTCTGAAAGTGAGCCAGAGGATCCAGCATTTTTAACGTGAAATTTTGTAGCTGTAGTATCGTAAGCGTAAGGCGTAGAAGTTCCAATACCGACGTCTCCGTTACTTTTTATAGTTACCGCTGTTGTATCTCCCGCTGATGAGTTTGAAACTCTAAAAAACATTGACTTTGTCGTCGCTCTATTGTCAAAGTAAAAATCTCCTGTATAACTTTGAATGTAACTTGAATTATCACTTGATAAATGTCGTATTATTAAATCCCCTCCAGTGCCCGCTGCAAAATATTTATCATCAACAATACTTACATTACCTGTAAAAGTTGAATCACCTGTTACATCAATACCACCAGCATTAATTTCAACACCAGAAGATAAATTTTGAAAATATGCTTTAGTTTCAGCTATGTAGAATTTTCTGCTATTATTCACGGTAAAACC
>Ga0181380_1001046_pt1 | contig 12276 bp, 7 predicted proteins | sample 3SPOviralmetaG_FD_130116 | JGI IMG/M metagenome (GOLD analysis project Ga0181380, IMG submission 130116) | Marine viral communities from the oligotrophic San Pedro Time Series (SPOT) site, San Pedro Channel, CA, USA - 3 SPOT_SRF_2009-08-19 | ecosystem: Environmental > Aquatic > Marine > Strait... | reverse complement strand
TTGATACTATCACGATTCAAACACAACCAGTTGGATCAGCACAAGATATTATAGTAAAGGAATGGGATGATAGTAAGATAACACTAGAAGGTGTCACTGATTGTTTCTATCATGTATACGGTGAGAGGAAGGACGTCAATCCACTTGTGGTAGAATATGAGGGAGAAACTTGGGAGGATTATCCAGACCCTAAGTATGACGATCCTAACTATTCAAGGTAGGATATATAAATACTGTAGTAATAATTTCTAGCAAAATGGCAGCAGAAGAGTATTCACCAAGTAAGGCAAAAATTAGATGTAAAGGTAAGATTCCACCCGATGGACTTATAAACCTTCCTGATGCTTGGGCTAACAAAGTAAAACCAGATTCAATAGTTGTGCAAGTAACACCTTATGGTGTTTGGCAAGAACTATACATTGAGGCAATTCTCTATGATGGTAGACAGGTTCAAATTAAAAATAACCTAGGTGCGAGCATCAATGGTCAGTACAACGCTATGGGAAACGTTAAAGACGGTGAGACTATAGAAGGCGGAAACGAATAATTGACATAAGTTGTCTTCTGCGTTATATTAGGGAGAACTACAAATCTCCCATGAACATTGAAGAATACGTCAGTAAAATCGAAGTAAACATCACTAAGGCATCTTTTAAGATCCATGGATGTGATGGTCAGGTGCAAACAATTGACTGTGATGATGCTGATCAATTTTGTTCAGTTCATACGATGTCAAAGAAAGCAGCTGCAATTGATGATGAGATAGAATTGTTATACATATCGTAAATCAATGTAGACATGATACAAAAATTAGTTAGTCAAATTCCAACATCAGATCTAGTAAAACTAGATATAAACCAATACTACACAAAGAAAGAGGTCAACAAACTGATTTCTGATGCAGTAGAGGAAGCGAGGAGGATTGATGAGGAGTCAATGCGTAAGCATAATAGGGATGCCACTGTCATTAGTATGATACTTGGTTTCACTACACTCGCACTTTTTGTTGACGGTCTACTAAGAGTGTTGGGTATTATACCACCATTCATGAACATCGATGTTGACATACTAGAGAAGATAGTGCAAAAAGTAGAGTCTGATATTTCACCTATTTTACAACGACTTCCCATAAGGTAATGGACAAAAACAAAAAGATCTATGATCAACGTCTTTTGGAAGAGGAAACTGAAGATGTAGAGGATGAGGACTATATTGTACTGATACACACAAAGTTCAACGACGATGGCTGCTAAATAGGTTGAAGGAATTGGTGTCAGGATTTATAGGTAATGCCGTTAAGTAGACTTGAAAATTTTCTAAAAAATATACAGGGTAATGTTCTATACGTTAATCCTGAAGAATTAGATGCGACTGATGATATAAGCAACACAGGTAATTCTAGAACTAGACCCTTTAAAACTATCCAGAGGGCATTACTTGAGTCTGCTAGATTTTCATATCAGTTAGGTAAAGATAACGATAAGTTTGATAAGACTACTATTGTAGTAGCACCAGGTATTCATTATATTGATAATAGACCAGGTTATCAGATCAACACTGCTGGAGCAGTTACTGATGTCAATGGTTCTGGTCAAGCAATAAATGAGTTCTCTATAGGTACAGAGTTTGATGTACAGAGCGATCAAAACGTTCTATTTCAATTCAACTCTGCACATGGTGGTGTCATCATGCCACGTGGTACATCCATCGTTGGTATGGATCTCAGAAAAACTAAGGTAAGACCTAAGTTTGTACCAGACCCAGCTAATACTAACATAGCAAACAGTGCGATCTTCAGAGTTACTGGTGGTTGTTACTTCAGAGAAGTCACAATATTTGATGGAGATCCAGCAGATAGAATATTCAAAGATTATACAACATCAGTATATCAACCAAACTATTCACATCATAAACTAACTGCATTTGAGTTTGCTGATGGTAAGAATGAGATAACTGGTAAGGGTCTAACTGACCTAGACATGTACTATGCTAAGTTGACACTGGCATTTGGTAACAGTTCTGGTCGTGCTATCCCATCATATCCTAGCAACACAGACTTTGAGAAGGTAACAGACGAATCAAGAATTGTTGGAGAATTATCTCAGGTAGGTGCAATCGAGATTGAGGACATATATTCAGGTGTAAACCCATCATCATCCACTGCTACTACAGTTGTATCAGTTGTAACTTCTGAACCACATGATTATAACGTAGGTACTCCAGTTATAATAAGAGGCGTAGCCGGTTCAGGTAATGTCAACGGTTTAGAGTATGATGGTGTTCATATTGTTACTCAGATACTGAGTGATACGTTGTTTACTTATAGTGTAACAACTGCACCAGCATCTACAGCAACACCAAACCTATCAGGGTTAGCTCCAACAGTTGCAATCGAGAGTGATTCAGTAGGTTCATCATCTCCATATATCTTCAACTGTTCTGTAAGATCAGTGTTTGGTATGAATGGACTTCATGCTGACGGTGCAAAAGCATCTGGATTCAAGTCAATGGTTGCTGCCCAGTTCACTGGTGTGTCACTAAACAAGGATGATAATGCATTTGTAAAGTATGACTCAGTATCTGGAACGTATAAAGACCAAACAACATTAGGAAGCTCAACCACACTTCACACTGACTCGTTTGCAATACACAAACCAACTCATGAGAGTTTTCATATCAAGGCATCTAATGATGCTGTATTGCAGTTAGTATCTACATTTGCTGTAGGTTGTGGTAAACACTTTATCTGTGAGTCAGGTGGTGACGCATCAATTACCAACTCAAACTCTAACTTCGGTGAGAAGGCACTAGGTGCTGATGGATTCAAGTTTGATGCGTTCAATAAAGACGATAAGGGATATGTTGTTAGTATACTACCAGCACAAAAGAACTATGCTAACGTAGTAAACTTCAACTGGTTGAAGATAGATGTAGAAGACACAGTCGGAGCAGCAAGTAATAAGTTATACATCAGAGGATATAAGAACAAGGATACAGTTCCTTCAGATAAAACCTCAATATTTACTGTTGGTAACAAGATTGGTGAGACACTAAACCTTACAATCGCTGGTATTACATCAACAGCAAATGTATTGATGACAGTTCCTAGTGGAGTAGGACCTTCTGGTCAAAAAGTTCACATGGTAGGTAGAGCTGCTGGAATCAATAGTATAACAAGTGACGTTATAACACTACAAGCAGATCATAACCTATTCCAAGGTGAGTCAATCAAGTTCTTCAGTGATACTGGATCGTTACCTGATGGTGTAGAACATAAGAAGATATATTATGCTATAACAGCATCACTTGCTGCTAATCAAATCAAAATAGCAACAACTAAGAATAATGCACTAGCAAATAATAACATTGCTGGCGTCAACAACCTTGGTGGTGAACTAACGGTCATCTCTGATGTGGTAAGTAAAGTGCCAGGTGATCCTGGTCACCCAATACAATGGGATGAGATTGGTTGGCACGTCAATGTGGACTCAGGTAATGAGTTACATACGTTTATAGTACAGAACCAGACTGGTATTACACCTGAAACAACTAATGTATTTGTCAAGAGACAGGTTGATAATAGAAGAGACTTAGAGAAGATATATCGAGCAACTTACATTATTCCTGAAGGAGCATCAAACGCTGCACCACCACAGAATGGTTATGTAATACAAGATAGTGGTGCTGTCATAGATGATGATAAGTTCCAGAATGATAATGTAGACCTTGCTAGTGATACAGATCTTAGAACAGATACTAATATCATTCATGCTTCATGGTCAAGTAACGTTGGTATAATCACATCTAAGTTCCCACATAGATTGAAGAGAGGTCAGACTGTACAAGTCAATAGACTAAGATCATCGAATAATAGTGGTGGTCTAGCAGATCAAGGATATAACGGTGTATTTGAAGTATTAGAAATCAATGATAAGAAAACATTTAGTATTGGTATAAGCACTAATCCTGGCGGTATTTCAACCATTACCACTGGCATACCATACACATTACATAATAATAATATTGTTGGATCTGGTCGTACGTTCTCTCCTTATTTTATAAGAAAAGATTATGGTAATGCATATCAAATATTCAATCACGAGGTCATTCAGGAACATAGAGCAGGTAGTCAGGATGGTATCTATAATCTAACTCTGCTATCTTACCATAATATTCCCGAAGTAGCACCGTTTGACATTGGGATAAACAGATTCCCGCAGAATATCAACGACCTAAGACCAAAATCAAATGTAGATAATCCAGTTGACGATCCAGAACCAACCAAGTCATATGCACTCAGAGGTACAATAGGTCAGGTAGAGGGTAGTGACCCTGCTCATAGTATTACAAAAGAAACCAGTCTTAATATAATAGAGGACACTGGTGTTGGTATTGGATTGACTGCTGCCAGTGTTTCAGGAACAGATGTCAGTATCTTTACAGAGGTTGACCATGGATTCAACGGTATATTGAATCTTGGTAACATAACTGGTGGTACACAGTATGGTACAAACTCTGGTTCAGCTGAGTTCTACTTCAGTGTAGATCTTGTTGGTGGTACAGGTAAAGGTGCAACTGCTGACGTAACTGTCGCTGCTGCTGCAACTATCACAGCAGTTGATCTAGTTGATTATGGTACAGGTTATACCATAGGCGATGTTCTTACTGTAAAGGGCGTACCATTCATTACACCAGGTGCTGACTGTCAGGTAACTGTCACCGGAATCGACAACAATGTAGGTGATATTATTCAGGTTGTTGGTGTTGGAAGTGATCAGTACAATGGTCTTAGTAGGATAACCAACATCACAGATCCAAATAAGGTGATGTTTGAGAGTAGTAATATCTCAGTTGGATCTACAGGTGGATACATGTACCACGTTGGTGTTGCAACTGCCATCAATAATATTGTACATGATACTATAAGTGGTATTGCTACGGTTACATTACATAGAGACATAGGACTAAGGCGTGGTGACGAGATTGTAATTTCAGGTAACACAGGCGATAGGACAGTATACAACGGAACATTCTCAGTTCAGGACAGGATTGGTTATGGATCATCAGTATCAGTCAAGATGGATGCTGGTACAACTCCTGCATTCCAAGTAGGACCTATAGCACATGGATCAGGAATTGGTTTACGAGGAAAGAATAGAGGTATATCAATATATGGTGGTACTACAACTAACCTAACATCAGGTCTTACTACCACAACTAATACATTATCAGTACAGAACCACGACAAGCTCAGAAGAGGCGACTACTTACAGATAGAGAATGAGATTGTTCGTATTACAAGTAATGCTACAACTTCTATAGCAAGGGGTGCACTAGGAACTAATGCTACATCACACCCTGCTTATGCTGCTGCGGTGAAGATCAAAGTATTACCGATGGAAGCAAGACGTCATAGTACGATCAGAGCATCAGGTCATACGTTTGAATATGTTGGTTTCGGTCCAGGTAATTACTCAACGTCCCTACCACAAACTCAAACCAGAGTTTTAGATGACAATGAGCAACTACTAGCACAAGCAACTACCTCTAGAGGTGGTACGATTGTGTACTCAGGTATGAACGACAAGGGTGAGTTCTTTGTTGGTAGGAAAAAGATAGATGCTATTACTGGTGAAGAGAAGTCAACTATCAGTGAGTTTGACTCCACTACAACCACTGCACTACCTAGCACACTGACACTAGATGAACTTACAGTCAACTCTAACTTCTATAGTTTAGGAAATACTGAGGTAGTTGACATTGAACTCAAAGGTAATAGGTCAGGTAATGTAGGTAATAGTGTAATCATCGGGGTGAATGGATCTAACCAGACTGCTCCTACATCATCTACAGATGAAGTTATAATCAACACAACGTACGATAAGGGTGGTTATCTTGGTTGGGTAAGAACATCAGATTCTAGTCAACCTTGGAAGAAGTTCAGCCCAATATCATACGATCACACTGACTCTTATTCATTTGATAGAGTTGCAGTTGGCATAGCTGAGAATACAAGTGGTAGAGTATTTGATGTAACAGGTGATGCAAGCATAGGTGGTAACATAATTGCCTCTGGTATTGGTACATTCCAAACTGGATTGGTTGCAGGAAGTGCACAAGTATCAGACTTGACTTCAGGTAGAGTGGTGTTCTCAGGACTCAATGGAGAACTACAAGATAGTTCATCTATGATATTTTCAGGTGCTACACTCACAGTCAATACCTTAGTAGTTCAGCAGAGTGCTACAGTCACACAAACATTACAGGCAGAACAGATTACATCTACGGATGATATCAACGCTGCCGATGACATCACAGCAGGTGGAACAGTTACCGCTTCTGACTTTGTTGGAAATGGTACTATACCTATCGGTGGTATCATAATGTGGTCTGGAACTGATGCTGGAGTTCCGGCAAACTGGGCTTTATGTGATGGTACAGGTGGTACACCTAATTTGATTGATAAGTTTATTGTTGGTAGAGGTAGTGCATATGCTGCTGACAGCACAGGTGGTAGTGCAAACGCAGTGACTGTATCTCACACTCACTCAACTACAGAGTCTGGACACGAGCATAATTATGCATTTGCTTCAAAAGATGGAAGCACCATTGGCAATAATTATTCTGGTAGTGGTATTAGTAATGTCACAGATAGAGGTAACATTTCTGAACTAGAACAGTCTGGAGGACCTGATGGTGACAGACTAGCAGCATACACTGCTGATACAGAATCAGTATCAACTGGACTATCCATTGATGCACAGGGTGTTAGTGGTACCAATGCTAACTTACCACCATATTATGCTATCGCTTACATCATGCGTATTAGCTGATAAATAAACATATCAAGGAGTTCTTTGTTAAATGGCGACTGTCAATAAGAAATTTGCGGTAGAAAAAGGTCTAGAGGTCGGAGATGACGCTCTAGTAGTTGATGCTGACAATAATAAGACTGGTATTGGTAAAACTGATCCAAAATACGGTCTAGACGTAGCAACGACTGCCAATTTCGATGGCGTTCTAACAGCAAATCAGGTTGGGATAGGTAGTACCCAGCCAAGTAAAGATGTAGATTTCAATAAAGATGTTATTATAAGAAAGAAATTATATGATGGTAATGAGGGTGCTGGTGCAAATAATAACGTTCTTATATCAGTTGGAACTGGTGTTTCATGGTCTGCTGGTGCTGACATACAGACAGACGCATCGGGATTACAAACACAGGTTCAGTATAAAAAATCCGACGGAAAATTTGGCGGTGCAGGGAATTTAGTATATGATGATACAAATAATAGAGTAGGTATTGGTAGTACTCAACCAGAGTATCTTTTAGACGTCAAGGGAGAGGTAATAATTGATGGAGTTCTTCGTGACTCTAATAATACTGTTGGTGCTGGTGGATCAGTGCTCGCAGCAGATAATAGTGGTAACACACAATGGGTTGGAGCTGGTGCTTCCACACTGAACATATACTATGTTGCAGAAGATGGAGACGACACTTCCGATGGTAAGACACTTTCAACAGCAAAGAGATCAGTTAAGGGTGCATGTGGAGTAGCAAAAGCAGGTGATACTATCAGAGTAGCAGGTGGTATATATCCAGAGAATAACCCAATCTTCGTACCAAGAAACGTATCAATAGATGGAGATGATCTAAGAAATACTCAGATCATGCCTTCAAACGTAGGACAGGATCTATTTGAAGTACATAATGGTGCTTTATTGCAGAATATGTCATTTGTTGGTGCAGCAAATACAGCAGCGATGGTAACATTCCCACCACAGGGTGTTGTCAACAATCATAGATGGAACAAGGATACAGGAACTCACACATATAATGGCGGAACAGTAGCCGATGCATTCACAGTGACGGGTGCGGGGACAAAAACAGTAACAAATGCGACTTATAATCCTTTGACTGGAGTTTTGGTACTAACAAGTGCAGGGCATGGACTTGATACTAGCAATACTATCACCATTGGAGTAGACAAACTGTCATTCACATGTGATGCTGACAATCATGCTACCAGCCACACATATCCAAGATCTGGAGATCCAGCACATAATACAGCACTTAATATAACAGCGTTCACAAGTGATACTATAACTGTCAATGTGGGTATAGTAAAGGGTGTAGATAGTATAAAAGTAGGACCTAACTGGCATGCTGGTAATGCATTGACACCTACAGCGATATTATACGATCCAACATCAGGTGTTACCACTGTGACGTCCGCAGGACATGGTCTAAACAATTCAAACAGTGTGGGCATAGTTACAAATACACTGAATTTCCAATGTGAGCAAGATAATTTTTCTACCAACCATCCATATCCTAGAGCATCAGACCCAATAGCTGGTATATTCACTGCTGTTACAGCACATACAACTGACACCATCACATTCAATGTTGGTGATGCTGGAAGTCATGCAAGAATAGCTGGTATTATCACTCAGTCTCCATATGTTAGAAACTGTACAAACTTTGTACCTGATAGCATCGGCATGAGGATAAATGGAGACCATACCAATGGCACTAAGTCAATGGTTGTTGATTCATATACACAGTACAACCAAGGTGGTATCGGTGTTACTATATCTAATGATGGTTATGCACAGTTAGTTTCAATATTCACCGTGTGTGATGAGTATGCAATTAGTTGTACATCAGGTGGACAGTGTGATCTCAACAACTCCAACGCATCATTTGGTACATTCGGATTAGTTGCATCAGGAATAGGTACAGTCACTCAGACAGGTATTCTTACAGCAACAGCACAAGAAGAAGATAACACAGTCACAGTATCTGGTATAACTGATAGACCATATTCAGGACAAGTATTTTATATTGGTGAGCAATTCAATGAAGTTATCAGACTCAACGTAACAAACGCAGGATCTGGTTATACTTCTGCAAACCCACCTGTTGTCACAATAGGTGCACCTTCCGGACCTAATGGGTCTAATGCGGAGGGTACAGCAGTCGTGAGTGGTTTTGGTAGTATAACTGCTGTAAACATGTTCGCTACTGGATCACAGTATAGATCCATTCCAACAGTTTCAATCGCTGCTGGATCAGGAGTTACTGCAACTGCTACTGCTGTAATTGAACCTAGTTATTTTACTATAAATAGTGCGACACCCGTAACTTCTGGTGTTTCTACTATAACTATTGATCAAACACTTCCTGCTAACGTGGGCGTTGGGTCAACAGTTCCATTCGCAAGACAATCTCTTATTCTTGCGTCATCATATACGTTTGAGTTTGTTGGTTCTGGACATACAATTCCAGCTGCATTACCTAGAAATGGTGGTGTTACCATTCCTGAAAATGAGACAGTATCTGAGTTTGGTGGTAGGGTAGTTTATACATCTACTGATGAGAGAGGAAACCTTAAGGTTGGTGATGGTTTCACTATCAATCAACAAACAGGAACTATATCTGGAGATGCTTTCAATAAGAGTATCCAAGCAACGCTTACCCCATTAATCATCGCTTTAGGAGGACAAATCTAAGATGGCTGCGATTCCATTAAATAAATTCAAGACTATTACACATACAGTGACAGACGCAGCAGTGGGTATTTACACTTGCCCTCCTGGCGTAGCGTCACTTGTAATATTCGGCAACGTATCAAACGTTGGACAAGGTTCATCTATAACATCATTTACTGTTAAACACAGTAGATCATCAATAGATACAGAAATTGTCAAAAACGCTAGAATCCCACATCAAGATGCTATGTCATTCATTGATTGACGTCTTGTTATGGAGACAGGCGATATCCTCAAAATTGAGGGGGATAACAATAACACTATGAAGTGTATTATTAGTATACTAGAGAACGCAAAGTAAGATGAGATTATTATCTGGGCGAGTTGGTGTAACATCATACGCTGGACTATCCACACACAGAAAACAGACACCAGGTCTTCCTGCTTTCCTTGGATTGGAAGAGGCAGAACCTAATCTTGGATTGCCGGATAATAACAACCAAGTGCTTTATGGTACTGTAGAGGGGGAAAGATTTTGGGGTGCACCGTCTGGAGCTCCTTCAGGTAGTGTTGATGGTATAGAAGTACAGAAAGATGAGATAACTCCAACTGGTTTTGCTGGTTCTATCACAAAACTAAACTTCAGGGGTAATGGTGTTACTGTCACTCAGATGAAGTTAGACTTGGGTGGTGGTATAGAGGTTGGTATTGCTACCATGCAAATCAACAAGTCCACTAATGATGTGATGGACGCTGATGGATTTACAAGAGCGACAGGTATAACAACATTTAAAGTAGGTGCTGGTCTATCATTCTTCCCAGAACCAGGTCAGACAGGTATTGTTAGTATATTTTCTGCTGCTGATGCCAGAACTAACATACAGAATGAAGATGGTACGTTCGGATTTGGTAATGTTGGTACGATAAGAGTTGGTGCTGGTTTGACTGTAAACCAAGTATCAGTGGGTATCGCCAGCATTCAGGTGAACGGACAGTTTGAGCATGTGAATGCGAGTGGTATTATAACATCAAGTCTTGGGTTCAAGGGAGATTTAGCCGGTGCAGGAGTAACAGCTACTGCTGGATTCACTGGCGATCTAACTGGAGACGTAATTGGAGATGTGACAGGAGATGTCACAGGCAATCTTACTGGAGACGTAACAGGTAGATTGACTGGAAACTTCAATTCTGCTGGTATATCTACCGCAAATCAATTCTTTAGTGATACAATACAAGCAACGGGTATTGTAACTACTTCTAAAGGATTCGTAGCACCCGTTGGTAGTTTCGGATTCTTAGGGTCACTCAACTCCGTTGGAGTATCTACTGTAGCATTTTTCAATGGAACAAATATTAATGTATCTGGTATTGCCACTGCTATTGGTGGTTTTGTGGCAGGAGTTGGTGGAGTCGGAGGATCAGGATTCACCGGAAGACTAACTGGGCACGTTACTGGTGACATAAACTCATCAGGTGTATCCACAGTAACTCAACTGTTTACTACCACAATCAATTCTAGTGGTATTATAACAGCATCACAATTCTTTGGAAATGGTGCAAACCTCACGGGTATTGATGCAACTGCGATCCAAACTGGTAACACAGTTGTACAGACAAACGCATCTAATATAGTAAATCAAATAAGTGGTGTACCAAGACTTACGATAGAGACTGCTGGTACGATAACTGCCGGAATCGCAACTGCTACCACATTCTCTGGTTCAGGAGCATCTCTTACAGATTTACCTGGCGGACAGATTACAGGAGCAATAGCAGCAGTTGATGGATCAGCACTTACTAATGTGATTGCTGATAAGATCGAATTGACTGCAACTAACACCACTGCTGCTGAACATTACATCACATTTGTAGATACTCTAACTGGTAATGAGGACTTGAGAACTGACACAGATCTCAAGTGGAACCCAGGCACAAATGTTCTTACTGCTGCCACATTCTCAGGTAATTCTACAGGTCTTACTGGTAATCCTGCTATAAGTGTGGGTGATGTTACGTTGAATGGTAATATGTTACCAGACGCAGACGCTACCAGAAACTTAGGTGCAGCAGGTACAAGATGGCAAAACGTATTTACTGCTGACATGCACTTCAGTAATGTGGGTGCAGGGGGTAACGAAGTTGATGGAACTGAAGGTAGTTGGACATTGCAGGAAGGTAAAGACGATATATACATGATAAACAAACTTTCGGGTAAAAAATATAAAATCAATCTAACCGAAGTATAAAAGAAGGACACCGCACAACTCCTAATAGTAGTGCTGATCTAGTAAAATAGATCTTTATATATAAATTAGAAAATCTTTTATACTATGGTTGACGTAAAAGTCTACGATGGTCTAATCAGCGAAGAAATGCAGAGTTCAATGTATGATTGGGCTCAAAGCGTAAGCTGGTATTGTAAATGGATAGGTATGACCCATTTACTAGACAAAAAAAAGCAACTGCATAGAACAGGAGTACCCAGAAAAGTTTCTATTCAGGAATATATTCCTGATATATCGGGTAGAAGTAGCAGTAAACATGTGTTAGGTGCTGAAACCTCAATAGAGGATATGATAGCACTATTCAGGTTCTCAATGTACAGGCACCCAATTGGGTGGAATAATGATAGCACACAAAGACATTGTAAGGAAGCATGGGATATATTTACGTCTATAAACAATCAACTATTTTATGGTAAAGCAACACTGGATCATGGACTGAAGGAAGCAATAGCTGGTGTGTCAGGACCCACAGGTTATTTTATAAACGGTCAATCAT
>Ga0181380_1001045_pt1 | contig 12284 bp, 6 predicted proteins | sample 3SPOviralmetaG_FD_130116 | JGI IMG/M metagenome (GOLD analysis project Ga0181380, IMG submission 130116) | Marine viral communities from the oligotrophic San Pedro Time Series (SPOT) site, San Pedro Channel, CA, USA - 3 SPOT_SRF_2009-08-19 | ecosystem: Environmental > Aquatic > Marine > Strait... | reverse complement strand
GTAAAGGCCTCGTTCTTTTCTTGCTTTAATTTCTTCATTTTGCAGCAAGGCAGCAGCCTCTGGGTCTCTCATGAGTCTTTTGAAAATAGCCTCCCCCTCTGGGCTGGTTCCAGGACCAATAGGTATTCTTTTTTGGGTCTCTTCTTTTACAACACTCTGCTCGTAAAGAGATCTGTCGTTAGATGACAACTGATCGTAGTCCTCTTGAGATATAGCGTCACCACCACCGAAGGGCTTGTATACATTTCTTTCTGTCTTGATTGTTACGCTTGCCATTCGCTGGCCATCATCCTTCTTACCAGTCGAAGAGTTTGTTCCATCCTTGTTTATGCCGTACAATGGATCAACTCCAAATCCTTGGATTAAATACTTACCACCTTCTGATATGTTGTAGTTAGACCCCTGTACTTCTATTGGGTCAGAGCTTCCGTCTTTGGACACCAGGGCAATCATCTGATATCCAGGTGCTTGTTCGTTAGGGCCGAGGCCAGTAGAAACAGCGTCCTTAGCTCTGTCTTCTGTGTTGACTGCAAGAGCCCCTACGGCATACCTAGACGCTTCTTCCTTATTGCCCGAAGCTATTCTCTTTCTTCTCTCAATCTCTGCGCTATCCATAGCAAACCGAGCGTACTCTACAAACTTTGGTCTTTCAGAGTTGATGAGGTCCCAGCCACTTCCATTTGCCACAATGTTTCCCTGATCGTCTTTTTCTCTAGCGGCATTAGGCTGACCCCAAACATCTCTCCAGGCTTGCTCAAGCTCTGCGTTGCCCTCTACCCTGCTAAATGAGTTTGGACCTAACTCAAAAGCTTTGGCCTCCTCGGGGCTGTCAAAGAAAGAACTATTGCCAGACTCGTCTAAGTAGTCTTCGTTGATCTGCATTCTCAAAACAGTTCCGCTGCGGTTGCCATTCTCAGATAAAGTGTCAAACTCCATCTGGGCATTCTTTTCCCTGAACACTCCTCCTCCACGAGCTTTTATACGCGCCTGTACGCTCTCACCTTGAGCGCTAGTCTGAAGATCTCCAACGTCAGCTTTGCGCTGGGCTGGCTGGTACACAGAAGTGTCATTGATAAATGCAGCTTCATCAATGGGCAGAAGGTTTCCCTCTGGTCCTTCGACCATAATCTTGCCGTCTACGTACTGAAAGTTCTTTTGAAATGCTGCGTCAGCCCTAGCCACAGTGCCTGCATCGACCTCTTCGTACTCAGCACCTGGAGGCAGGGCTGTATTCAAAGAAGCCATCTCAGACCCAGTAGATGTACTCATAGTATTGAGCTGCGTGGCGTCTTCTTTTCTGTTGACCTCTCTGGTCTTAAGAGTATTGAACTGCTGCCTAAAATCACCTATAAGCTTTTGTGCCTCAATAGGATCGTTGGCCTCTCTTATCTTTTGTCTAAGCTCATCGGCAGCTGCCTGAAGAGCAGGAGCAGCATCAGGACCAGCAAGACTAGCATCAAACCCAGCTACAGTGTTAAGGTCTTCACGCTGTTGCGTTTGCGCTCTTTCGTATATCCTCCTCGCCTCGTTTCTTTTTGCCTGCAGAGAAGCGTCTGCAGCACGTATAGCACCTGCTACACCGCCGCTTGATTGCTGAGCCTGCTGAGCTTGTACACCTAACGACTGAGCGGTGTTTTTACTGCTTCCTACTGGAGTATACATTAGTCTTGGAATTGTGGCTTAGACAACAAGTCCCTCATAAACTTTAAGAGTTTCTTTCCATCTCCCTTAGCTATGATCTCCTCCATCTTAGTTGTCTGGTCTGGGTTAAACACGACTTCACCTCCAGTAAGCTCGGCTTCTTTCTCTCCATTCTCCTCGTCAATCACAGCCTTCTTGTTTGTCTTGTGATCGAACTCGCCCTTGGTCTTGAATCCTTTCTCCCCCATGTACCCGCCGTCCTCAAGTCTGCCCCCGTGCTTTTTGTCAGTGTCGGTGTCGGTGTCGGTTTTAGTTCCTGGATTGCCAAGGTCAAAGTCCTTTAACAATGTAGCAAGACCAATAGTTGTTTGATCCCCAGCAGCTTGGGCTCTGGCACCCACAGCCTCCTGCGCAGTTTGAAGCTCAAGCAACGCTCTGTTGGCTTCGTCGGCAGACATGCCCGATCTGTCCATGAGCTGCTTTTCAAGGGCTGTTTTGAACTGTTTGTTCTGCTCTGCAAGGTTGGCACCAATGACTCCAGCATCAGCTTTCATCTCAAGGGCCTTAAGCCTTGCAGCATCCTGAGACGCTCCAGTCTTATCAAGGACGTCAGCAAGCGCAGAGGTAGCCCTTGGGTCACCACTCCTTACTGCACTTACTATATCCGCTCTTGTCTCTTGATCTCTTACATCGCCTCTTCTCAGAATCTCTTCAGCGGCTTCTTTCTTGCCCTGGATAAGGTCTCTACTAGCCTGAGTCATGTCAGGCATGTCTCTGAGCATCTTTAATTGCTGCTCAAAACTTTTCTTACCCTCTTCTAGCTGAGTGCCAAAAGCCTTTTGCTTGGCTTTTATGCCAGCCTCAAGCTCTTCTTTTGTTCTTTTCGCCTCCCTTCTTCCAGCAAGACTAGCAAGTGCAAACTTGCCTGCGTCTTTTGATCCTTGGCTAAGCTTGAAGTTGCCATCCTTATCAGTGCTTCCAAAAAGGTCTTTAAGTTGTGAGAAATCTATTTCTGACATGATTGCAAAAGTAGTAAATGTTAGCTATTGTGGTCTAGTGGGGTCGCCTCAAAGTCAACGTTTAACGAGTGAACCTCGAAGTCCTCGACCCCGAATGTCACAGAAACGTCAGCAAACTGACCCTTAGGTTGATCAAAGTTTATATCTAAATACAATATAACAACTTCGTCGCCTTCTTGTATGTCGCCAATCGAATCAACAAAATACCCCCCGTCAAAGTATCCGTCTTCAAGCAGTGTTGGCCAGCCCTGTGTTGGGTCTTGCTTTGCGTCCAGCAAGTCTTGTGACCTGACAATCAAAGCATTACCTCCGCTGTGTTGAGAGCTAGGCCCGCTGATCTGAATATAAAAAGAATCGGCTTGACCAGATATTAAATCGACAATACCGAGCGGTCTTACATTCGAGACACCTAGCTCAACAACTCCTTCAACGCCACCGTACAGGATACCCCCCTTGCTCTTTAACTCATTTACCCTGGCGTTTTTCTTTATTGAGTTGCCAGTACCGTTGTTGACAACAAAGGTGTTCACACCTTGAATTGCAAGGATGTCTGGGGTCTCAATGGAGAATGCCTTGTAGATCTTGTTGGCTGAAGGGTTGTTGTTGAATGCAAAAGAAATGCCAGAACTCACGCGGTCGCCTCCGTAGAAGGAGTTGTTGGACGCAGAGTTTTTGTCATGAAGCCACAATACATTGCTTGAAGTCGTGGACTTCGGGCTGCTAATCATCTGATCTTTTACCCACCCAAAGCAAGAGGATGTGTAGCTGTATCTACTCACCCAAACGCTTCCAGAATTATTAAAGGCTATGGTCTTCTCCATGTCAGTATGTAATTCTATCTAAAATATCTCCTGGATCATCTGGCAGTACAATGCCGCCAGGGGCTGGGCCAGAATCATCGCCAACGCCGCCACCGCCACCTCCGCTTGAATCTCCTTCATCAGTCACGTCGGTGAAGTCCTCCTCAGTAGTGTCCTCGTCAGTATCAGTAGTATCGTCTTCTTCCACCACCACCTCTTCTATAATGATGGGCTGATTATACACGCTTAGGATGTAGTTGTCCTCATACGGATCGTAACCTCCGACAACCTTAATCTCACCCATGCCTTGCAGCTCGTCAGCCTCGGCCTGCTCAAACAAATCCTTGAAGAATGTCTTCATACCAACTTCTGATATAACCTGTATACCAGAAGAAGGGTTGAATTTGTAGACCTGCCTCTTACTCTTGCTTGCAAAGTAGACCGTATTGCCTATGTCGCACACAGACTCTGGGTTGTCGTCACATCCATAGTTGCCAGCATAGTACCTTTCTGTGCCTAGTACAGATTTAGCCGCAACAAGCGACTCACCCCCACCGCCGTCAGTAATAATGTTCCTGTTGACAGGAACTGAGCTGCATCTGGTAGATTGAATGACGAATATTGAATCGTCATTGTTGATCAAATAGTTGATGTCGCCGAACTCAGAAGGTAGATCCTTGAACTGTCCCTTGACAGGGTTGAAGGATGTAATCGTATTGATCTTAGATATAGGGTTGTTCTTGTCAGAGAATGTCATAGAAGCTTCCTTCCTAGACTCTTGAGTGTTAGGTGCAACCAGCTTTATCTTACCCTGTCCCCAGACGTCAGAGTTGGAGACCTTTGTGCTAAACACTTGTGACTCAATGTTGTACGGGAAGAAGTTAGATGTCGCTTCATCCTCTGAGATCAGGGAAACAAAGTCACCGTCCTGTACTTTCTGGAAGTTCATGGCCTCTGTCTTGAACCACACATCACCACCCTTCAGTGTTTTTTCTTGTCCAAACTCTCCGATTGGATACACTGGCCCAATCTCGTAGTACACAAGGCTTTCTTCATCAGCCGACCTTCTTGGAGAGTAGACCTCAAACACACATCTCTTATTCCATGCGTGAGTTGTGGAGTCTGGGTCGTTTTCTCCGAGCTTAATTACGTCAGCAGTAAAGTCTGTAGCCTGTGGGTTGTTTTCCAAAACCAAGAACGGGCCGACCTTAGACGGATGGGGTAGTTCTCCATCTTGCTCTACGTCGTACAAAGGATTGTCTGTGGCGTCGTTTAAGAACCGTTGGTCTACAACATTAAACTCATATTCAGACCCAGCAAACTCCCTGTTGTTTTGAGTGTTGAAGTGAGATATGATTCTAAGCCTGTCGCCCTCTCTGTACGTGTAGACATCTTGAGCTCCTTCAACGCTTCTCGCACCCTTAGCTTTTGAGAAAGATATAGGGTGCCCCTGAAGGTGATTGAGAGAAACAAAGATGTTCCCAGAATCCGTGTCAGCATTTCCTGGAGTCACAAACGCGCCACCCGAAGAGTACTGCACAAAGCGAGACATTGTGGTGTTGCCACTGTACACAAACCTAAATGACGTAGCCCCATTAGGAACATCCCCAACAGGTGTTATCAGCACGGACTCTACTGGACCTGTACTTTGCGGGCTGTCCCTCTCTCCAAACCAAGGCACATACATAGACCCCACAGGGTTTACGTCAGAGCACCTGCCCCTTTCGTCGTAAAACACAACACCAAAGGCGTGATTGGCTCCAGCCTTAAACGACTGAGAACCACCTGCTCCAGGCTCTATCAGGAACAATATATTGTTTACCCCGTCAGGATTGCTTATCTGTGTTTCAAACAGATTGGGATCAGAAACAAAGGCAAAGTCCTCGTCAAAGTGTTCTCTTCTTAAGAAGGCCTGTATAAACGACTGGCCAATACTAGGATCTGCAGTGTTAAAAGGACCTGTGCCCAAGTGTATAAAGGGCAACGAAGTCTGTCTTAAGGTTGGATTAGCAACGCTATAGTCGTTGTCGCCAGTCAAGGAGTCATCTCCGCTGTGTTGAACGGCTGGAAACTTTGCATCAGAACTAGCATCCAATCCAAGAACAATGTTGTTGTCGATACCTGGACCATACAGCCCAGGGAAGACAAGCTCTCCAGCCTCTTGATTAGATCTAGATATACCAAAGAGGCCGACAGATCCTACAGATCCTATGCCAACACCATAGTCATCAAGGTTAGGACCAAGGAGGCCATGCAAGGCGTATGTATCATACACGGAGTTCTCATCAATACCTCCTCCTCCTGGGCCGCCGCCGCCGTCCATAAGCGTATACGAGGACTTCCCCTCTGGAGATTCTCCTTTGAAAAAGACAACGCTTTCTCCTCGGCTAGTAACAGCATCTACATACTCAGAAGTGTAGTGCAACCCACCGAGAACTGTTTTCCAAGGAGCAAAGTAAGGAGACCCCTCTACCTGCCTGAACATGTTCTCCTCTTTAATGGATATAATCTGTCCAGTGCCTGGCATAGAAACTAGAATGCCAAAAGTTGTTCCTATTGAATCCTGAGGTGTTGCATCATTGTCTACGTTGTGACCCAACGCAGCTGCAAATCCAGGGTTGACCTGAAGACCGCCCTGCGGAGACCCATCATCGGGACTGTTGAAGGGGAACAAACTAAACTCTCTGAAGTCTACCCCTGGAAGCAAAGGACTGGTGTCACCCTCTTCAAGATTATATGGGGCAAAGAACCACCAACGGGCACCCTGGACAGGTCTGCGCATACAGCTAAGTATGGCGTTCTCTTCGTCAGGCAAAGAAACTTCTTTGACGTAGATGCCGAACCTAGCTCTAGGTTTATCGTCGTCCTCAAATATTTGTGCTGGAGCATTCTGTGAATCTGGATGCTGGTTCTGGGCTGCAGTCACCTCTTCGTTATACCCCTTGTCTCTAAACAGACCGAACTTCACGGTTGCCTTGTTTACAACAAAGAATCCTTTTACGACAGATGGGTCTTGAGAAGCTTCATCTGTTCTGTTTACAAAGTCTGCTATGTCTTCTGGATCATCCTCTCCAGTGATGCCTCCTCCAGACTCTATTGTGGGGAAGCTCATCCTCTTGCCAGCCGTTGTGATAAGATTCGCAATAGCAGAGGTCTCTTTCGCACTTGATCCGTTGTTGAGACCAAGGTTTATATCGTAAGAAAGCTCGGCCTCTGTTGGGAACACAACGTCGTCAGCAAAGGTGCTAAGCAAGGGGTCTTCACCGCCTTCAAGAATCATAGAGAACACCTCAGCGACTTGTGCTTTTGACAGCTGAGTCTTGGCCGTAAAGGAACAGCGTATGGTAAATGCTCTTCCTTGAAGTATCAAAGGATTGGCTGCGCTTGTGCCAAAGTCAACCTGCTCAACATCGCCAAGGCCTGAAGTTCCAGCAAACATGTCAAAGTATCTCCAACGAAACTTTATGACATCTTCATCTATGTTGACGCCGTTAGAACAGACAGCTGGGACTGCAGCGTTAGATGCAAATTGAGATCTAATAAATGTGGCTCCGCTTTTTTCAGCGCTTTGCCACCAGTACCCCTTGGGGTGGCCCGTGAGATCTGACTCATCATCAACCAAAGCTGGTGATCCAGTGTAATCAGGTATAGTCCCTATGCCAGACGCATCGTAACCGTCGTTATCAAAGTCTTCGCCCATCTGAGGTGACTGATGATAAGAGTTTGTTGCGTCGTAGACGTGGAAGTTCTGCTTTGGATTTACAGTGAAGCTAAAAGAAATAAAAGACCCAGCATCTACTGGGCCATCCAACCCACTGCAATCAAGCGTGAATCCAATGTTTTTGTTTTGGGCTCCAGAACCAGAGTAATCAGACTCAGATGGTGCCACGCTAGGTAGAACCTCTATCTCAAATGACTTAAAGTCTTCTGGCCTTTCTGAAACTATTGGCGCAATAGATGAGGACAAGTCTACATTGTCAAAGCCATCTACGTAGTTACCGTAAACAAGCCTGTTGTCTATAATTGTCTGAGCCTCAGCCCTTTTGGGGAGGTTGTCAAAAGGCTTTGACTGAGTGTCTTTGTCTAGTGCAGAGTTCACAGAGTCGTTCAAGAATCTGTACTCTATCTCCTCTCCCTCGTATGGCAACTCCTTTATCAAAAAGAAAGAACCCTTGTTTCCGCGCCTAGCCAAAAGCTTTACTCTCTCCACCTCGCCAGACATATCCACGTTTGGAATGACAAGGTCTATCGCGTTGTACGAGTTAAGCAGAGAGATGTCGCTCTGACCAGAATACTGCAGGTATCCAGGAGGAACAAAGATCTTAGAGTATGCTGATATAGCTGACTCAAAGCCATCCTTGTATACGTTTTGATATGCGAACTGAAATCCTTCTATCTCAAGGAACTCGTTCTGATCAAACTCTGTTTCGTTTTCAAAGCCCCCAGCCTCAGAATCACTAGAAGCTACAATACGATTTACTGGTGTCTTGGGACAGGCTAGTATAAAGTCTTCTATCTCATCCTCGTTGTAGTCTCCTTCAATAGCCCTAAGAACATTTAGCTTCTTTGGTTCGGAGTTGTTGTCCGTAAAGAATATATACGGAGAGTCAATGTAATCCTTCCCAGCAACCTGACTTTTTCTTTGAATGTATGTGATGTCAGCCTTTACAAAACCATTGTAGTCAAGCTTTAGAACAGGGTGGCTAAACACCTTGACTATGGCGTTACCTCCTGCGCTGTTGGGCAGGTACCCTGTCGGATCATAGGCATACACACCTCCATCGCCGTTGGCCTCATAGACAAAGAAGTAAGCTATGTCGTACTTGTTGCACAGGACCTTTCCTACAACAACCTTTTCTGAATCTCCAAACTCAGTGAAGCCTTGATCGAGGGGGACGTTTGACTTCACTGGCTTGATCACACCACCGTTGCCACCCTCTCCTTCTGTATTTTCTGATACGTTGACATTGAGGGCGTCAGACATAGAGTCAGCGCCCAAGATTCTAGAGTCAACAGATTTGTTGAGCTTTCGGGGAAACCTCTTCTCGATCATTAGTACTTAGGAACAAGTTTGAAGTTCTTTCTTGTAATTCTCATAGCCTCCTCCTTAGAGAAGTTGCTGAGTCTTCTGTTGGCCTTTCTTCTCTCGTTGTAGTATTCAGCCCTGGCTCTTGCCTTTTCATTGGCAGGCACAGTAGATTTTCTCTCGCAGAGCTTGTAGTATATATAAGCCCTCAAGGACTCTTCCGCGTATACGTGTATAACGGGGTTAGTGGATCGTGCTTCATCCGCCACGTATTCCATGACCAAGCTATCGAAAGACTCGTTTGTATCGACTTCAATTCTGTTCTGGTCAAGGTTGAGTCTATACTCTCCTGGCATGTGTCCACCTCCCACTCCGTAGAGTCTACCAATGGAACCGTTGAATAGATAATTTTCAAACACATAGTAGTCTACGTCTTCTGCGCTGTCCAAGTTCTCAGACGTTGAGCCCTTGTCGTCCTGCCTGTTGTTTATTAGGTTGGCCTCTATGTTCAGGGGGCCCTCCTCGCTGTCTGATGTAGACAAAGGAGTGGTCACCTTTCTTGAGTAATTGATGTTTTTATTCTCACCAAACACTCTAAGTATTCCGTGTGTATCAACGATGCCAAGCTTTAGTATACCAACGAAGTCGTCAGGCAACGCTATAGTATTGTTGGTTGTGTCAAGGTCGAGCTTGATGCTTTTGATCCTGCTAACAACATCGAACCCAAGCTCTCGTATACCTCTCAGGGCATGGTTTCTTAAGGCAGCGTCTGATGCGTTGGACGTAAAGTCGTCAGAATCATTCGTTATCTTAAAATCATTGATCACCTGGCTTAGAGGTACGTAGTTCATACCTGAAGCCGAAACGTCTTGGTAAGCCATTAGCTCGCTTGTGTTTGTCCAAACTGAACAAGAGCTGTATCTCTGAGTCTAATGCCTATCATTTTGCACAGCTCAGAAATCAACACACCCTTGAACTTTTCGGGAAGGTCAAAATCTCTAGAGTCTCTTATGCTCGGCGTATAGAATCCATCTGGCTGCAAAGACGTGACAGAAATCCTAGGTGACGATGTGTCGTCAAGGTCTCCTCTAAATATATCGCCATCGCTGGCAACATATCTTGACGATGGCTGTCTGTAGTAGCTCATGATAACGCTCCCTACATCTGTGGGGAACACCTCTATGTTTCTAGAGATTAACGCTACAGGGAAGGACTCAGTAGGAGCAGATAGGTTGCTAGACAAAATGTGAGACATCTGGTCTGGCCTATACACAAGCTCAATAGGAGTCCTTTCATCTCCCTCTACCCTCATGGATATGAGTTTGTAGAAGTTGAATGGTTTCGAAAACAGGTTGGCATCACCAGTGATACTGGCATCGCTTGATGTAACAAGTATAGAGTCCTGGATGTACTCCGACAAGTCGTCTTCAACGCCTCTGTATATAGACTCTCCTGCCCCTGGGTCTCTCTGAGACAACCTCAATGCTTTGGAAGTAACTAGTCCCTGGAAAAGGTTCTCAAAAACATTCTGTTGAGCTACCTCAGCAAAGGAGTTAAAGACTGACGGCGCGACAAAACCCTTCTGATCTTTGTTGGCCAGATCCCTAACTGCGTTAAATACTTCTATTACGCTGATCATGCAGCAAATATACAAAAAGAAAAAGGCCCCTTTCGGGGCCTTCCTTTATGCTAGGCGCTCAAGCCGATCTTCTATATCGGCAAGGACGGTAGATCCTTTCTCCGTGAGGCAGAACCTCGTCAAAACATCCGTTGGGTCTTGCCCCACTGGTACAGAAACAATCTGCGTGTTTGAATCAAACCACTTACAGGCGCTTCTATCAAGTTTAATTATCTGATAATCAGCCGCTTGTTTAATTACAGCGCGGGTTCTGACTGTCGGAGAATCAAAGGATTCGATAAATTCTTTTGGCTTACCCTTTGCGATTCGCAAAAGGTTGTGTCTAATCTCTGATGTCGGTGCGTTGATGTTAACCTTGAAGTACAAAGCAACAGAGAGGAGATCTGTAATCTCCTTGTCTCTAACCAAGGCAACAGCATCTGTAACAAGAAACTCTTGCTCAAGCTCCTTCTCTGCGCTTACCTCTTTGTTCACCTCTTTGAACTTGTTGCCACCGTTGGCCTGGTTCCCTGGGTGCAACTCCAAAAACTTGCGGAGGTTAGGCTGCTGATTGTCAACAAAGATTCTTCCGTTCCTGAAGATCACAGACTTTTTTACAGCCTTGTCACCCTGCTCGTCACTCCAGATAGAGTTTTCGTTGGGGCAGTATCTGAGTTCTCTAACACGGTCTGTGCTCTTATCATACACGGTTTCGCCCTGCTGAGGCAACATGTATACAATGCCTCCCCCGTCAATAACCTCAAACTCCTTTCTTTGATTGGGGTTTTCATTGCGAAGAATAGGTGGTTTTTTTGCAACAGTTCTTTTTGCCACTGGTGCCTCCAGCACCGCTGTTTCCTGGTTCTTTTTAGGACGACCAGGTGCCCTTCTAGCTTGTTGTGCCATAATTAAACTTTATAGAAATTAAATAAATCAGTTGCTAATTTACTACATGCAGCGGAACCGATGTCTTTGGTGATAACACCAAACCTAGCAAGCTGCATTGAAGCTCCGTAGGCAGCATTGTTAAGGCTCCCCACAGTGCCAAGCCTTTCTATCACAAGGTCACCGTCAGTTCTCCCGTCAGTAGCGTTACTTGTCTTCACAGTAGAGAGGGTGCTAGATGCGATCTTGGCATCAATGAAGCCAACGACATCACCATCACCGTTGTACATGTACATGTTGTTCGAAGAGTCTCTTCTTATCACGAGAACGACAATATCCTGAAACCCGTCAAGATCTCGCACGTACTTAAACGAAGCTGTTCCATTGCTTGTGTCTGATGTTTCAGTTGAAGCTGGCGCTCCTGTTCTCAAGTCGTGACGGACTGAAAAGTTACCAATGGCTTGACCCCTGAATTTTTCTACAGACCCATCTGCGTTAAACAAAGTATCTGAACCAAGTGTAGGTCCAAGCGTTTGAGTGTCAGCGCTGCCATACACAGGAGATACTCTCTGGTCCGAAGATGTACTCCCATACAAAACCATATATATCGTGTAATCGTTCTGAACCGTAACTGTTGGAACGATAAAATGATTTGCAGGGCTTATCTGTGCAGACTTTTGAGATGTTCCTAGAAAGGTCCTGGGAGCTACAGCCACAGGCGCACCTACGTTAGACGCAATGTCATAACTAGCACCGCCTGTCCCACCGTTGTCCCATCCAGTAATTTCTGCTGTTGCACTGACCCCAGCAAGGCCTTCATGGTTGAAGTCAACCAGTGGCTTGTTTTCCGCTACGCCAAAGTCAATGTCTGCGATAACGTTGGATGTCACTGTAACCCCTACAGCTCCTCCAGACCCAATGAATGTCTGAGTGCTAGGCTCACCAGTAAACCTCTTGGTAGGATTGATGTGAACCTTAGGCTCAATCTGAGAATCAAAAGAGATCGGGGAGAAGGTAGACGTCTGGTCTACCGCATCAAACTTCATGATAGACTTGCCACCATCGCGAGAGATAAAAGAAAGAATAGACTCTATCAGACCTACTTCTTTGCCTGTCTCACATGGGATTTTTACTGTGGTCTTCTCAATGGATTCACCATCAGTAAGATTGCTCTCTTCATACTTTGTCGCGCTGTTGAACGCAAGTACTACTGAACCTCTGTCCGCGCTTGCAAACGCTAGACTGTCGGCAGGAAGAGCGAGAACGCTAAGCCCCTTGCCACTGTCCGATGCAGT
>Ga0181380_1001043_pt1 | contig 12292 bp, 9 predicted proteins | sample 3SPOviralmetaG_FD_130116 | JGI IMG/M metagenome (GOLD analysis project Ga0181380, IMG submission 130116) | Marine viral communities from the oligotrophic San Pedro Time Series (SPOT) site, San Pedro Channel, CA, USA - 3 SPOT_SRF_2009-08-19 | ecosystem: Environmental > Aquatic > Marine > Strait... | reverse complement strand
TTCCTCCGCCTTGAAGATCATTCATGCGAATATGTACATCTTTAGACATATCAATACCTGCTTTTTTAAAAGCATCGTGGACTGGAAAATCTCCGTCTACCATTTCAAAATCTTCTTTTAGTAGTTTACTATTAGGAGTAAGTTTATTTTCTACTAAGAATGTTCTTAAGTTGAAGTTATTTTCCATTTTATTTCTTTTTTTTTAAATATCTAATACTGTTGCTAAAGCATCTTCTGCGCTAGTACCTGGCTGTTCGTCCATAAGACCAATTGCAGCTCTAGCAATATCGATTACTTTCTGCTCTTCTTCAGCATTACTACCCATACTTACTTGGAGTGTCCCTGCATCTTCATCTACATCCTTATCTTTCTTTTCAAATAAGCCTCTTGCTTTATCTCTACTTACGATTTGGTACTCTTTTCTAGTCTCACGGTAAAGTGGGTGTTTACGGTCTTTAAGAATTCCAACTACATCTTGTACTGCATCTCTAATATTGAGATCAAGAAAACCTGCATAATTAGAATCACCATCTTTGGCGTTTTGAATATAAGTATCAGCAATATAGGCTAATATTTCTTCGTCATGGTGATTACCTTTCTTTTCAGATACTGTAGCTTTTTGCATTAAAGCTGTTGTAGTAGATTCTTCTTCAAAATAAGCAATCTTATACTCATACCCTTCTGCATGAAAGTTAATCTCATTATCAAATTCATAATGATCTTGCTTATCATTTTTCATACCTTCTGCTCTTAATCGTTGAAACATTTTTAATGCTTCTTCTGCTGATACTGTTCCTTTAGTTTCCTGTTCTCCGTGACCTCCGTCTTGAGTTAGAACAAGTACAGGTTTGCTCATATCGATACCTACTGCTTTGAATGCTTCTGATGCTTTTAAATCTTTAGTGGCATCTGGTAGTTGTTGTTCTTTTAATAACTTACTATTTGATGTAAGTGTATTTTCTGTTAAGAATTTATTAAGGTCAAAATTATTTTTCATTTTATTTTTATTTATTTTCTTTAACTGGTGTGAATACTGTTTCTTTTGGAGCTTCTTGTTGAATATACCCTTTATCTACATCAGCCTGAGATATACGTTTTACTTGCGGCATATCTAAACCTCCGTGAAATTGGTTTTTTATAATAGGTTTTAAATCTCTTTTAAAAGCGTTTTCGATAGATGGTGCAATAAATGCTCCTACTTTTAAACCTTCTTCATTTCTAACGTTGCCTAAATCATTATATACCTTCTGAATCTTACTTCTTGTCTTATCATAAAATGATTCAATTTCAGTGACAATATTTTCAAGTGCAATAACGGCTGGTTTAAGTCCTTCGAAGTCCCCATACTCATCAGCTATCTTAGCTAAGTCGTTAGTAGCAGCTTCATTAATATATTGCTCTTCTAGTACCTTAGTAATAATATTTTTTACAGCCTCATTCATTTTAGGCTTCTTTTCATCTCTATCTTTAGCTTTATCGTAAGTAGATTTTTTGCCGGCTAATCTATCTTGATTGTGAGCTTTTTGCATTCTTTTCATTGCATAGCTTTCATCCTTACCCATTGCTTTTTTGATAGCTTTATCTTTAGCAGCCATATAATCATCTCCGTCTACATCTCCGTCTCCGTCATGATCTTTACCTTTCTTTTCATCCATAGGTCCTTCAATCCTATCTCCTTTACTGTAGACTAATTCTAGGCTGTCATGATACTTATCATCTACATCGTCTAGAGCAACTAGTCTACCGTGCTTATCAGAATAGTATAGATCTTCAGGGGCAATAGTGCCAGGTTCATAGTCTGAGTATTCGTTTACTTTCTTTTCAGATACTCCAGATTTTTCTTGTGTTATAGCAAAGTCAGCATCTCCAGTTTGAAAGTATGCTAATTTATACTCATGTCCTTCAGGCATATCTTCTTCTAATACTGAATAATTTTCAAATTCATAGCCATGATGATCTTCAGGAACTTCTTCACCGTCGTCAGTGTATTGTTTACTTCTGTCTTGTCTTTCAGCTTCTAACATTTTGATTGCAGCTTCAACACTCATTTTATCTTTATCACTTCCTCCAAAAGCTGCTGAACCATATGTATGTAAAACCATAACAGGTTTACTCATATCTACTCCTGCTTTCTTAAATGCTGTAGCAATATCATATTCTTCAGCATTAGCATCAGGTACATTAGAGTTAGGAGATGGTGCAAAATCTTCTTTTATTTTCTTTTCGTCTACAAAGTCATCTGAATCTTTACCATCTTTTCTCATCTTATCGATCATGTCTTGAGTTTCCTCATCATTGTCGTAAGCTGCAGTAGTATCTAATGGTTCTGCTTCGTCTACATAATCTGTATTAACTGATAGAAATTCTTGAAACTCATCTAGAATAGCTTGATCGTCACCTAGGTTAATAATATCGTCGTAATGAGTTCTGATAAAAGACTTAATAGTTTCGTTATCAGCTGGCATTGAACTTTTAATCAATTCAATTACTTGACGAATAATTTCTTTTTTATCTTCGTATGGGTCTAGAGATGAATCTACTTCTTCTATATCTTTTTCATAAAGATCCGGGTTTATACCCTGCATTGCATGATCCATATCTCTAGCAGGTTTATTTAACAACTTATCTGTAATTTGATCAATCATAGAACGGATACCTGTATTTTTAATAGTTGCCCATTTATCAAGTTGATCATCCCAGATATATCCATAATCAGCCCCCATACTATCGATTTCTTCAGCAATTTCTTTTGCTATTTCGTAGGCTTCTTCAGGTAATTTTATTTTAGTCGGTGCGTCATTATGAGTAGCTGATATTTCTCCTGTATCAGGATCCATTCCAGTTATGTAGCCTTTCATAGCAATCTCTTTTGCTTTTTCATCATCGTTATAATGAGTCTCTAATCCTTTACCTAAGTTAGAAGGATAACCGTCATAATGGTTGTAAGTAGTAGTTAATCTATCTCCACTTAAGTACCCTACTAATGCTCTAGTTCCTTCTGTCATCAGTTTAGCTTCTTTCAACGTTGCTTTTTTCATACCGTTAAAAGTATCTTTTTCTAAAGCTCCTCTTTTTACTTCTACTTCTTTATCATGTTTATTTACTTTAGAAGAGTCACCAGAGATAAGGTGGTAGTAGTGTAGAGGATCTTTTTTAAGATTTGCTACAGCTTTCTTTTTAGCTTTAACTTGATCATCCATAGAAATTGATTCCTGTGACATTAACCCCATAGCTTCTAATTCTATATCTAAAGCTCTTCTTAAAGAATCATCAGAGAATTTAAATGTATCATCTACTTCTTGCTCTTTTGCTTCGAAGAGCATATTTTTATTTTTAAGAATCTGTACCGTTGATTCGTAAGTACCTACAGGACTAACGTACATAGGGTAAGCTTGTCTCATTTGCCTAACGAATTCTGTCTTAGACATTCTACCTTCGTTTACGGCTCTATATTTTTCAGTTACTGTTATTGTTCTCATTCTGTAAATAATCTACTAATTTAGTATTTGAAGGCCTTCTTGGCCTTTTAATTTTTTTATATCCTATTCTCTTTAATGCCTTGGTAGCTTTTTTATCTTTACCAAATGCATAAGGAGTTGTGAATCCTTGTATGTTCCCCGAAACGTTTGCTTCTTCAAGTTCTTTCATAACTTCTCTTACTAGAGAAATAAGTTCAGATCTTTTCATTACAAACTTTTTAATTCATTCACTAAGTCGTAATACATCATTAAATTTACTAAATGACTATCAGATACTTTATCTTTATTAGTCAAAGGTAAAATATTTTTAGATACTTCTACTAATTTTATTTTTACTACATCATCTTTTACTCTACCAGTAAAATTACTAACTAAAGATTTAATTTTAGTTAACTCTTCATTAACCAAAGAGCGTAGTTTTTGACTGCTGTTAACAGATGTAATAAATTGTCTTAGTATATTTTTCTGTTCTGGTAGTAGGTCTTTATATTTATCGTTAAACTTTTCTAGAAGAAATTTAAAAGTTAAAAGTTTTAAATCTTTATCGTATTTAGAATACTCTTCAATTAATGTATCTTTAACTTTATTAGGATCTTGTTTATTTGCTGTTAAATGCTCTAAAATAGAAGATTTAAAATTAACTAAAAGATCGGGATCAATTAAATTATCGTTGTTTTGTGCTTCAATTAAACAATATAGAGAAGCTATTGCTTTATAATTACTAACTTGAATACCAAAAAATTCATCAAGATTATAATGCTTTCTGATTTCAGAGATTAGTTCGTATTTAGCTTTTTTAAGAACTTTACGATTAAGTTTTCTAGATACTTCAGTAATAGTAGAAATAATTAGTTCTGCTTTATTTTGAGATATATTTGAATTCTTTAGTATATAATCGTATAATTTAAATTCTCTTACTAAAGTTGTGTTACCGGAAAAATATTTTTTAAGTATATTTACAGCGGGTGAGTTTTCTTTAGAAAGAGTATCTGAAGCTATTTGTTTTACGAGTAATTCGTAAATTAGTCCAGTATTTCTATATTTTGAATGTTTTATTTTCATCTAGATATATTACTAATAATAAATATGGGTTAATTACCTAAATCCTTTATATTGTCTTCATTAAGTAATTCAGTAGTATCTTCTTCTTTTTCCCCGAAAACTATCTGTTTGAGAGATTCTTTATTTTTATGGTAAACTGACTGAGTAAGTAATGATTCATTTACGTTGTCATTGTCAGATGGAAATCCTCCATGCATACCATCTATACCTAATCTATCTCTTCCACCCATTGGGTCATCATTAGTACCATATACAGAAGCTTTTTCTTGAGGTCGACCGCCTTCTGGTCCTGGTTCTCCGTATCCTGGAGGAACATTACCAGGTCCTTTTTCAGTAGCTGTAGCTCTTCTACCGTACATAGATGCTAAATCATGAGGTGTACCGTATGATCTTCCTGACTTGGCAGGATCATTTCCTTCAGCTTCTAATTGACCAAGTCTAAATGTTCTTTTACTATCTTCTCTTACTAAATCTCTCTCTTCATTATATTGATCTTCTGATAGACTAAATATAGTTTCGTAGATATAGTCTGATGAGAACATCTTACTATCTTTCATTTGAGCAGCAAGATCTATCTTTTCTTTTAATAGAGCAACTTTTTCTTGTTCGTATATTACAGAAGGAGTTGTTAATTTAACTTCAAAATTAGTTAAACTTTCACCTGTAAAACCTTGTGTGTATAAATGTACTAGAGCTATTTTAGTTAATTCAGATTCTAGTATTCTCTGTATCCTTTCTACTGTTCTAGCAAATCTAATATCTTCTGCTGCTAAAGTAGCTTTACCGTTTAAGTCTCCCTCGTAACCGAAATATGCTTTAGGAATCTTAAGAGCAGCAAATAATTTATCTCTTAAATAGTTTATATCGTTAGTACCATCATACTCTAAACCTTTAGTAGTCTCTATTCTAGTAGTAGCATCACCTCCTCTTACTGGAAGATAAAAATCCTCCATCATATTCTGCATATTAAACTTAAGGTTATACTGTCCTGTTTGAGGATCAACGTATGGAGTTTTTTTCATTGTATTGATAGTCTTCTGCATAAACTGCTCTACCTCATTAGGAGGTATACTACCAACGTTTACAAAGAACATTCTCTTTTCAGGTGCTCTCATTATACGATGTATTAACATCGCATCTTCCATTAAGTTTAATTGTTTGTATATTTTTCTAGCTGGCTCCAAATAAGATCTACCATAGGGCAAATAATTAGTATCTGATATTAATCTAAAATGTGCTACTTCATAGTTGTCTAACGTAACTACAGTTTTCTTTTGTCTACCAGGAATTTTAGAAGGATCTTGAGCTGTAGCTAATCCATCCGGGTCTATAACGAATTCAACTTTATTTGGATTTTCTTGATCGTGACCTTCATGTCTAGAAACATTATAAACAGTATAAGGTAGAACATTATATACGCCGAACTTCTCTGCTATCTCTAGCTTTAAGAAAAAGTCTCCGTACTTACACATGTTCCTAGTCCATGACCATAAATTAAATTCAATATTTAATACGTCATAGAATAAATTATGTAGGACTCTTTGTATATTTTCGTCTGATGATTTTATTGTAAGTATATCCCCTGTATCGTTTCTAACTGTAGCTTCATCAGAAAGTATATCTAAAGCAGAAGCTAATATAGCATCAGTATCCATAGCTTCATAATCACTGTATAATTGAAGACGTAATGTTTGGTAGTTTAATGTGGGGTTGTATTGGTTACGTGAATTAGGAACATAAAGTCTGGAAAACCTATCAATAAGTGAATTAGTTTCATATCTACCAGATGTTTGTATTTTATTTACATCTGCTACTTTAAGTTCATTTCCTCCTATATTACGTATGATAACGTCATTAGAAAAAAGTCTTCTTAAACGTCCAAATAAGGATGTATCTGCCATCAGGTTGTATTTTTATATAAATAGTATTATTTAAGTAACCAAGTGATATCTTCTTCTCCACCAGGTGTCTTCATAAGATACGGATTTTCTTGCATATTACCAACAGTACTTATAACAGCTTGGTTACGTGAATTAAGATTACTAAAAGAAGATAATTGTGCTCTAGCTAGGTCTATCCCTTGCTGTCTAAGTTTAAGTGCTGTATCTCTAACATATAGAGCAGTGGCACAAGACATAATCAAATCATCATTGTATCTGTCCTGGGCTTGTGCCTTACCATTTTTCCACACAAAAACTCGCATCTCCGACATTAACCTTTTTGATTGAATAGTAACTGATTTCTCTCGAATGTATTCGATCATCTTTGCTATAACTAAAGGACGCGTTCTCATAGACATTGTAAAACCTGGTACAAGTTTATCTCGCTCATACTTATGCATATACGATTCTACTGTTTCAGTATTCTTAGTGGAACTGTAGTAGAGGTTGCGGTATTCCCTCTCTAAAACCTGCTCTATTGTTGCCCATCCTATATTTGCATTTTCTACGACCAGCAATGCTTCATTATATTCGGATGCTAAACCTGTCAAGAAATTACCGAAATCTTTAGGTGATAGTTTACCTTTGTATTCAGCTACTTGTGTACAGGTCTCTATATCGAAAACATGTGCAGCAGAATAGTCAGTAGAGTCTCCTCTAGCTACATCAGCTACTACCATATACGTTTTCATATAGTCTACTCCTTCCCATATCCATAGATTACCATCAACACCTCTTCTTTCCAAAGGGTCTTTTTGATAAGTCTGTTCTATGAATAGCATATCATCTGGTTCAAATACAGTATCCCCGGATGCAAGGAAGTCGCAATCACACTCCTGACCGGCCATTCTAGGACCTAAGTCAGCATCTTGTTGATCTCTCCATGTTTGATTTCTTTCAGGATGTACTGTCCAAGGTAGTCTTATAGGTAAGAATGAATTTTCTCCACTCTCTGCTTTTTCCCATGTTTGATGGAACCAGTTACCTATACCGTTAGGAGTAGATAGTGCCATACACTGTCCACCCGTCGCTAAGGTTTGTTGAGCAGCTGTAAATGTTTCATCTACATTATCTATAAACGCTGCCTCATCCATTAACAATAACGATACCGCTTCTGATCTTGCAGCATCTGGTGATGATGATTTAGCTTGTACTTTAGAACCGTTTTTTAATCTTAAAGATAATTTGTTTTTTTCTACTGATGGTAATTTTAACCATTTAGGTAATTCATCATACATAAAGATTACTTTAGTTACTAAATTACGTGCTGTAGCTTGAGTAGTGGCTAAAGCAAGAACGTTTTTATCTTTATGAAATAACATCAGCCATAAACTGTATGCTGCAGCTAAAGTGGATATGCCTAGCTGTCTTGATTTAAGAGTTATTAAATACTGTTGATCTCTAAATAAATGAAGTACTTTTTCTTGAAATGGATATAAAGCAAATAATATACGACCTCTTGTAGGGTGCTGTATATGGCAATACTTCTTCATAATGTACGACGGATCTTTAGCACATTTTATATACTCTTGTGCTATTATTTTCTTTATGTCCTGTGCCATAACTTATTTATATTTTCTTACACCATCTACTTCTACTTCTTTAAGACCTAACGCTTCGACCCATTTTGGATTGATAAACCAAGGTGAATCAATTGAATCTCTTTGTATAAAGAGTGATCCTTTCCTAGGCTCGTTTGAGCCTCTGATATGTATGTAAAGATCTTCTAGATATTCTAAAGCACCTGTATTAAATGGAATTAAGTTAGAAATAAAATCTGATATATTATCTGGTACGGTACCTTTAAAAAAACAATTGGGGGTCAGTTCACTATCTGCTCCGAATTTTTTCGATGCTGTGTATGCCTCTATAGCCTCTTCGTTGTTTAACATTAGGGGGCCTCTTTCTCCTATATTATATGTTCTAGAAGAAGTACTTATAAAAAATGCTAAATTTAATGCGGCTGTGCCTTTTTTAAGTAGAGTGTTATTGACTATACCGTTGTATATATCTAGAACTTCTGATTTAAGTTTAGAACTTTCAAATATCTGCAAAGCTCGTTCAGGTCTTGTCCAGTTTTCAACAAAAGTAGCATTACCTGCTTTTAAGCTAATTTTTAATTTTTTTGAACTAAGCTGAGATATAGGTTTGTTTAATTCTACAAATAAATCTGTTTTAGGTTTACCTCGTGTTTTTCCTCTTGGTTCTCCTATATATTCTATTTCAAATTTTGCTCCTTTATGTTCAAACTCGTAATTTTCATCAGAAGCATTTTGGAAAAGTAAAGCTACATCTTTTTCTTGAGGATGGCCTGGTACAAAGGGATTTAAGACTCCCTGTTTATTCTTTTTGCTGTCACCTGGTTCAAACTTTTCCACACCTTTTCCTGTGGGTTTGTTTATATCAGATAATCTCATTAAGTATTCTTTACCCTTATACTTTACTGTAGCTAGATAACTATTGCCCTTTTTAATGAGGTCTTTTTCAGATTTAGATACTATGTTAAATTCCTCTCTCCTATTTATTGAGACTTGTTCATCATCTGAATTTATTGGAAATAATTTAGCGTCTTTATCTGCAGAGTACATAAAATTATTTGAATCTTCTTTATCTCTTACGTACTTTTCAAAAGTACCTGTAGAACCTGGGTAACCTGTTGAAGAGCTTGCTAAATTAGATTCATTTAGATTAAAACCAAACATAGATTCAAACAAAGCTATATCCTCTTGACTATTAATGTCAGGATATCCTTTAGTAGTCTTGTAAGACCATTCTAGTATTGCTTTGTCTATAAGATTCATTTACTATAAATCCAATACCGCCATGAGAGCATCTTCTGCGCTTGTCCCTGGTTGTTCATCCATAAGACCGATTGCATCTCTAGCAATATCAATTACTTTCTGCTCTTGTTCAGCGTTAGATCCCATACTTACTTGTAAGACTTTAGGATCTGCTTTTGCTGTAGGTACGCCTCCTTTTTTCTCTATATTTTTAGCAAAATCTGATTGGAATCCCCATGCTTCTTTTGTTACTGAGCTTTCGGTAGTAAGTTTATTCTCTGTTAAGAATTTTCTTAAGTTAAAGTTGTCTTTCATATTATTATTATTATTATTATTATGCTTCTGGTTCTTCTGCTGGTTCTTCAAAATCTATCTCTTCACCGCCTAAGTCAGCTTCTCCTTCTTCTCCTCCTAGAACGCCTCCTTCATCTCCTTCTCCTTCTTCACCGCCTGTTGCGCCTCCTTCTCCACCAGGAAAGTCTCCTCCGCCACCGCCACCGCCTCCGGTGTCAGTATCAGCAGGTTCTCCTTCTCCAGCTCCACTCATTGGTCCTTCTTTATATAGGATAGCTAATTTATCTAATGCCTGTTGATAATCACTTATCTTATTTATATAATATCTTTTACCCATTATTTGAGTTTCAAAGCCATCACCTAACCATTTCATAATATACTCTTGACCGTTCTTAAGATTAATTCTAAACTCAGTAGGTCTAGGAGATATCCAATCTATACTATCTACAAACTCTTTAAAGTCTTCAGTCTGTAGTTTAATAATAGCTGCTTTTAGAGTAGGAAACTTAGCTAAGATAGTATCTGTAGCGTCTTCTAATATAGTTTCTTCTGGAGCACTTGTATCTGGTTCTTCTTCTGGTGTAGGTTCTTCTTCATCTTCTACTTCATCTAGCATAGATTCACTTACATAGCCTCGTTTTTTTACATATGCCATATATTCTGCAAACTTTCTGTCATTTTCTTTTTCGTCAAAATCATCATCGTCATCATCTAACTCTTTATTAATATCTTTGACGATAAAATTACCAATAGCATCTCCATCAGGAAAGCCCATCTTAGCTAGTATAGGATTTTCTTCTTTGACGTAATTTAAATCAACTTGTTCTCCCGCTACATCAACATTAATTTCAAATTCTTTTCCAGATTTAGTATCTACAAGTCTATAAAACATTGTATCAGATATAGATGATTGGTCGTTAGCAAATATTTTTATATTTTTTACTTTACCAACAGTCAGTTCATCTCCTCTTTCTTCTTTTATAAGAGTAGCGTGTTTAACGAACATTTCATGTAGCTCTGCAAGGGACGCTCTATTTCTAATCAAGGCATACTGATCAGGGCGTTCAGTTCTTAGATACCTTTGTAATTTTCTAAAGTTAGTTCTTATAAGCTCAAATAATTCTCTAGCTGCTTTATCAGTCCTAACATCTTTATCCCTCATTAGTTGTTTTAGATCTTCAACGATATCTTGAAAATCATCATACATTTTTTCAAATGATGCTATAGGAATAACTTTATGAGCAGTAGATCCAGTTTCTTTATTTGTACCATCAAACTTCATATAACGGGACATATCATCACTAAAGAAATCTTGTGGATGCATTTTACCATATCTTTTTTCAATAGCATCTACAAACGCTTTTGGAAGGTCTTTTATCTTTTTACGTTCTTCAATAGCAGCATACTGCTCTAATATAAGTTTTTCTAACTTGTGCATGTCTTACTTCTTTTTCTTTTTGTACCCTTTATGCCAGTGTTCGTTAGAAGTTTTAACATCTAATTCACTTACTGGTATATCCGTTACTGTCTTTCCGTTTTCGAATAAAACATCATAATGAGTAACTACGTATTTATTTCCTTCTTTTACTAATGTGTGTTTTTCTGGAATGGTATTACCTTCACCATATTTTTCGTGGACTACTTTAGCAGCACAATCATGTTTATATCCAGGAGCTGATTCTTTGGATAATTTATCTAAGTATTTAGCTTGATTGCCATGTCCTTTAACAGACTTCTTTAATTGCTTTACAATCTTCTTAACTTGGCTTTTTTCTTTTTTATCAAGTTCAGCTTCTTCAACACCTTTAGTATTGATGAATATATGAGTAATATGATCTATGATTTCTTCTGCTGCTTCTCTAGTAGAGATATCGTCCTCATTAGCCATATTAATTATAATGTCATTAATAGCATCTCCATCTCCTCTACCTTCATCTAATTCTTGACCTTTACCTATATTGGAAGCTTTTTTAATCTTTTCTTGTTCAAGCTTCTTTTTAATATCTGTAAGTTTCTTTAAATGAGGTACTACTGATTTATCTCCTGCTTTATATTTTTTAGCAAGTCTTTTCATAGTATGAATTGTAGTATCATAAAGATCGTCTACATTTCTGCCTTCTTCTATATCATCTCTTCCATCCAACATAGCCTCTAATTTCCTAATAGCCATTTCTAATGCTTCATCTTCTGATATTTCTGCTGTATGAGCTAGATTTCTGATTACTTGTTCTAAGTCTTCAAAAGCTGCTCTTACAAATCTATCACCATCTACTTCATTTACATTTTCATTTTCAGCTTTGAGTTTTAGAAGTTTACTTGCTGAATGTCTTTTGATTTTACCGTTATCTACTAATTCAAAAAACTCTTCAAAATCATGACCGGACTTTTTGTGTAGTGCTTGAAAAGAAGCATGTAAAGACTCTATACTGTATTTTTTAGTATTTGGAAAATCGTCTGCTAAAGAATCTCCATATTCAGTAGATAAGTATTCTCTTTCAAATTCTTCGAGATCACTTTCTTCATTTACTTTATCGGTATAAGCCATATTAGTAGGATCGCCTTCTGAAGGTTTAATTTTAGTAGTCATACCGTCTCCTTCTAAAGCTAATTGATCTATAGCAGGTTGTTTTTCTTCTGAATCTAAATAATGATATGCTTTTTGCATATAGTCTTTAGCTAATATTAACTTAGATTGCCACCAGTTAGGAAAATCTACTTCACCATCGAAGTTATCATA
>Ga0181380_1001041_pt1 | contig 12304 bp, 14 predicted proteins | sample 3SPOviralmetaG_FD_130116 | JGI IMG/M metagenome (GOLD analysis project Ga0181380, IMG submission 130116) | Marine viral communities from the oligotrophic San Pedro Time Series (SPOT) site, San Pedro Channel, CA, USA - 3 SPOT_SRF_2009-08-19 | ecosystem: Environmental > Aquatic > Marine > Strait... | reverse complement strand
GAGTACCAGTATTTTTATCATAAAATTTTTCATAACTTTGTGGTATTTTCTTAGGAGGCATTAATATATTATATACTAATATTTTTTTCTAAACTACTGGAAAACTAGGTTGCATTGCTATTCCACATATTCCTGGATCATCCTCTTTTTCACTTCGTGCTATCTTTATATAACCCTCATCACCCCAATCCTTACTCCAAGAATTCTTTACCAACCAATATAATTCTCCATCTTCTTCTCCATAACCTACTATCAATACTCCATGATCTAACTTTGTTCCACACTTTACATCATCTAATATTCCTGAAGAATATGATTGAAAATAAAATGTATCTGCCTCTATTGCTACTGCTACAGGCTGCATTGATACTGCATATTTTAATGCTAATTGATTATTCGGCTCTACATCATAACAATTTGAAATATTTATTCTTGATTTACATTCTTTACAAGTATCTTCTGATTCTTTCGTTTCACCTGATACATATGGATAATCAATATATGAACATTGACCATTCTCTATTACAAATTTGAAAGCTCCGTCCATTTGTCCTCCATTGCAACCGTGTGAACCATATTTAAATCCTGTTGCACAATCTACTAATTCTTGCTCTGATAAATCCAATAATTCTCCTGTTGCTACTGCCCAAGCTCCCTCAACTGCTCCTGTTGCTGAAAATGTCCAACAAGATCCACATTGTCCTTGATCCTTTACTAGTGTCACTGCACCTTTTTCTCTCCAATCTACACTCTCAAATACATATTTTGTTTCTGGATTGAATACATCACAACCATAAGTTAACAACGGCTTATATCCTAAATTTATTTTACTATATTCTTCTACTGTTAAATCTGTAAAATGATTCACTCCTAATTTAAATTTATTCTTTGGATCCAAATTATGCTCCATTATATTCAATAAATTCATACGAAATGTCCTATATCTATCTTCAAATTCCATTATTGATTCATAAGTTCTATTAAATCTATCTTTGAATTCAATAAACTTTTCCCATATCTCATTGTTTCCATTATTATTTTGATAATTCATATACTGACAATCTGACGATTTACTGAGCAAACATAACAACAATAATGATAAAATAAACATTATATTATCATTTAATATTTTGTATTTATATTTTTTTTATTTATTATTTATTTATGGATTACCTGTTGGTTGCTGAGCTACTGGAGCATTCTGAGCTTGTTGATTCATTAATTCTTCTGATGAAACTATTTCCTCTGATATTGATTTAATTCTACTTAAACATCTTCCGGAAAATTTCTCATTCATCTCTAAAAACTTACTCAATCTTGTTATATATCCATCAAACTCTAAAGTTAATTTCTGCTTTTGTGATTCTAAATTCATTATCAAATTTCCTACATTAAACCCACGTTTCTCTTTCTCTGTTGCATTTGCTATTCTTGTATCAAATGTTCCTATATCATCTGCTAATTCCCTTAAATTTGCTGTTACACAATTTATTAATGCAAATATTTCGTTCATATCATAACGAGCTGTTGGATCTGGGATCTCCTCTGGCTCTCCTTCTACTGGATTTCCATCGGCATCTAAATACTTTGGATTTGGTATTGTTGGTGGTGGATATGGACGCATATTTCTAAACTTACGTTGCTTTATTGATTCTCTTGTAAAATTAGCTGGTATATCTTCTATTGATAATGCATCCTCAATTATAGAATCACAATATTGATGTAAATCTCCATACAACTTTTTTATATATACTGCTTTCATATGAACAAAAAAATCTAAATCTATTTGTAATGAATCTTTTTGAAATCCCAATGTATCTAAAGAACTTCCTACATCATAACCTCTTGCCTTATCTGCTAACATCTCTCCTTCAAAATCCTTTATTGATAAAATATCACTCTCCAAATTTGTTATGTATTTATCCATCTCTGTATACTTTGCATTTGTACTATTCAAAATGTCATTGTATTCATCTGCTGCTATCTTATCTCTTAATGCTGAATCTGTTGGGCGAATTGCCGTCATTATACTTACTTATATTATTTTATTTTTATATAAAAAAATAATTCAAAATATTTTACAGCAACAACAATATTTTTTATCTTCTTCTTTCATTTTTAATACTTTATTATAAAACAAATATATATTTAATATTGATAATGTACTATATAAATCTATAAATGCTGGACTCGCAGTCCAGCTCCGTCTAAAAAATGCAATATATCATTCTTTAATGCCTTTATTTTACGCATCTTTTCTGCTATTTCTACACATTCTTCTGAATCCATTAATTCTTCAAACTCTTTTATTCCCTTTTCTAACTGCTTATTTTCATTACATATTTTTTTTAAATCTTTTGTTATTTCCTCTAAAGTTCTCAATTCATTATTTACTCTTTCACTATTATCCCTTACAAAATCCTTTATCTCACTAGACTTTTCACCCACATTTTCACTTTTTAATAAACTATTCAATGTTAATTGCTCCTGATATTCTATATTCATTGTATCTATAAATACATTTGTATCATAAGAATTGTATGATGGTAATTGGTCTAATATATTTGCTGGTTTCGATTCTACATTCATTACATCCTTTATATATTTATCTCTAATATTCTCAAATTGGGACATTTTTATATAATATTTTATATATTTAAATTATTATATGGATAATATTGTTGTTATTATGGCTGGTGGTTTAGGTAAACGTATGAATTCCGATTTGCCTAAAGTTTTACACGAAGTTAATCATAAACCTATGCTTATTCACGTTATTGAAAAATCTATGCTTATTAAACCTATCAAAATTATTGTTGTTGTTGGTAAATTTTTTGATTTAATATCTAAATGTATTGATAAATATAATCTTAGTAATATTGTTACATTTGCTCATCAAGATCAACCTCTCGGTACTGGACACGCTGTTAAATGCTGTAGAAATCTACTTTTAAATCATACTAATTGTAATACTATTATTCTTTCTGGTGATGTTCCTCTTATTCAAGGTTATACTATTTTTAATATGCTGCAAAATATGGGATATGCCAAAATATTAACTACTGATATTAAAGATCCTACAGGGTATGGCAGAATTATTGAAAAAAATGATGCCTTTTTTAAAATTGTTGAAGAAAAAGATTGCGACTCTAAACAAAAAGAAATATCCAAAATTAACGGTGGTATTTATTGTTTCAATAACAGAATTCTTTGCAAATATATCAATGAAATTAAAAATGATAACGCTCAAAATGAATTCTATTTAACCGATATTCTTGAAATTATCAAAAATAAAGAATATGTACAAATTGATCAACACTTCCTTTCATATGAAGATCAATATCAAATTCTTGGTGTTAATACTCCTGAACAACTTAAAGAAATAAGTATGAGATATTCTAACTTTTTGTAATCACATCACCCCATAATTCTAATGTGTTTTCTAATGATTTTTCCTCATCTCCTATTTCCAGATTTAATTCACATATGTCTATATTTACTACATTCTTCTTTAATACCTCTTTTAATACCTCCTTTGTCTGAAAAGTATATAAACCTCGATCTACTAATGTTCCTGTTGAATCTATATATTTTGGATCCATTGAATCTACATCAAACGATAAATGTACTGGAGAGTCCTTTATAAAATTTTTTATCTTATCTATTGCTACTTCTCTATTGTAATTTATGTCATTTACTGTTAATACTTTTAAATCATATTTTTCTATTATTGTTTTTTCATAAGGATCTATATCTCTTAATCCTATATACATCAAATTATCCAAATTTAATTTTTTTTTTATAAAATCAAATCTTTTATTATTCGATATTCCACTCAAATAAGATAATACCATTCCATGATAATTCTTTGTTGGTGAATTTTCATAATTATTTATATCAGCATGTGCATCAAACCATAAAAATTTAGGCTCTTTATAATTATTCAATGTATGTGCTCCTGTTGCTATTGTCATTGAATGATCTCCTCCTATATTTATTCTTTTACCTTTTATCAAATCATTTGAATTATAGATTGATTTTAAATTTTTAAATAAATCATTACTATTGAATATTTGTATTGTTCTTTTACTTTGTTTTTTTATTGAATTTTCATTTTTCACAAAATCATATATCTTTCTTGGACCTTTTGATACTCCTTTCTTTCTCTGTCCATATGAATTAAATGAAAATAATATATTTTTTATCATTTTATATATTTATTCGATTCATTCTATATTATTTTAAAAATTGAATATTTTATCTTTATTATTTTTATAGATATCAAACACAATTTCTAATATGGATTTTGATTCTATTGTTGAAACTTTAAAAGAAAAAACTAAAAATGTTAATATTATTAATAATGAAACTGATAATATTAAAGAACTTATTCATTATTATCAAGTTAGACTTAACGATTATAGTGATGATGATTATAGTGATGACGATTCTTATATTTATGATGAAGAACCTGAATGGGTCCTAACTGATTTCATTAGGATTACAAAAAAATGTAGTTATAGTAATCTATCAAATTTTGAAAAATGTCGATTATTACAATCGATTTATGATAAAAAATGTTTGAATAAATGGAAAAAAATTCGCTCATTATACTTATATCTTAATAAAAATAAAAAATTCATTTTTGGATTTAATAATAAATTATGGATTTCTAAGAAAAAATACTGGAAAACTTGTTTTCATAAAAAAAATGATTTATTAGCTCAAATTGATGATATTGAAAATGTATGTATAATGAGTAATGATAAACTTGAATATTTAAAATTATTAAGAAAAAATATTAATGATTATAGATCTGATTATGGTATCACTATAGGATTAGTTCTTAATCGATTGTTTATCCCAGATATTGTTTACTTGATTTATCAATATATATAATAAATTTATTACTATATATAATATTCATTCATCCTTTCTCTTCTCTTTTATAAAATATGGTAATGCTTCATATATATTTGCTATCATTACTACTTTGAAATTTTCATCCTCTATACCTCTTCCTTCTTCTTTCATCAATTCAAATTCAAATTCATTCTCTTTTGGTATCAAAGCTGTCTTTATTCCTGCCTTTTTTGAACCTACTAATTTTGCTTCTACACCTCCTATAGGTAATGCTTTTCCTAATAAATCTATTTCTCCTGTTACTGCTATATCCTGATTTATATATTTGTTTGTCAAGTAACTGTAAATAGCTATACATATTGCTATTCCTGCTGAGGGTCCATCTTTTGGCATACCTGTACTTGGACAATGTATATGTAAACCAAATTTTAACTCTTCTTTATTAAATTCGGGTATATCTTTTGTTACTAAATTTATTGCTATTGTTTCTGCACAACGCATTGACTCTTTCATTGTATCTCCTTGTGTACCAGTTAATAATAAATTTTTACTTGTATATGATTTATCTACTTGTATTGGTAATATACCTCCTATTCCTAATGTATTTGCATACATTCCATTTATTTGACCCACCAATGGATCCATTGATATTGATTCTCTTCTTATTTTATTTATATGTTTAAGTACATCTTTTATTAAAAAATGATCTATTACAAACTTAGTATTTGCATCACATAATCTACGTAAATTTAATTCTTGTATCAAATTTTCTAGAATCCTTTTTAATTGTCTTGCTCCTGCTTCAAATGTATAATCACATATTAAGGTTTCTAATTCATCTGTTCCTATCTTAATATCATCCGGCTCTATGTCCACCAATTCTGCTATTTCTGGTATTAAATGCTTCATTGTTACTGATTTTTTATCCTCCATTGTCAATGCATTTGTCTCTATTACTGTCATTCTATCTAATAATATTGGATCTATCTTTCTTCTATCGTTAAATGTAAATACCATAACTGATTTTGATATATCTAATGGTATTCCCTCAAAGTATTTGTCATATATTTCATTATTTTGACTTTTATCTGTTAAATGTGTCAATATACTCATTATTTCTGTTCCATTTTCTGTTTTACTTACCTTATCCAATTCATCAAATAAAAATATTGGATTCATACATTCACAATCCATCAATATATCTACAATTCTACCCCAATTTGAACCTTGATAAGTATAACCATGTCCTACTAATGATGATGCATTTGTTGATCCTCCTAATGGTATAAATCCTACTGGTCTTGGTTTTCCTGTTTGGTCTACTAAACAATTTGCTAGACCTTTTTTTATTAAAGTCGTTTTTCCATTTCCAGGTGGACCTTCCAATCCTATTACTATTCCTGATTGCCCTCCTGACATCCATCTTGCTATTAATCTTTTTAATTGAGTCTTTACTAATTCATGACCGTGTACTGATTTTTCAAATATTTCTTGTACTTTATTTAAATAATCTTGTTGTTTCTCTCTTGTTTTTGATAATTTTATTGCTGCATTTTTACAAAATTCATTCGTTTCTGCATCATTTAAATATTGTTCAAATAATTTCAAATAATTATTACCATGATTTCCTACTATCTTTGAAGGAAATTTCTTTACAAATTCATCATATAAACTCTTTCCTGAATCCTCCAAATCTAATTCATTTTTTATTACTCCAAACGGAATTTTCAATATTCCATCTAAATATTTTTGAGCTTTTGGTGCACTGTCCATTGAATTATTCATTGTTTTTAGCTTCTCATATGCTTTAGATTTTATTTTATCATCAGCCTTCATTGCTGATATTCTAAACTCATAAGGCAATTTCAATTCAAAATCTATCTTTTTTCTTGGTGATGGCATCTTAAAAACATTTATTTTTTTTTGTAATTCCCAATCCAAATATTTCTCTGAAAATGATCTTTGTTTATATAAATAATTTGCCAAATCTATCATATCCACTTCCAATAAAAAACTCACAAAATCTATTCTCATATGATCCATTAGAAATTCATACTCTGCCAATACTAAATTATATTCTATATTTTTATAAAACCCATGCTTGTCCCTCCAATGTTTTATCCTATTTGTCAAATGTCTTATATCGTTTACCAATAAATCTCTATAACTTATTGAATTTACATATTTCTCTCCATCTTCTTTACTTATATCATATTTCTTTTTTAAATCATCATATAACAAATTCAAAGGTAATTGCTTCCTATATAAACGTAATACATCTGAATCTATTAAACCAAATATTTTTAAATTATAAGTTTCTTGATCTATCTCTACACATATACCATACAATTTTCCATTTGTCTCTGGTAACGATGGTCTTACGGGTAATATATTAATTGTACCAATATACTTTTCATTTTCTATTTTTTTCAGTATTTTTTTAGTTATTGAACAATTTATTGGCTTTATATTATATTTATAATTCTTTTCATAATCTGAATATCTTACCAAAGTTTTTAATTCTTTTTCTTTTTTTATATCTGATATTTCTACATCTATTCCTAATTCCTTTATTGTTTTTTCTATATTTACAAATCCATTCTCTCTTACTACATTTACCCAACAATGTTCTAAATATTTTGTCATTAAATAATGCATATTTACTGGTATTTCTTTATATCTATCCAACAATCTATTCAAATTCTTTATTTTATTTATCTTTTTTATTATCAATATTGAATCTATTCCACAATCCATTATATATGTTGTCATTCTTGCTATCTTCTCTCTTAATAATCTTCTTTTATAATAACTTTGAACTAATGGGTTTAACAAAGTTATTAAATTTTCCATATATATATTCACTATTTTATTCTTTTTTCATAAAAACATATATTATTAATCCCAAATTTAACATTTCAAATAATACATTCTCTCCTATATTTGTTAAATAATTATTATTTATTCCAAATATATAGTTTGATAAACCTAATAAAAAGATTACTATCATTTTTGTTTTTTCTAATCCATATTTTACTGGTATCGTATCTACGTTATTCTCTTTGTCTTCCTCTATATCTCTTATATCCAATATTACACTTGATGAAAACATTGTTAATGTACAAGGTAAATAATCCAGTGGATAACTTAAAATTTCATAACTATTATCATTCAATAAACACGGTAATACTACCACCGATAATGTCCATAATATTGATATATATAATGGCTTCACTATCGGTCCTATCTTTTTTATATCTTTGTAATATTCAGTCGATAATAATACACCTAAAAATGGCAATATATTCTCTACACCTTCTTCCTTTGTTAAAAATATTACTATTGCAAAAAATAATGTATCAAATAATATTTTATACTTTTCTTTATTCTCTATCAAATATTCAAACAATTCATCCTTCTTTGTTATATACTTCTTATTCTCCCATTCTAACGCATCTAAATATCTATCCTTTCCATATGTATAATATCCTAATGCAAATTGCATCAATACTATCTTTAAACTTGTTATGTCATATCCATAATGCAACTTTGTAAATACATTCTGTATTATATTTAATGGTATTCCTATATCTATTCCTGATAATGCACTTACACTACTCATTTGCACTATACTTCTTGTAGACCTCATTGCATTCGTATTTAACGAGTTTAAAAACGAATCTATTTTCATTTATATTCAAATTCTATTTATTTATGTTTATTTATACGAATATTCATAAATCTTTTAAATATTTTACTATCTCTTTGTGATATTTATCTACATCTTCTCTATTATTACTTCCTTTACTTATTGAATTATGTATTATATTTGACCACTTTAAATCTAATATATCAAAATGACCAAAATCTGATATCATTATATAATTCTTTTTTTTATTCTTTATTTTATTGTAATCCAAAAATAATCTCTTTATTGGCGGTACAGGTGGTAATAATTTCCATCTACTTGACTTCTTCGATGATATGTATAATATATTATTCACATTTGGTAAATCTATTAAACACTCTTTTTTCTTTCCTGAAAACATTGATTTCATTAATGCATATATATCTAACTCTAATAAATCATTTATATATTCCTCCATATCTTCATTCAAAATAAACTTTTCTTCACTCTTCTTCAATATTATTGGATCTATCATTACTATATTATCCACATTTGGATATTTTTCTACCACTTTTAACATATTATTTACTCCTGTTGAATATGATACTAAAGTTATATTCTCATCCTTTAATAATATATCATTTATCAAATTACAATCATAATTCGTATTTCCTGTTGATTCAAATACATTTATCCCTTCTCCTTCTACATTTTCTTTAAATTCTTTCGTCAAATCAACCGGTAATTGATCATTATAATTTAATTGTATTGGAAAAAATAATATTGAATTTTTTTCTGCTGTTACTAATCTATATCCACCACATAATTGTAAATACAGTATTAATAAAATATATCTCAACATTTTACTTGATAAGTATCATATTTTATCTTTAAATATTTATTACTTTTTATTATTTAGTAATTATTTATTTTTATTTATATATCTTATTATATAATGTTTATCAAATTTCTTTTCCCTTTTTTTTCATTCTTTTCTATAGTTCATTCCTTCACCAATCCTTCACCTATCGAAAATAATTCGTTTTTTCCTTTCCACGATTCTATACTTCTATGTAAAAATAACATTTTTGATAATCTTGATTCTTCTCATTTTAAATCTTTTCTTGAACACACTGAAAAAGACATTGGTAAATTTACTGTTCTTAAAATTTCTTCATTCTTACCTAACTTTGATACTATTGGTCATAATATTCTTCACGCTAATAATGAATTCGTTGTTCAAGTTTTAGCAAATCCACATATTTCTGAGTCTTTTAAAAAAGATCTCATTCTTACTGCTATTAAATTAGCTCAACACGGCGATGATTTTGGTAGTCAACTTTTACAAATGTATTATGACATTGTTGATTATTCGTTGTAATTTATTATATAAAACAAGATTCACTTTATATAATATGAAACTCAATTTTCTTAAATTTGTTTACAATAGTCTTCTCACTGGTATGCCTATTCTTACCTATAACCCATTCAATAAAAATACTTTTCACGCTCCTATCACTATTAAACCCTTTAGCACTTATATCAATTTTAGATTATCTGATGAACAAGTTGATTTCTTTAATCATTATATTCAACAATACTCTAATCTTTCCCTTATACCTGTTAAAATTCTTGAAAACTCTCCTGAAGAATACATTATTAGTGTTAATATTTATAATTGTACTAGTCCTGTTTTTCTTAACAATAAAAAAGAAATTACTAGATGTGAAATCAACACCTATGTTCAAGATAATGATCACAATGGCACCATCATTCTTGATTATCTATCTAATGAAATTTCTATGGATCCTGTAAATATTTTTAAAAAAAAAGACAACATCTCTTTCAATCATAACGATATTTTTAATTATATTAATTGTCACTCTCTAAAAGAAAAAATCTCTCTTTCATTTTATTATACTCCATATTATTGTTACAAAAATTTTATAAATGATGCTCTTATCAAATACACTGATCGTATTTATTACAAAAATGGCCTTTTTGATAAAGTTTTCTTTGATTCATCTCTTTCTTACGCTAATGTAAAATCTCCTTATTTTCATCACAATTTTTCTTTCATCTACCAAGATATTAATTTTACCGACATTCACAGTATTTTCTTTTTTGAAAATTATTTACAATTCATCGGTGGTATGTGGGACAATTTATTTTCTAAACCTTAATAAATATGTGAAATATGTTGTCAAACCAAATAATATTGACCCCCACAATCCATCTAATATTACTGTTGTTAATTTCCAATTCTTTAATATTGCATAATTTGTAGTCTCATACACACCATATATTACTAAACCTAATATCATTGCTTCATATACACCCTTTTTTGGCTCTAATATAAAATAATTTAATGAAAATATCAATAACAAATAACATAATACTGCTCCTAATATGTTCAGTTTCATTGGCCCCTTTTGTACGTCCATTATTTGTCTTTTAAAATAACCTGCTGTTGATGTTAAATATATACTATCTAGTAATAACATTATAAACCCTGGTATCACAAAACCATTTATCACTTTAATACTGTTCATTTTATTATAATTAGATTTTTATTCTTTCATTAATATAAATTATCTTTATGGATAGACCATCTTGGAATGAATATTTCAAAGAAATCACTTTAGCTACATTAAAAAGATCCCCTTGTCATAGATTACAAGTCGGTTGTTTACTTGTTCTTGATAATCGCATTATCTCTCAAGGCTATAATGGCTTTCTACCCGGATGCCAACATAAAAGTATTGTCAGAGATAATCACGAACAAGCTACTGTACACGCCGAACAAAATGCTATATGTGATTGCGCTAAAAGAGGTGTTTCTTGTAATAATTCTACTGCATATATTAGTCATTTTCCTTGTTTAATATGTACTAGGTTATTATTAGCCTCTGGTATATCTAAGATTTATTATATTAGTGATTACAAAAATGATGATTTAGTTAATCATTTTTGTCAGGAAAAATGTGTTATTATTGAAAAAATATAATTTTATATAAATAATATTAAAATTATATCTGTATATTATTATATGATATTAAATCTACCATATGATATTAAATGGAGTATTGCCAGTTACTTAGATGATCTTGATTTAAGACGTCATTTTAATATTTTTAAAAAAATAGATTTGAATAAATTTGATGTTCTTGATAGAACTATTAGAAAAAATATGCCTTGTAATAATAACCTATTAACAAAAAACCATACCTTCGCTAGATGCAATTTTCATAAAAATTTCGAGGATTCTGACCTTTCTATTTGTAATGATTATATGGACATATTTATAGACATTTATGATTCTAAAGTATCCTATAAACTCTACATATTCAAATTAAAAAAAAAATCTGAAGATTTACAGACAAATTTACAATATGAAGAAAAAATTCCAGATTACTATTGGCATCGCATTACAATTGAATATTTTACTAATTAATTATTTCATTCTTTTCTTATTCTTTCTTGTTCCTTTCTTTTTTGATTTTTTATGCTTTCTTGTTCCACCCGGTATTGGATGCGACACCTCAGGGTATATTTCCTGTGCTACTTCATTCTCAGCTCTTCTTGTCGCTACCGGCATAGGTATCCCCATCCTGTGTATTTCATTTTTACGTGCATTAATCCTAGGTCTATGCGGTAGAAGCGGGCGGAATGTAGATGGTATAATACTTCCTTCAGTTACTACATGATCGTACGGATTATAGATTAAATTTAATTTTATTGGTTGTACACTACCTACTTTTTCAGAATTTATTATAAGTTTACTACCTTGATCGAATAATTTTAATTTTGTAT
>Ga0181380_1001040_pt1 | contig 12308 bp, 8 predicted proteins | sample 3SPOviralmetaG_FD_130116 | JGI IMG/M metagenome (GOLD analysis project Ga0181380, IMG submission 130116) | Marine viral communities from the oligotrophic San Pedro Time Series (SPOT) site, San Pedro Channel, CA, USA - 3 SPOT_SRF_2009-08-19 | ecosystem: Environmental > Aquatic > Marine > Strait... | reverse complement strand
GGCTTGATCTTTAGTTTCCAAACTTTTTGAAGACAGTTCGTTAGCTTCTTCAACTATAGATAAATCTTCTTCAGAAAGAGAAGAATTTAAAACAACAGCCGATGGGTGATCTTTTAAAAATTCATCTACACGATGATTAGCAACGTTGTATTTTTTTCCGTCTACTATATATAGCGTTTTATCCATATTTAATTTTATTCAGAGTAAGTGTTATCTACATCACTTATGTCCATGTTGTAATCACTAGAAACGTCAGATCTTATACCTAAAAATGTTAGCATGTTTTTAACATGAGTAACGTTATCTAAATCATATGGACCTCTTTTTGATCCTGATGTAGCTATCTCAATTGTTCCATCTTCTAAAACTCTCATATCATAACCATTAGGCATGGGTAGCATCTTTATATCTGCTTCACCGTTTTTAACAGCGGTTATGTGATTTGTTACATCTGTGTAATAAGCTTTGTTTTTATTATAACTGTCTGTGTTTTTACTTCCACTACTACTACCAGTACTATTTTGTCTTGCGGCAGCACCATTTTCAGCTTGTGTATTCATTACACCCATAAAGTGATCTACTATTTTCTTTTCAACAGCGTCTCTTTGCATAGGATCATTTAATTCTTCGTCTGTTATATTAGGTATACCGCCACGATTAAAGAAATCGTCACGGGCTAAAGATTTTAAAGTAGCAACCCCACCTTTTTCTATCATGTTGTATAAATTATTTTCATACATCATTTTAGTAGCAGAGTTTAAAGGTATACCAGCTTTATATATTTGGTTAGACATTTTCATGATAGCATCACCGCTAGCATAATCTTTATTAAAGTAATCAGGTAAGTCACCAAAATTAGTAACACCTTCTTCTGTCATAAAACCTATGTTACCGTCTTCTCCAATTTGTATATCTAACTCATCTGTGTATACACTTGTAAGTAGACTCATTTCACTAGTGTTGTTACCTTTACTATAAAGACCTTCTAACATACTTTCAGCAACTTGTTTTTTGTTAGCGCCAAACATGTCGAATTGATCCTTTAAGTTTTTAAAGCTATTCTTTACAGCATTCATTTTAGATACCGCGGCAATATACTCATCACTACCTGATTCGTAATCATTAATATTCATAGCCTCATCAGCGTAGTCTTGCTTGCCCTTAGTTAAAAATTGAGATATTTGATCTCTATATTTACTAGGTATCTGTGAAACATCAAAGTCAGCAGGTATACTATTCATATAGTTATCTACCTTAGCTTCGTTATTTCTACGTTCCATCTTTGCCTCATACTGAGCGTTAGCCATAGCATTTGGATCACGATCTTGCATGTAACCTTCGTTGAAACTAGCTCCATGATCTTGAAACTGTTTACCTGTTATTGCTGCACCTTTTACTAATTGTGAATTCATATTTTTTTATTTTTTTCCGGCGTTTGCTATAAACATACCAGCCTCTTCAGCAGCACCTGCGGCTTGACCAATCCCACTCATTATACTAGCAGTAGCTTGATCTCTAGCAGTATTTGCAGCGCCTAGTCTTTGTTGTGACATACCTAACATAGTTTCTGTTTTATCTTTTTCAGCAGCTCTAGCGTTCTCAGCACCTTGTAATTCAGCTCTTTGATTAGAGCCAGCTTGTCTAGCCGCAGCCATTTGATTTCTAGATTCTTGAGCACCTATATCGGCAGAAGCAGCTTGCGTGTTAGATGTAGCTTGTTGAGCCATAGCTTGGGCAAGACCAGCAATACCAGATCCACCAGCAGCTTGGTTCATACCACCCATCACATTTGCAAGGTTTTGTTCGTTCTTTTGATTAGCCATATTAGCAGCACCCTGGTTTATCGTAAGATCCTCCATTGTGTTTTCCATATTAGCATAAAGGTTAGATGTGTCTAACCCTTCAAAACGTTGTTTGTTTTTGTCAAACTCTTTTTGAGCTGCTGCTTGCTCAGCTTTTCTTTTACCGCTACCGATAATACCGGAAGCTATTGATGTTGCGGCTCCAACTGCTTTTCCAATCATATTCTTTTATTTATTATTATAATTACACTTTTTTACGTTTATTTACTACTTTCTGAAAATTCAGAACCAACTGAAAACAGTTCTGCTTTTAATGTAGAATTATTTTCTAGTGTGACATCAGCGAAGTAACCAAGTATACTAGCCATGTTAGCTGAGTTGTCTTTGCTAAAAAATATAAAGTCGTTTTCTCCAGGCCTATCCGTGTTGTCATCTATGTTACAAGTTATAATAAACCTGCTAGGTATTGTAACCACAGTACCCATTTGAATTTTTATACCACCTGTTAAAAAACCACCAACTGTAGATGTAGGTGTATAATACACCATGTCACCTATTTGTAGTGATTCGTTTAAGGGTGCTTGAAATGTTAATGTTATTACTCCCATGTTTTATTGTAAAATGTTATCGTATTCTATTCTCCATTCAAACGTGTAACCACCACCTGATATTAAACCGTTACCACCGTTGTGGCTATTAGGTACTGTAATAGTAGATGATGTCACGTTTATTGTACCTGTTTGAGCTGATTGATTAAATGATGATGTGCTTTGATTTATGTTAGCCACATCTGTAGATAATGTTGTACCACCATATTTAAAGTAGTACCTTATTGTTATATCACCAAATAAATCAACATAACTTGGGAAACCAGCATGGGTTTCATCTAACGCCCAACTTGAAAATATAGCTGTAAAACTAGTTGCACTTGCGTTAGCCCCTGAGTATGTAGGTGTTCCTTGGAAAGAGCTATTACCAATCATACTTGGAGGGGTTGTAGGTGTTTCAGTATCGTCCCAAGACCAAACACTGTTAAATGTTGGTGTGCTGCTACCACCACCTGCTATAACCACTTGTATATTTTGTGTAGCGCTATCCTCATATATATCACTTACCTTGTAGCTAAACTGATCATTACCTGTAGATAGTGCTGATGCTGGTGTGTAAACACAAGCTCCAGTAGAGCTGTTAACAGCAGCTGTACCTTTAGCCCCTTGTGAAGTTATAGCATAAGTTAAGGTGTCACTGTTAGCGTCAGTACCTGTTAAAGTTATATTAGTAGCTGTGTTATTAGCTACGTTTACATTAGTTTGTGCGTAAGCAACAGGAGGTGTGTTTATTATGTTATCAAGATTTAACGTCATTGTTTTACTAACAGTACCAAAATCAGCATCACCTTTAACTCTCACACTTGCTGTAGCTGTTCCAGCTCCTGTTACCTCTAGTTTTTCTAAATTTAAAACATAACCAGTATTACTTGTTACAACTGAGTTACTAAAGTCACTTAACGATTGATTGTCTTCATCATACAATGGTTGTCTTCTTAAAATAATATTACCACCACTAGGTTTTGCAACAGTAAAATTATAGTCAAAAGCAGTTAAACCATTAGCATCAAGATCTTCAGTTTGATAACCAGGCATAGCAACAACCGCTACTGAACTTGGTGTGCCTAATGTAAAACCACTAAGACCTGTTCTATTTAAAAGTAAAGTTACAGCTGCTGTTTGTAATAACGTATAATTAGGTGTAGAGTTAGGTATGTTTGTATAATCTATAGTTGTAGCTGGATTTGATGATGCAGCTGCTATGTTTAAGTTATAAGTTATATTAGTATAAGTGTTTCCTACATATGAAGAACCAAAAACAAACTCGTGGGATTGATAACCTTTTGCTGGTATAACTTGGTTTGAATAATTTGTAGGAACCACCGCTATATGTGTGTCACTTGAGCCAATAGTTAAACTATACGCCGCGCCAGGAACACCATATACGTTAATAAATTTATTACCACCTCTTTGGCCAATGTTTGAAGAATCAAATGTAACGTTTGTTATCTTTCTACCTGGGCTAAAAAGTTGCTCAGTTTGAGCTGTAAAAGTTATAGTGTCCATATCACCAACAACTACATCGTAGCTTGGTACGGTATAATACACTTTAAACTGCACAACTTGTAAGGGTAGATCTACACTACCATCATCTAAATAAGTTCTTTGAACTTCAACATCATAAAGCTCAGGATGCTCTCTTATAGCACTAGTTATATTGTAATCTGGTTCTATTGGATAGTAATAACCAGTATCAGCAGCAAATGATTTTGTAAACAACAACACTCTTTCGTTTTGTGTTTTAGAACCAGTTACTGATCTTTCTTTAAAATCACCAACTGTTGTTTGGCTTCCTAAAGTTATACCAGTACCAGCTGTTGTTGTAATAGTTGAGTTCTGAGCACCTTTAATAGGTTCTTTCTCCAACAAGTATATAGCTTGTAGTATTTTTTCACCTTTAACAGCTGCACCGTCTACATCTACAGTTATAGTTGTGTTAGAGCTAGGCATTTCAAAAGTATCTGTTAGATTTACTAAAACACGAAGAGTATTAGCAAAAGATCCAGCTACACCATTGTCAGTTATAGTTATTGAATCAACTCCTGTAGGTAAACTACCAACAGTAAAGTCACTAGCAGTAACAGAGTGATGTTGATCTGGTGTTATAGTTAAACTTATATTATCACTACCAATAGCTTGGCCACCAATTTTTTGCAACGATTTAGTATCTATAGTACAGAGAGTTAAAGCCATATTAGTCGTTGTTTTCGTTTATTGTTAATGTATATTCTTGACGTCCAGTATCATTTGAAACTACAGCCGTGCCTAATCCTTGTACAGATATTTCTTTTGTATCTAAATTAGACAACGTAGTTGCGTCTCCATGTATGTAGTTAAACCACTTGTTTTCCTTATTTATAAAATCAGAAACAGTACCTGTTTGCATGTCTGTAAATATTCCGTTTTCAAACCAACCTGCTCTAGCAACATTGTTTACATAACTACTATCACTTAAATCTTGTTTAATAAAACCTTGAGAACCTTCATAATTTAAAGTCGTAAAGCTTTTAACTATACCAGGAGCTTCGTTGAATATAAGTCTTACACTAGAGTTGTATTGTTGTCCGTAGTATTTATTTCTTGTTGGGTTACTGTGGTGCTTCCAAATTTCGCCATTGTAAAAAGTATAATACTCGTTGTTTAAGCTAACACCATTCTCTGCTACAAAAGACATTCTACTTGTCCAACCTTTAATTTTTTCACTAAAAGATATAGTATGATCTTCTGACGGTGCTTTTACAGATGTTAATGTTAAGTTGTAAAGCTGCTTTTTATCATCATAAGAACCTACCATTTTATCAGCTATTCTTAACCTGTCTTTAAAATAATCCTCCATACCATGCATTGATATAGGTGTTATACCATCAGCTGATAATCTTATAACAACACCTCTGTTTTTATCTGTAAAGTAAGCTCTAAATTCTTTAGCCACAAAAGATTCTGGGTTTAATGATATGCCATACTCACCAGCAAAGGGATCAGATGCTCCTAAAACTTTATTACTTGATATTAAGTTAGCACTACCATCAGCGTTAAATAAAGCATCTTTGTTAGAATAAACTTTAAGTATTTTATCTTCACAACAGACTAAAAGATTGTTATCTCTAGTGTGTAGCTTTTGAATAGTACCGTAACCTTGGTTAAGATCTTTAGTTATAGCTTCTGCAGCTACGAATTGATTTGTGTTATTAACACCACTAGTTGAATTATATATTCCAGAGAATATTAAACCACTACCTTTTGTTTCTTGTTCGTAAGGTTTAGCTAAAACAGTTGAAGCTCTAGGTCCTTTGTCTATAACAGGAGCATTAAAGTCATCTCTTATTCTATTTGATTCTACACCGTTTGCAAACGAGTAGCAGTTAAACCATTCAAGCGAATGTTGTTGATTGTGATTAGCTATTGGTATAGCTTCACCAACCTCGTAGTATATATCTAAACCTACATCTTCTTTAGGTTCTGTTTCCCATATAGCTGGGTTATTACTAGTAAATGAATTTTCATCAAAAAACGGTTCAATAAATTCCATTACATCACCTGTTCTATTACTAAAGCTTGGATAACAATCACCGTTGTCTTCTGGTGTATATGAGCTAGGTCCACTACCTATATTAGGTGTTACCTTTAATTCCCATCTTTTTCTTTTGTTAGAGCCATCGTTAAATCTAGAGCTACTACTTCTATCTTGATAGTTTCTTAATCTACTAACTGATTTTGATTCTGTTATTTCATATATAGTTTGGTCTGGATCATTTTGAAACCTAAACAAAGAACCTACAGCATCTAACTTTTTAACAAAATCTACTTGATCTGTATGAGTACCATATCCTACATTAAAATTAGCACCCTCTGGCCATATACCAGCGTAAGATATATCTATTCTATTACCACCAACTGGAGCACCTATACCTCTAGGTCCACCACCAGAATTATTATTATCTGTGTCCATTTCATCAAGAATAAAACCATGCTTAACACCACCAATTCTTTCCATGTTGTCAAAGTAATGACCTCTCCACCAACCTCTACTAGCTCTACCGTTTGTTTTTTTAAGGTAAGGTATATTTCTTGCGGACACAACAGTGTACTCTTCTGTAAAACCATATGCTAGTATTCTTTTATCTAAAGTAACATCTCTATATATTTTAACAAAAAATCTACCTTCAAATTCAGGTTTTGTCTTTGTTATTTCCTGTGCAATTTCAACTTTTAAAGCTTGCTTTTGAGCTGTTGTTGCCGCGCTACCTCCAGTCACTACATCCATTTCTTTACCAAACTTACCGTCAATTAGTATAGAGTATTTATCAGTCAGCTTTGATATACTAGCTATGTCGTAATATTTAGATATAGATGTTTGTCCTTTTATTCTAAGGACTAAGTTAGATCTAGAAGCTGTGTCAGCTAAAGTGCTGTCGTCAAAATCATCTTCATCGACATGTATAAAGTTAAAGTCAGTTTGCGGATAACCAGTTGACTCTATAGTATTACCACTAGAGTTTGAAAGCTCACCAAAAGATTGTTGTTTTATCTTTAAAAAAGCTGGCGCTTCGTTACTAATGGCTACAACTTTATATCTAGCATCTTCGGTAACAAATTTATTGTTATTATGTTCTTTTTTTAATATTAAAAAAGTTTCTGCATCTACTTTGTTTCTTTCTGATGAAGGAAAACTTAACCAAACGTTACCATCTTCAGCCAAGTAATACCTATCCATAGCTAAATTATAGTATTCGTTAGAGGTTTCTTTTATATAAAACTTAAACGAATCAGCAAAGCTAGGTGGTGTTCCTGCTAAAGTTGTTTTTATTTGGTTGTATTGAGGTGAAGATTCTTTTCCTAATGTTTTTGTAGCTGTTTTATCTGTAAACACTGGTGTTTCTCTACCAAATTTATCTCTATATACTACACCTAGTTGATATGTTCTTTGGCTTTTTATAGACTTACCAGGTTTACCTTCTTCATTAGTTAAAGCACTGTTTGGTAATATATTAAAACTAACAAACTCAGGTCTAAAAGGACCTTGTGAATTAACCATGGAATAGTTTTGAGTATAATTGCCATATATAATTCTATTAGCTGTTATCTCCTGCGCTTTAGCTTTAATTGGAACATTGTCCCAAGGTCTTAGAGATTGATTGGCTGGAACAGCTGCGTATATTAATTCAGATTCAATAACTAACTCATCTGAAGTCCACTCTTCATCTGGTAAGTTTTTCTTACTTTTTTTCTTTAAAGTTTTAACAGTGTAAACATTGTTGTTTGTAGATTCTTTGTATAATACATCTATTTCAATAACACCGTCTGGTGTTCTTTGATTAGCTGTTGACCAGTCTTTATTAAATTCTTTTATTATTAAAGATCTTAATTGGTTTCTCATACCTAAATTATAACCTTGATTAGGGTTGTAATCAAATTCATCTGGTAAAAAAGCTATTTCAGACCAAGGTGAAAACGCAGAGTATTCGCCATCTTCATATTTATATCTATAACCAAATCTAGGAAACTTAAATTCAAACAGTGGTTTTTCTTGTTCTAATTTAACAGTCCATGTTACATAATCAGCGGTTGTTTCGGCTGTTATTGATAATATACTACACACGAAAGTGTTTACGTTACTACCAGTACCTTGAGATAAAACCTCTAATCTAACAGTTTGATCAGGTATACCATCACTGTTATCATCTATTGATTCCGCTAATAGTGTGTCACCCACTGTAAAGTCAGGTGTTTCACCAACAAAAGTTACGTTTTGTGTAACACCAACCGCTAAAGGATCACCGCTCCCATCAACAAAATCCATGTTGGTTATACTTTCAATAACTATATTACCACCATTTAGATTCTGCCTCTTAGTGTTGGACATGTTTAAAACTGGTGCGTAGTTAGGGTTTGTTTTTATAACTGTTATATCTTTTTCTCTTATATATAACCTAGGGCTTGTTAATATTGTAGTAGCTGGTTCATCTTGAACGTAGTGCTTACTGTGATTTAAAATATCAGGAGTACCTAAAGCAGATCTTTTAATGTGTATTTTTTTAGGTTCGTTAGAACCATCTGTCCAGAACAATAAACCATCTATTATGTTAACAGCTGTTATAGGTTGACCTGTAAATTTTAAAACTCTATCAGCTTGAAATATAATATCAGTACCACTAGGCGGGTTTATAGTTGGGGCAGCAGACGTTGTAATAACGTTACCAGATATACTAACAACAGTTACGCCATCAGGATAGTAAGCTACACCAGCGCCTGTATAAGCTTGAACACTCATACCCACTCTTACCGTACCAGGTGATACAACGTTTAATGCAGTTGTACTTATTTGACTAGATGTAACTCTTTTACACTGATAGTTGTCTACAAGTATAGGTTTTATAGTTCCAGAACCTGGTATATATTGAACTATATAATCTCTACCTTCACCAGCAATTACACCACCAGCAATAAACCATATAATATAATCACCTTTACCATTAGCAATAGAGCCAACACATTTTTGACCTATTTGGCTAATAAAAGAAGTTTGCATATTACCAAGTGTATTTTGAATAGTACCAACGTCTGACCCCTCTGAAGTAGCAACTTCTATGTTCAAAGCATCTCTGTACTCACCATCTGGAACTAATCTCTCGTCCAGGTCTTTATTCATCTTACCTGCACGAAAGTGATGTTTTAACTCTGGCATATATATTATTTTATTTGTTTAGACTTATTTCTTAATACTTGACGTATTTCCTCTGATTTAAAGTTTGACAGTCTTAGTTTAGCTTGTCTGATAGCTGCAAATCTTTCTTTCTTAAATCTTGCAACTATATATTCTGGTATATTAACTCTTGTCGCTAGAATAGCGTGAGCTATATATTTATACATAGCTTCTTCAGCTAGTTTATGTATAATCATTTCATCTTCTGTACCTAAACCATCACTTATATATTGAAGTTTAATTGTTCTACCTGATATGTCAGAGCTAAAGTGAATATAACCTCTAGAATTATCTATAAAATATATACCGTTAACATGAGCATTTTCTGGTGTTATACCGTATCTTCTTCCTTCTACATAAGCTTGATCTATATCTGTATCATCTGAAGTACCTGTTGTAGAGCTTACTGAAACTTGAGTACTAAAAGCTGTCCATGTGTCTGAGTCACTAGCAGTTGTTAAATTACCATCACTATCAAACATGTAGCTAAAATCACCGGCTTGGTTTACAGCTGTAGGGTTACTTGTTTTTCTTGCTGGATATATAGTTCTTTCTATACCGTTGTCATCTCTCCAAGATAGCTTAACATAATTAACGTAGTCATGTGGTAGAGCCATTTTTAAACTAGGTCCTAGTTCAATTTCTTGACTCTTCTCAGATCTTAATATATCATAACTCATTTCCTGCAAACCTCTTTGAGCATGAAAAGCAACATCAGATCTTCTTACTTTAGGTATTATTTTATCTTCACCAACATAACTTATATTAAAGTTATTTATAAGCTGCTGCATTGTTATATATTGATAATTACCTAAGTTAGGTGTTATAATCGTTACAAGTATAACATCACTAACTGTAGCACCAGAGTTTAAAGTAACAGTGTTTGTTGTGTTGTTAAAAGTAAATGCTGTTGTAGCTACACCGTTTATAGCAACGTTTATTTCACCAGCAGAATCTGGCATTGTAGCTAAGCTGTTTAATAACGTTTGATTATCAGGAAAGGTTAAAACAAAAGCTGTTTGACCACCTGTGGCTATAAAACTTTGTGAACCGTAGTATTGTTGTTGTGTTCCTTCAAATAGTGGCATATCTTATTGTTTTTCTTGTTGTGTGTTTATTTGGTTTTCTTGAGAAGCCATTTGATACAGATTAGGATCCTTTATTAGTATTCCAGCTAATTGTAATATCTTAATAACTAATTCAGTTTCTTCTGAAGCGTGAAGCTCAAAATGTTGGGTAACTGCAGGTGCAGGATTGTATAAAGCTTGTTCATCTACAATAGTATAACCCCAAGCAACAGTTGCAGGGAAGGCTATGTAGTTACAAACTACATTACTAGTAATAGTTTGTGGGTAAATTTGTATCGTTGTGTTTTTAGGTATACCATTTAAAGTGGTACCTGTTTGTCCAGTTGGAGTTGTTTGAGAAACTCTTACATAAACTGGTCTTGCTAAAGCAGGAGCTGTTAGCGGTGAGTTTTGTATGTGGTGAATATCGTTTTGATTTATTTTTTCAATTTCAACGTAACCACCTTTATGCTTATAATATAATTCTCCTAACCTATAGTAGTTTGGTAAAGTACCTAAACCACCTTCACCAGAAGTAGTTGACATCGTAACCCCGGATCTATAGTTTTCAAATATATCTATCTTTTCTTTAAGCAAATCAACTTGATCAGCATAGGTACTATCATTACCTGGTATTCTCATAAAAGCATTTAGATCATAAAAATACTGCTCGAATATATCTTGTTGAGCTTGGTTTGCTAACAGATTAAATTCAAGCGGTGTTATATAACCTCTTTGTTCTTTGTTTGCTATAACTAATACTTTTTGATATACGTTATCTATATTGACTGCCATAATTTTTTTTTATTGTAGTTTGCAATCGCCCCGTAGAGCGACTGCTACTACAAAGTGATTTATTTTAGTTTCTTTTCAATTGCTTTTAGAACTTCAAGTCCTTCATCGGTTTTTAACCAATGAGCTAAAGCATTGTAAGGGTGTTCTTCAAAAGGAACAGTGCAAAGTTTCTTTTTACTGCTAGTCCAAGTAAAATGTCTTTGATCAGAAGATAAAGATATTAACTTAGCCTCTACAGCTTTTACACCTATGTTTCTTAATTGAACATCATCATCAGAAGCTAACTGTATAAATGATTGAGGTTTTCTCTTAGCATATAGTAAAATATCTCTTTTAATCTCCTTAGAAGACATCCTAGACACTTGACTACCTTGCTCTACTCTCAATATAGCTTCAGCTTCATCAACACCTAATGACATTGCTAATTTAACAGCCTCAAACTCAAGTTCAATCCAATCTGTTTCATTTTCAGCTATCACTTCTGGTTCAAACTCTGTATATAGAGAGTTTAACTTTGGGTGATATAATGAAAGAAACATTTGTAGGTTTTTTTGCCTAGCAGGAACTGTTATCTTTCCATCTCTCATAACTATGTGACCTAATGTAGAAGGGCCTTTTTGCTCATCTACAAATGGAGAAGGTTGATTAGTTGCGTATCTTAACTCGCGTTGATAACCTTTTTCAGGGTCAAACCATAGTAATGGTTTTCTTCTTGTATGTCTTGATGGTATCACAAGTACCACCGGTGTGTGCTTACCTTTTAACAGATAAGTTCTATCTTTTGCAACCCAATCTTTAGGTTGCGTTATTGTTTGTTTTTCCATGATATAATATAATAAAAGTTTATAAATAAAAATAAAGGGTCGGGTGCCGAAGCACCCAACTCTTTAAAGTAATAATGATATTAGTTTTTCAATAATACGAAGTTATTCGCACCTTGAACACATAAACATCTTTCTGATAAGAAGTTTACTACCATTTCATCTGCATCAGACGTAAAGTTTCCACCTACAGATCCAGTGATCCAAGATTTCATTTTTCTGTCATCAGCTTCAGATTTTCTGTATCTAACGTGTAAGAACGGTCTTGAGATATTTTTACCTAATGACTGATCGTATACAGTTGAAGTACCAGCAGGAACAATAAGTCCTTCGATGTCTCCAACTAATCCTCTCGTTGTAGCGTCATTTAAGTATTTCCAGTCAGATTTGTAGAAGTCATAAGAACCTCTTCTAAATCCAGTGAAACCTAAATTAAGAGCCATTTCTTCTTCGTTGTTGAATACACCGTAAGATGATCCACCAGCAGAAGCAGAGTTAGACGTAGCAAGCAT
>Ga0181380_1001036_pt1 | contig 12334 bp, 12 predicted proteins | sample 3SPOviralmetaG_FD_130116 | JGI IMG/M metagenome (GOLD analysis project Ga0181380, IMG submission 130116) | Marine viral communities from the oligotrophic San Pedro Time Series (SPOT) site, San Pedro Channel, CA, USA - 3 SPOT_SRF_2009-08-19 | ecosystem: Environmental > Aquatic > Marine > Strait... | reverse complement strand
TTACTATAGATTACTTGCACAGCAGCCTGACCCATCATCTTGTAATCGTAGCAGACCTTCTTCATACAGTCTTTCCTGAATAGTTGTTTCATCTCAGCATACTCAGTGGGATTCTCTTTGCTATCTGTAGCATCCAATCCCTTTCCGTATATCATCTCAGATATGCCATTGATGGCAGCGTTGTTTGTAGGAGAACCGTTGTATCTATCTATAAGATAGTCAAAGTAATCATTCTCATCTCCATATTCCACCCAATCATTCTTTCCAACTTCACTAACTTCTGGTCTGGTGTAGGAAGATAATCCAATAACATGGATGGACTGCTCTACCTTTTTTACTATCGAATTGACATTGGCTCTATTTCTTGCCATCTTAATTGATTTGTTCTTACTCATTATATTATCACGAAGTCATTATCATAACTACTTTCTTCTACATACTCTCCACTATTGGCAAAGTATTTATCTAAATTACTTTGGTCAGTACAGAATATTAAACCTCTATATATCTCCGTAGAGCCATCTTTTACCCTAAAGGTATATTGATTGCCCTCCTTGAGAGAGAAAGTGCCTGTAAGCACCATGTAATCGCCTTGTGAGGTCTTTGAGACGCTCACCGCAGATGTAGTTCTTGTAGATTTATCTGTTAAGGATAAAGCTGGTGTACTGGCATCTACTCTAGGAACAATCGTAAGTGATTGATTTGATGTCGAAGTTGTTAGAATCTCCATACTAAAGTAACATAAAAGTACGATTTTGTTTTGTACAATAAAAAAGAGGGCATAAAGCCCTCTCTTATTGACACCATCTGTAAGTGTTCTTACGGTGTTCTTTGCGTTCCTGGAGTGTCTGTAGCACTTGACATTCCTGCGAATGGGTCAGCAGCAGTAGCACCATCTACAAAGTTAGGCATAGTAACCTCGTTTGCAGTTAGGGTCAAAGTATATCCCTGTAGGTCTCCCATTGCAGTACCAGTTACCATAGTACCTCCAGTTACCTCAGCTCCATGCTCTCTACCAACAAGAATAACACTTCCATCAAAAGTTTCAACAAACACATGGGGTCTGCCAAAAGCCATTAATTTAAGTTCCTTATTATCCTCCTTGGTTAGTTTGTGGAGTGTTAAATTCACTACTTGCTCAAAGAATGTAGTACCATTCTCCAAGGAAGTCGTGATGTTCGTTTCTAAGGAAGAATTCCCCTTTACATCGTATGTATAGTAAGTAAAAGTACCTGCCATGTCGGTAACTTCATCATTAGAACCAAGAGTTACAGCTCCTAAGTCTCCGAAGTCTACGAAATGAATCTGTCTTATACCTCCTACAGCATCTTTACAAGGTTTAGCTCTTCCACCAGTTAAATCACAAGCCATTTCTTATATTTTTTTTAATGAAAAAAGGGTAGGTAGGCACTCGGCTCACCCACCCCTGTTTCTTGGTTAATTATCTATTAGATAGAGTAAAGTACGATATCGCCACCGATAGCGTGTTGGATACCTGCGGTAAATCTCATTACGACTCTTACGTTTTGAGAACCATCAATATCAGCCATGTCGATAACTTTAACCTCATTGATGTCAGATAGAAGTCCAGTTCCGAAGAACAAGTTAGACTTTTCAGCAGCAACCATTTTGTTACTTGCCAATCCTTGTGCCAACTCTACGTTGATACCATCAAATGTCAAAGCACCTCCATTGAACCATTGAGTACCTTTAGCATCTGTACCCGCAGCACCGATGTTAGAAGCAAATCCGCCTAAAGCTCTTACATAAGCTCTATATATATTAGAAGCGACATAGATAGTCAAATCTTCTTTTCCATATACAGCAGAAGGAATTAAATCTGCGGTAGCTCCAAGTTCTTGGATTACGTTAGAAGCAGTAATAGATGTTTCAGATGTAGTAACATCGTTTACGTCTCCATCAGCACCAAGAGTAGTAAGGAATCCATCAAATTCACCTGCGGTTGCGTTAGTACCGTTCCAGATGTTTTGCTCGATTTTCTGAGCTACTTTATCAGCTACATGACCCAACAAAAAGTCGGAGAAGTTAGCAGGTAGGTTAGAATGAGCTGAATATCCCATTGAGATAGCTTCCCAGTCAGATACAAAGTCTTTCTTACACAGTTGTAGGTTTACTTGAAATTCCTCTGGTTGTAGGATTCTTTCAGTAAGTGTCAAAGTAGAAGTAGCATCAAAGTCGCAAGTTGCATCTTTTACGATTGCATCAGTGCCTACTTTTTTCATTACCTCTTTGAACTTTACATTAGGTTTTACAGTGATTAGCTCATTAGCTAATGTGTTACCACTTAGAAGGGCAGCAGAAATATATTTACCTGCAAACTCCCCTGCATAAGTAGTAGTAATTGAAGTTGTAGTTGCCATTTTATATTTAATTATTAATTGTTAATTCTTTGAAATACTCTGTCGAGTGTACTCGCCCTACCTTTAGGAGCAGTAAACTCTAATTTCTTAGCATCACTCTCTGGAGTGTGTTTGATTGGTTCAGCAGCAGGTTCAGCAGATAACTCCTCTACTTGCTTAGATAATTCCTCTTTCTGACTCTTATACTCCTGCATCTTACCCTTTACAGCTTCTTTAAGGGCATCCAATTCAGCTTTCATGGCAGAGATAGTTTCTTTAAAATCTTCCTCTTTAACATATCCCTCCATTAAATCTGTGGTTTCTTCTTCTACTGCAACTTCTTCCTCTAAGGGTTCTTCGTTGAGTTCTTCTTTTACTTCTTCAACAGCAGCTTCCTCACTCTCAGCAGCTACAACCTCCTCTTGGACTTCTTCTTCCATAATGTCCTGAGCAAGTTCATCTTCTTTAGTAAGCAAAGACAACTTTTGAAGAATGTCATTCAAAATTGTTGTTGCTTTTGTACTCTCCATCTTTTTAAATTTATAATAAAATAACTGTTTTGTTAAATAGTGTTAGATTTTTGCTTAATTAGCAGATACGCAGCTTGAACAATCACTATACGATACTACTGAATTAACTTTATGTTCAGCAGATGTTCTTACATGAGTTACTGTATAACAACCGCTATGGTTTGTGTTACTGAAATTGAAATAATAAATATTTCCAATAGTCAATTCAGTATCAACTATATAAATTTCCTTATGGGAGCTATGTTCGCATTTCTCCAACTTATAATAGTATGTTGTATGACTAAGTGTTATATTTCCTATTCCTTGTGCTTGTAAACTCCCATCACAACATTCTGTTGAGTAGCTTTTACCATCTGGGCATAAGCACCCTCTCCTGCTATTTTTTGGAGATGTTCTACTATGAGTAAACTTCCTTCTTTTTCTTATCATGATTTACTCGATTTAGGATGTTTCTTAGGGAGCAGGTCGTAATCAGTAGTATATTTTGGATTCTGCGGTCTACCGTTCTTTATTAAGTAGAGAAAGGCATTAACACGAGCAAAACCCCATTGAGAAGCTGACCTAACCTTTGGACTATGAGATGTGTTAAAAGCCCCAAGCCCACGCTGATAAACAGAAGCGAGAACGCTGCTGCTAACACCATAACCCAATTTACTTTTATATTTCTTATTGAACTCATCTGATTTCTTTTTAAGTGTCGCTCTGTCCTTTGCAGAGACTTTAGCACCTCTTTTACCAGAGGCATCTCCTTTTGCAGAACCCTTGCCTTTCGGATTCTTGTTAGGAGTATCTGACTTAGGAGCTTTAGGGCTGCGTTTCACATTACCCTTACTATCTACCTCAGCCATTTCTTCTTTCTTATGGAATTCACATGGCATATACCAAGTTTTACCATCAAGTTCATGTTCGTGATGTCCTTCACATCCTAAGTCCTTAGCGGCTTTTTCTGCCATCTCTTTAGTTGAAAATGCTAGTCTATCATCTATAACTGCATATTCATCGTCTATAACCATGGATGCCATTTCTATTTCCCCAAGGCTTTTCAATTTACTCCTACTCCAAGAGAGTGCCGATAATCCACCCCATGCATCATACATGAGTTTACCACACCCATCAGAATAGCTTTTAGATGCCTCTAAATCGCTTTTATGGCGAGATAGGAAGGAATACATCCTCTTTATCGTAGACACCGTTAGATTGGATTTTGATGCCAACTGGGAGGCTCTTCTTTTCCCTACAGCAGTCCCGCAAGAACCCCAACCATTCTTATCTACATATTCCAACACATTCTTGGCATTATTTACCACAGACTTTGGATAATCATTGAATGTCTTTAAATCATACTTTTTAGATTCAATAAAGTCTTGAACTTCAAATAGAATTTCTTTAGCGGAGGTCTCATCTAACTCATCTATCTTAGACATTTCTATTTTATCAGTAAAGTAGCCTTCTATAGAGAATCCTTTCACAAGACCAGTCTTGACGTAATTCTCCCATACCTCTTGATTGTTTACCTTCATGGAGACCATCCAAGTTCCCACTGGCATATCAAGGTCGTACTTTCTACTCTTGTCATGGACTTCATCCTCTACAATCCAACTCTCCACTACACTGAGACCATTGAGTTCAGCTTCATGCTCTAATGTAGATTTGTTTTGTTTGCCTCTCATCAAGAACAATTCACTTGCCTTCCTTACGGTGTCCTCTGAGAAGTATATATAATACTCATCCTCTCCATCTGTACGGTAGATATTCTTGTTAGGGACTAAAGCAGCTCCCATGAGGATACGTTTCTCTTTATCTACCTCTGCGAGTTTAACCTTTGTTTGTTCCTTTAAGGCTATGAAGTTTTCTTCTATCGCAGGTTTATCTACAATAGATATTGCTTCTATTCCAGAGAACAGGGCATCTTCATCAATAAGTAATTCTATAATTCTCATAATATACTATTTTACGTTTGTATCATATTAGTATTGATTCTATTCTGGTTATTCATTTTCTCCACCTCACTCCAGTATAAATCAACCGTTAGGTTAGATTGTGCCATGCCTAATGCTTGACCAATCTGAGAAGTTTCAGAAGCTCCCACTACATTGAAGTCAGGTGCTGCCACTCCAGTGCCACTTGAACCTCCCCCTCCAATAGAACTTGAAACACCCGAAAGAGAAGCTATCTGAGCTTGAGCTTTTTTTCTTGCAGCCACAATACTCGCAAGTATTCCTCCTATACTTGCAGCAAATGTAGCAACCCCCAATGGGCCAAGTTGAGATACATAAGTCCCTAACGACATAGATGCTTTGCTCATTTGTTTTGAACCCTCTACCGCCACTTCTGTTAAAGCACCTCCTGCCATGACAGTTTGCAACTGTGCCATCCTAACTTGCTCCATTACATGAAACTTCACTCTCATGACCTCTTGACCTATGAGTAATGATTGTTGAATTGTGAAATAATCTCTTTCGGCTTTTATCTTTCTTATCTCTGCTGCCCTTTCAAGTTTTTCTATTTTAGCTACTTGAGCTTCTTTTTCTGATGCGGTTAGTTTATCATTATTAAGTATAACGTTTTTCCTTTCCCTTAACCTTGCTATTTCAGCATCATGAAATGATTTCTGTAATTCTCCAAGTGAGCCCGATGCTTTACCTAATGTCTTGAATAAATTATCGACAGTTTTAGCTTGTTCTTTTGCGTTTTCTTTGAAGTCATCAATGATAATTCTAAGTTGCTCTCTTAAATCCTTCTGGTTTCTCTTAAATCGAGATGAAAAAGCCTTGAATAGTTCTTCTCCATTAGTTAAACTTTCCTCGTATTGTTTTCTCGACAATCCGAAGAAGCTTTCAAAAACACCCTCTAAAAGCTTTTGACGCTTTTTTAATTCGTCATGAGTTGTTGCTGTTATTTCTTGTTCAAACTCTTTAACCTTTTTTCGCCTATCTTTATTGTTTGGACTATCTGGGTCTTGAAGTGTTATAAATTCTTTTAATGCATCTATTTTTTCTTGTTCAGATTTTATTATTTCATCGTTAGATTCTAATTTTACTTTGGCACTCTCTATTGATTTTTCTCTATCTGAAAGTATTATTTGTACCCCACTCTTTAATAACCTTGCTCTTTTGTCTTGTATTTTATTGAATTCTTCTGTTAATTCATTTTCTTTGAGACCAAGTTTTAAAAGAGTAATTTTGTTGTCTGCCTCTTTTTCAAGAACAACACCTTGTATCTCTTGTATTTTATTTTGAGCAGCTTGAGACATTGCTAACTTAACAATAGAATCCCTGTAGTCATCGTTTGCTTTTGCAGCATCTTCGGTTAAGTTTTTAACATCATCTAAAGACACAGATGCGTCATCTAATCTTTTTATGTAGTCAGGAAATTCCTTGTTAAGCCTTTTTAACGCTATTTCCTTCTGTTCATCACTTGCGGTTGACGATTCCAAAACGGCTATGTAAGTTTCAAATTTACTAGAGGTATCATCTACTTTGTCTTTCATGTTGGAGAAAGCATCAGATACTGGGTCTGCTGCTGCTTTAGCCTCTTTGAGACGCTTAGCTATTTTAGGCAAAAAAGATATTAGTACTTGAATCCCAATAAGTAGACCTCCAGTACCCATTATAGATTTACCTAATTCTCTAATCGTGTTTGCAAACCCTCCTGCGTTATTAGCAGAAATCTGAAATAAACTAACTAACTGACCTATGTTGTTCGCCATGCCTTGAAAGCCATAGGCAGCATCAGAAGCTAACCTTGAACTCTCTTGAAGAATGGCATTATTCAATCCAGAGGTAGCCTTGTTATTTGCTAATGCACCTGTTAGACCTCTTGTAGCCCCTCCTAATTCAAGGGCTGACTTTGCTGCCGCTACATTAACATCCTTTTGGATTTTAATACGTTGATTGACTATCTCTAAATCAATTGCTTCTTGCTTTTGTAGCTTAGAGAGTCTTTTAGTAGCAGCCGCCAAAGCATCTACAGAACCTTTAGTTTTGTTTACAACTTTACTTGCGTTAGAATCACTAACCTGAATATTTATAAGTATCTTCTTACTTGCCATAGTATTGTCTCTTTAATTGTTTTTTTACTCCATCCCAGTTCCCTATAGCCTTGTATTTTCCTTTGGCAATATCCACATTCTCCGATACTCCGTACCAGTCATCTGTATTTAATAAATCTATAATATTCTTTATCATATTATCGTGTCTACATTCGGTATAAGATTCAATAGCTCTAATTCTGTTTTGCCTGTGTTTAGATTTGTTGTTATCGAATTTATATGGAATATTCTATCATGTATTTTAATCTGGTCATTCAGCTTGTATCTTGTGAGTACCTTAGCAGGTAAGAAGCACTTGTATTTGTATAGTCTTTTCTTTCTGTTGTAAACACCCTGTATGTATTTTCTGTAGTATGTTGAGAATAGAGAATTGTCTAAGCTATTGCCACTTGAATCAAAATCTCTGTAGTCTATCCTTTGCCATTCATCAAATTCACTATCGAAGTTTAGATTATAGGCAGGAGCTGTTGTAAGACTCCCTTCTTCATTGGCATTAGATGGTCTCCAATAAGTAGACAATTCCACAGCATTTCCAGTGCCATCTCCTATCCAATTTATGCCTTCTCCACCTGTTATGGTTTGATTGATGCCATAAAATAAAAGCGGCTTTATATCCTTAGACGAAAAATCGCCTCTTGGAGCAGCAGGAGAATCTAATTCCTCATGCTTGAAATCCCCTCCTGCGGCATATCCCCATTGGATATAGGTTAATGAATTATCGGATACGTCATATAACCTCTCGTATTTTAAGTGAGAGAATGGTAATTGAATTTCGTAAGTCTTACCAATATCTGAATATTCAGACTGAACATACTCTGCATTACCGAAAATCTCTAAGTGAGATGATTGATGTTCCTTCATCATTACAGTGTCAGTTTCTTGATACTTGAATGATATTTTAGTGAATGGTCTGGCAGGTTCTACTTCATGCGATTCTACATCTACAAAATCAGTTATATCTATAGTGCCTCCAGTCATGTTGTTTACCGCATCCGCATAATACGCATCAAGAGTTTGAACCTCTATAACAGGTGTAGATGCTATTGGCGATTTAACGTAAGCTGTCAAATTAAACATCCTAAACAACCCTGTCAAGAAATCAATTATCTTCATGTCGGGAAGATGGTTAGACAACTCCATTGTAGCTGATGTTGTTATAGTATTACCATTATTCACATCATATGTTACACTACCTGTTGCTGTTCCTCCACCAAATCCAAAGCCTCCGCTTCTTATATAAGATTCTACTGTTACTGTTGAATTAAATGTTACAGATGCATCAGAAACCACCTCCCAAACAATATCATACGACCTAAACCAACTATAAGCATAAATAAACCCTGTATCAAAAGTAGCTGTTGTTGAGCCAGTGAATTCTTGTTCAGCTATAGCATCACCTGTATTTAAGTCTACAGCTCTTACAATTATTTTGGCATCAATGTCTGTTATGTTTGTTAAATTTACAATAGATTTATAAGTGTCATTTTGAACTCCTGCAAGAGTAAAACTCCACACCCCTTCTGATGTTACAGTTAAGGGAAAAGCGTTAGATTGAGATGTACTCATAGGAGTTAATCTCGTTACTTTTGTAATTTCTTCTTGTATCCCCTTATAATCTATAATATTGCCACTCGCTCTGGACAGCCATATATATAAATTGTCCATGGGGGTAGTATCAAAGAATCCGTTAAAGGATATTCCGAATTTTGTTTCTATAGCCTCTAACACCCTCTGCACTTTTATAGCAGGTTTTAAATCTGTATAAGCCACACCTCTTGTGGTGTTGGTTGTGCCAGAATAGTATATATTACCATCATAATTAGGGGAGGTAGAAGATGAATCGTAATACAGTCTTTTCTTAGGGGTTATAAGTGGATATATTACATTGCCAGAGTGAAGCCCAGTTTGGAATCCAGTTTTTATATCAGCAGCATTGAAGCCATGGTTATATGATGATAAATCTAAAGATGATAATTTGTAGTCTCTTATCTTATCTTTGAGTATTATAATGCCACCGTAGAAAGTAATATTGTAACTCGCTGCTTTCTGATTCTTTAGTTCTACACTGTCTAAGTACGCAAAGCCCTCCCTGTGGAGTTGATGGTTTAGGTATATCTTAGCATTTCGTTTTAGGTTAGGGTCATATCCCTCAATATCGGGATTGTAAAAATGCTGAAAAAACTTGTTGTTAGTGTCGTTAGCAGGTATTTTAAATGACCTTGAGAAGTCAGCTAATATCTTAGCTAAATCCTTAACGTCTTGTATTGAAGATGTCAATGAAACAGCCTCACCTTCAAATAGGTCTAACCTGACGAAGTCTCCTTCTCCAGAGGTTTTTTCTATATACAACTGAATTTCTATCATCTAATATCTTGGATATAGTTGTTAGCTGCCTTAAACTCTACTGTGAAGTTTATCAATTTTTCATTTACCTCCTTCTTCTCTTGAAATGAGGTGGTAGATGGCACTACAGGAGTTAGACCTGACTCTTGATGAACCCAACAATGTTCTGTTACCATGAGCTGTTTTATAACTTCATTATGGTCTTGTGTAATGAATCCAGTGTTCATCTTTAACATCTCAGTTGCCCTGACATCAGTTGCTTGTCTTGAATGTTTGTTTGTGTTGTAGGATACTGAGGAAGTGCCTATCTCTAATATAGAGCGTTTGTAATCGTCTCTCTCAGCCTCAAATGAATCATCTCTACGCTTGAAGAACCAAAGGTCTTGTATCACACCAAACTTATTTATAAACGAAACCTTGTATGGAGTGTGTTTGCACTCATCTATATGCCTTATCGGTTTCCTTATTACAGTTCCATTTTGTAGGGTAGCTTTAACTTCATCAGCTAAAGATGGTATTTCAGATTGAACTTGAAACTCTGTTGAATCTGCGGTTCTACTTTGAACAGCATCTGTTTTTAACGCTGTGGTGTCTGTCTTGAATTCTGTAGAGTCAGTTCTAAAGAAAGTTACAGAACCCCCTACCCTCTCAGCTTTTACAGATGTACCTTGTTGTAGATATTCTATAATAAAAGCATTGTCATCCTCCACTGATTTAAAGAAAGGAATAAAAGCAGGTTCGCCACTTTTTATAAAAACAACATCATTTGATATTAGGAAGTTGTTTGACAGCCTTGGATTTATGCCATCTTCAAACTCTCCGTAGCCTGTGAATGCAATAATATCCTGCTTGGTTAATTGGTCTGTGAAGGCAGGATTATCATCAAATATCCTATCTACAGTAATCTTAACCCATGAGCTTTGAACGATACTACTATAATCCCCATCAAAAGATATATTGACATAGTCTTTTATTAATTCAGCAGTTTCAAATACAATTACATCCTCCGAAGGTATTTTACTTTTAACAAGTGTATATTGAGGTGTCTCAGGGGCTGCATCCCTGTTGCCTTGCCATATATATATTTTTAACGTTGCTTGTGTTATTGTTGCCATAATATCTTATCCTAATTCATAAAAACTTCCATACCCAGATGTAACTGCGGTTCGTGTAGTTTTCCTATTGAGAAATACTCCATCTCTTGTAAATCCTTTACGCCCACTTGATAAAAACTCATTTTCTTCGGCTTTTGTCTTAATTCTCATAGCACCTGCTCCTCCTGTAAGAGAAGTTGTATTCTTAATTGATGTATAGTCAAATCCATATATTTCATTTGCCTCAAATACGATTGAATTTCCATAAGCGTAATTACCTTTTCTTGGTATTAGAAATGGAGAGCCTCCAAGAGCTGCTTCAACCGCATTCCTATTAGCATAAGAATAAAAATCATAAGTGTACATCTTATATGGGTCTGCCCATTCGTTATTACCAGTATCTGAATTCTCAAATAACTGAGTTGTTATAAATTCAAACCTTGGCATACTGACATATTGATTGAACTGAAATCCTATAGTGTTTTCTACGTTCTTATTTATAGAAGAACTCGATGCGTTTGCAGCCACTATATCTGTTCCTGCTACTTTAGTTGAGGCTTGGTTAGAGAAAACCATATACGATGGGTCTGAACTTGCAAAGCTCAATTCTGAAGCTGATATTGTTTTTACCACAGTACCATCAACATAAATTTTCAAAGTTAATGCACTTGGATTCTCAGCGTATCTAAGATTGCCAAAGCCATCAGATGGATACATTTTTACCATCAATGCGTCTGTTCCGCTTACAAAGTCGTATGTGCTTGGAGGTATCGAAACTGGCGGTGATGGCAATGTCTGGGATACTTTTATAGTATCTGGACATCCAAAGGTTATTTTATATTCATCAGTTCTTAATGGAGCTTCTATGGTTAAATCTAAATGACCTGAAGTCGCATGAGATGTAGGTATTGATATTGAGAAACCGAAATTTGTAGTTCCTAAACTAGTGAGTTCCGAAGGAGGTATCCCTAAAGCTATTAAGTCTTGTTCATAGGAACTATCACCTTGATATCCTACAACTGTTGGAGACGATTCTGTAGATAATTGATGTGATATTTTGATGGGCTCTTTTATAGTAAAGCTTAACGATATGCTTCCCTCTGTTCCAGATGTATCAATCCTATATATTCTTGTCCCTGCATCATTTGCTATATTAACAGCTTGGTTTGTGGATTCTGGACATGGAACAACTTGAGTCATTGTAGCAGGAGGATTATACTCGTCTGGTATCGGTTCTACTGGAGTTGGGTCAGTAGGGCTTGTTGGTGCTCCTGTTGAGTCTACTGTTATGTAATATGGACTCCTAACGTTTATCCTTTCGGTTGTGCCTGTTGATGTTGCCATAATTATTCTATTATATAATCGTCTCCTTTTTTAGTGTAACCTGCCCTTATCATGATTTCATCTAAGTTGAGGTATATATCTTTCTCTATTGGGTCTGCTATAGAATTTATTTTTTGCATTGCTATCTCGATAGCATCGTCTATAAAATTAGTAGGGGTAATTCCTTGAGTTGATAATTTCTTCTTAATAAGATATGCTAATCCTCTCACTCTCGCATTTGACAAACCAACAAATTTTCCACTTGCATCTCTCAATCTCACTGGTTTCTTTCTTATCCAAGTCATCAATTCGGTTATATCGGCATTTACCTTACCCCCTGAATCTACCTTCAATCCGTAATCATTCCCCTCAATATTATATCCAAAACCACTTGGCAAATCCTTATATATCGTTCTTATACTTTTTGCTAAAGAACCAGAAAAATTTATCTTGTTAGAAATATTGCCAGATTTATATTGCCTTGTTCTGTTGCGTTCTAATTCAATACGCAGAAGCTCAACCAATCTATCAGAAAAGTTGCTTATGTATTTTTCCGTATTGTTAAATTTAGTAACTACAGACATGACGTACCATCAGCGTTAATTAGTGCCATATCATTATTAGGCACTTCTA
>Ga0181380_1001033_pt1 | contig 12337 bp, 8 predicted proteins | sample 3SPOviralmetaG_FD_130116 | JGI IMG/M metagenome (GOLD analysis project Ga0181380, IMG submission 130116) | Marine viral communities from the oligotrophic San Pedro Time Series (SPOT) site, San Pedro Channel, CA, USA - 3 SPOT_SRF_2009-08-19 | ecosystem: Environmental > Aquatic > Marine > Strait... | reverse complement strand
TCAAGGTTACACTACTAATACCGGTACAGTAACATCTGTTGGTACAGGAAATATTCATACACTAGCTGTATCTGGTACTACCGCGATTACTTTTACACCTAATGTTGGTGCTGTTACAGACGGGGGAGGAAACCTTGCTACTGGTGATCACATATACGATCATGTTACTACTAGAATATCAGGTTTACTACCTTTAACTGGTGGTACAATGACCGGTAGTTTAACTATAGATGGTCAAGGAAGTAGTAGTGATGTGTTAAAACTAAAAGGTAGTGCAAGAATTCAACTAGAAAATGCAAGTGCAACCGATAGTTTTTATATATCTAACACAGGAGGTAGTGGCGCTTCAACTTTAGATTTAGGTGGTGCTTTAAGTCTTGTTGAAAATGGAGCAGCAACTTTTGCAGGAACTGTTACTGTGCCTACTGATATAATACACAGTGGAGATACTAACACAATGGTTAGATTTACTAGTGACAACATAAGGTTACAAGCTGGTGGAAACAACACATTAGAGTTAGCTGGGGCAAATGCAACTTTTGCAGGTAGCGTGCATTGGGACTTAAGTTCTGGAGAATATTCTGGAGATCCAAGAGCACTTGTTACTGGTTATAGTAGTAGTAATTATGGTGGAATAGGTTATAATATTGCTTTTAACTCAAATGGAACTCATCAAAGAGTATTTAATGATATTCCTACATGGATTAATTTTCACAATGGTATAGTTCTTTATTCTTCTGCGGCTGGAAGTGCAGGTTCAACTATTACTTGGACTGAAATTTTAGAAGCACAAACAGATGCTTTTCAATATAAGGGGCAAGATATATACCATACTGGCAACAGTAGTGGATTATTGAACTCAAACGTAACGTTGAGTAGTTTGGGTGCGGCTGCTTCTTCCCACTCACATGCTTATTCTTCTATAACTGGTAAACCTACTACATTTGCACCTATAATTGGAACCACTTCAACTACAGCAATGGCTGGTAATACTTCTATCCCATCAATAGCAGGTTTAGCAAGCACATCTTACGTAGATACAGCTGTAGCAAATATAGTAAACTCAGCACCTGCTGCTTTAAACACATTAGATGAGTTAGCAGAAGCATTAGGTGATGACTCCGCTTTCTCAACAACAGTAAGTACAGCTTTAGGCAATAGAGTTAGGGTAGATACAGCTAGTCAAGGTTTAACTAATACTGAAAAATCAAACGCTAGAACAAATATAGGTGCTCAAGTAGCTGGCACTTACTCTACAGCTACTGGTGTGGCAAACAACGCTGACGTTACTCCATCATGGGTACCGGCAAATGATCCAAGTTATTTAACATCATCATCTACACAGTCAAAATATTTAAGGTCTGATGAGCATGATTCAACAGGGTCTACTATAACCTCTACTAATGGTTTAGGTTTTAAAGTTGATTCATCTGGTTCTGCTAGAATAGAAATAGAAAGTGGAGGAACTTCTTGGGCTTATTTAAGATTAAGAGATGATTCTACTGTATCATGGGATCTTGGTTCTGAAAATGGTGGAGATTTTGAAATAAGACCAGGAGGTAGTGGAACTAATGGTTATCACTTCAACTCTAGTGGTGTTTTTACATCAGGAGATGCTTTTACATCTACAAAAGGTAATACAGCATACGATCATTCACAAGCTGCTCATGCACCATCAAACGCTACTGCGAACACAGCTACTGAATACTATAGGCAAACAGCGACTGGAGCTTCTTCTGCGTTAGGCCCTGGTTGGATTACCGTTGCTTACAATGATAGCAGTAGACATCATGGAGAAATAATTGTTTCTGACTATGAGTCAGGCGATCATTCTTTTATAAGAATAGATTGGATGCGTAGCTATGCTGATAGTAATTTTACTGTACTAAATGTTGGTGGGCATACTAATCAAATAACAGGAGTAAGAGTTTTACAACAAAATAGTGATACCACATATGGTAATAAAAAACTACAAGTGTATGTTGCGGCTAATAGTATATATGGAGTTAGAATACATACTCTAGGAACGCCACGTGGGTATAACGTTCACACAGTTGTTAACGCGTCATCTATTGAAAATACTATTAGTGGTTATTCTGTAAAAGGTAATGAGCTAACAGGTCTTGACCAATCAAGCTTAGCGGCAGAACAAGGCATAACTGCTGGGGGTAAAATAACTGGTGCAGAGCTAGAAGGCACAAGTTTAGATATAAACGGTAACGCTGATATATCAGGTAATTTAACTATGTCTGGTAATGGTAACGTAGTAATGGGCACTGGACAGCTTAAATTTGCTGATGGTGGAGATATTTATTTAGGTGATAGCAATGATTTAAAATTATACCATGATGGTAGCAACTCGTATATAGAAGAGTCTGGTACTGGTAATTTAAAAATCAGGACTAGTGCATTAAATGTCATGAACGCTGCAAATAGCGAAAACATGATAAGCGCTACGGAAAATGGAGCCGTTACTCTTTATTATGATAACGCTTCAAAACTAACAACAGCTTCTGGTGGGATTAATGTTACTGGTACTATAACATCAACTGGTCAGATAACTGGTGCAGAACTAGAAGGTACTAGTTTAGACATTAATGGTAACGCTGATATATCAGGTAACTTAACTGGAGTAGATAGTGTAACTGCTAGCGCAACTGTTCAGGCTGAACACTTGTATTCAACAGATGATTTAGTTGTTGATGATGATGCCACTATTAGTGGTGATTTAACAGTTAGTGGTGTTAACTACGGCTTGTATCATGGATCAACGGAAGATGGTTATTACCATGATAATTACAATGGTGCTAGAAACTTAAGCATGATACTTAAAAACCAAAGAGCAGATATTATTAGGTACCAAGCTGTAGACAATTTTGAATACTGGAATGGTAGTGCTTGGGTAGCTGATTCGTCGCAAGAAGATAATGTAAAAAAACTACTTGATGGTAGGCAAGATACAGGGTGGAATGTTCCATCAACTTATTATAAATTTAGATTTACAACAAATCAAACTAGTGGTTGGCCTCTTAGAGCGAATATAGGTATACAAACTAGTTGGACTGGATCTACATTTGAGGGTTGTCAAATGTTGGTAGAGCATTATGAAAGTAGTGCTTGGGTTTTACACGTTACAGCGGAGTTTGGTGGTAGTGGCACATCTCTCAACTCTAATGATAACGGTATAGACGATTGGGGTTTAATGTTTAAAGCAGACAGTGCTTTACATGATGGGCAGGGTAGTTCAGCAGACACAACTAGAATAACAATTGATTTTTATGGTTGGACACCTTCCAATAACTCTTATACAACTATACCACTACAAAATATATTTATAACTTCTAATTACGCTGGTACAGAAAACACTGATTATACTAATCTGTTAGATTATGATAGAAACGCAACTTTTGCAGGTAGAATTTTAAATACTTATACTGGGACGTCAACTCATGAATTAATTAACGCAACAAGTAATGGTACTGTGTTACAACTTAGATCTACAGGTGATAACAGGTATCTTTATTTCCAAACTGATCATATATACAGCAACGGTAATTTATATATAGGTAATAATTCTTATCAAACTAACTTTAGAGGCTCATCATATGATTTTGCAAACGGTAACGCAACTTTTGCAGGTGATATAACTGTAAGTGGTGGAGATATTACACTTGGAGGAACCGGTAGAATACAAGGAATAGACACGGTTACTGCTAGTACAGACGCAGCAAGTAAGGCTTATGTTGATGGTGCGGTTATAGCAAACACTGATACACAAGACTTAAGCATATCTGGAAGGGTAATTAGCTTGACAAATGGTGGTAATGTTACGGTACCAGAAACAACTATTCCAACAATACCATCAGGTAATCAAATTATAGATTGGACAGCGGCAAATGCTGGAACAATACACACAAGTAATTATATTGAAAACGTTGATTACGTATTACCAACCGCTGCCGCAAACACACTTGGTGGTGTTAAAGTTGGTAGTAACTTAAGTATTTCAGCTGCGGGTGTTTTATCTGCTACTGACACTAATACTGTTTACACTCACCCGACAACTGCTGGTAACAAACACATACCATCAGGCGGTGCAAGTGGTCAGTTTTTAAAATACTCATCAAGTGGTACAGCTGTATGGGCAACGCCTTCTTATATAGCCAACACTGACACAGTTGATATGGGTGATGGATTTAAAATTGCTAACTCTAGTGGAACAGATCAATTTACAGTAACAGAAAATGAAGAAATTAGGTTTGCTGGTAGTGGAGCAACATCAGTATCGTTTGATTCATCTACCCAAAAAGTAACAATTAATTCTCCTGCAGAAACGTATACGGCTCACGAAAGTATATCGCAAGCAACATCAAACTTAAACAATTCAGGTAGAACTTATATACAAGATATAACTTTAGATAGTAATGGACACGTAACTGCAGTAGGAGTAGCATCTGAAAGTAATCAAACATCTGTATCAGGTTCTTCAGGTTCGTGTACAGGTAATGCTGCTACAGCCACAACAGCTACAAACGCTGACAATGTTAAAACAACGTCAGTTAGTAATTCTTTTGAATATTTTGGAGTTTTTGTTGATGCTAATGGAAATGGATACCAAGATCTTCATGTTGGTGCTGGTTTAAAATATAATCCATTTGGTGACACGTTAACAACTGGTAAAATAACTTCAGACACGGTAAGAATTGTTGAAGATGCAAAAAGTACTGGTATTGACGGTACAGCTGGTGCTGGTCAAGCTTGTATGACTATTACTGGTGCTGGTGCTGGTAACGAGTCTAATATTACTCTTAAACTAGTAGGTACATCACATGGTAGTCCTGTTAAGATAAAAATGACAGCAGAAGATACAGAAGGTAATGGAGCTGGTAATGGTATGATTTCTTACCATCCAGATACAGATACACTTGGTATAGGGCAAACTACAACACATAACTCGATGGCTATGTTAATAAACAACAGTGATGTTGTATCGTTTAAAAACCAAGCTACATTTACTAATGGTATTGATGTAACATCAGCTGTTAACTCAACAAGCAAAACAACTGGTACAGTTAAAATTGCTGGTGGTGTAGGTATTGTTAAAACACTAAATGTTGGTGCAGATGTAGTTGCTTACGCATCATCTGACAAAAGATATAAAGATAATTTACAAGCTATAACAAACCCTATTGATAAAGTTAAAAGCTTAACTGGATATACATTTACTTGGAATGACAAGCACGAACAATTTAATGGCAATAATGATATTGGAGTTGTTGCTCAGGAAGTTGAAAAAATATTACCTGAAATAGTTGATACAAGAGATGATGGTTATAAAGCTGTTAAATATGAAAAGATGGTTGCTTTATTGATAGAAGCTGTCAAAGATCAACAAAAACAAATTGATGAACTAAAAGCGATTGTAGATGGTAATTCCAAGTAGTGGTGCGATAAGTCTTGCTGGTATAAAAAATGAAGTAGATGAAGATGACTACACTGCTGGAGAGTCGTACACAAATATATCATTAACAGGTATAGTAGATGAAACAGATTTAAACGCAAACAGCGCTTCAGCACCTAACCAATCAACACCGCATGCTATGTCTGAGTGGTATGGATATGATCACGACGCTGCAGCTTCGTTTGTTAATGCTAAAGCTGTATCTAAAACATTATCAACTGGTACTGGTAATAGTATTAACTTTGTTGACACTGATGATACATTTAATTTTACAGGTACTACAGCGTGGTCAATATCATTTTGGGTTAAAGCAGGTTGGACAGTTAATTTAAATACTAACATACATTTTTTTATTGGCCAAAAACAAAATGCTTCATATCAGTTGTCAGATATGATTAAAGTTATATATACTGAAAGTACAAATAGAATACGTCTGCAGTACGGTAACAAAACAACAGCATCTGATGCTTGGACTAAACAAGGTGAATGGTTGTTTCATTCTAACTCAGGTGCTTATGCAGCTGGTTATGCCGCAGCTGGTTTAGGTAGTACGTTTTGGAGCGCTAGTAATAGAGGTTATGTAAACAGTGATAACTATACAATGATAACTGTTACTAAATCAACAACAAATGGTACCAGTGGAATGAAGTTATATTGGAATGCTAACAATGCTGGTGCTCCACCAATCACTTACACTTCTGGTAGTGGTAGTCCAGCAATGAGTACTACTAATAATAGAAGTTGGAGTGTTGGTTCTAACGGTGTTGCAAATGGTGAAACAAAAACTGGTGATGGTTCAGCGACGGTTTACAATGATTTAACTATGTGGAATAAAGAGCTAAGTGCTAGTGAGGTCTCGTCGTTGTACAATAGTGGTACGGTAATAGATGCTACAACTCATAGCGCTGCAAGTAATTTGGTAGGTTATTGGAAGTGGGAAGGTAATGGTAATGCCACTGTATCAAATGACAACTTCACAATATCAGGTGGCTCAGCAATAGTAAATAAATAATATGAATTATTATATAGTAACAAAAGAAACATTCGAATTAGTAGATAAATCACAAGTGCATTTCATGAGAAAAAACTTGGATAAAACTAAAAGATTAATAGCAACAACAGAAAATGTTGAAGAAAGAATTAGGAAGTTTAATAATATAAATACTTGTTCTAGTTATACATTTACAAATCATAGTGATTGGGTTGGTGATGGGACTGGTATTGATTTAGAAGAACTTGAAGAAGGAGGATATATCTCTGAAGTAGACGACTAAGACAATAGCTCCTTAAAACACAAGCAAAGTGTGTAATAATATAAATAACAATAAAATTAACTTAAATTAAATAAAATGGCAAAAAGAAAAACCCCTAAAATGGATAAGATAAAATCAATAGAAACTTCTGAATTAGAAACAATTCAAGATTTAGTTTCAAAAACAAATCAAGGTAACTTAGAAGTGGGTAGACTTGAAACACAAAAACATAGAATAATACACGCTATGCAAGAGAACGATAAGGTTATGCAAGCGTTACAAGAAAAACTAGAAGAAAAATACGGAAAGGTTAATATAGATATTAAGACAGGTGAGATTTCACCCCTTGAAGTAGAAACAACAATTTAAAAAATAAAAAATGGCAAAAAATTCATTACATGACTTAGCATCTGGTGCTTTTGGGCAAAACGGATCAGTGTTTATAAACAGTCAAAATACTGTTAAACCAAACGATATAGATCAATATTTCCACGCTATCACTTTTGTTACAAACACACAGTTTCAAAATAATGCAGATGGTTTGGTTTCTAACGTGTCTGAACGTGCAACAAGAACCACAACTACTAGTGCATTAACTGACGTAAGCATGTCTTTTAATAGTACAAACGGTGGTGAGCTAGGTACTGGTGGTTCTCCTACTGGAACAATTGTATTTCCAGCTGGTCTAACTATTTATGGTAGATGGTCACAAATTAAGCTTCAAAGTGGTCAGTGTGTAGCTTATTTAGAAAGCTAACATGGCTAAAACATCAGGATTACCTTTAGGTTTAATATGGAGAGACTTTGCAACAGACTGGCCAGCACAGGCTTATCCTGCAGGTCCAACACCTTGTACTGTTCAACAAATTAATACAAGTGGAACAAGAGGAGTTTATAGAATGACTTTAGACGCTGGTACAGATGTTGGTGTTGTGCGTATAACATTTAACACTGGTGCTTACTTACTTCCTGGTGATGTAAGTGGTGGCCCAGCTAGAACTGCTAATTCTTTAGGTGACAGACTTGTTTGGAGTCATGGTATATATAATAACCAAGATTCTGGATCTAGTATTGGTGGAAGTTTTTTTGAAAACTCAATAACAGGAACTGGAGATGTGCCTATTATTACTAAAGACAGCGAAAATCTTACAACCGCTTCAAATTTAGAGCGAGTTAGGCAATTAGGGTTTATAGGTGGTGAAAAATTTTACGTAAAAAATGTAGCTGGTGTTGGTGTAAAAATTATAGCTATTAGCAACTTAAGGGGATCAGTACCAAGTTCTCCCGCGCATTATGCTAATACTACCGGTGCTAGTGGTGGTACTTTCACACAAAGTTCAGATGGTGTATACACTAATATAGATTTGTTTGATTGGGACGACACATTAAACAGTGGTGCTGGTGGTTTTGTAAACACATCAAATACAACCGGTGTACGAACCAATGTTGGTCCTTATTCTGGGTGGAAAGATAGAAATAGTGTCTACCCTAAAGTTACAATATACCCGAACATGAAAACTCATGATAACACTGATGATGGTGATTATTTTGATTTAGAAACCGCTTGGCCGTCGTCTGGTACTCTTGGTTTGCAACTACACACTGCTGGTCAAACTAATAGTATTCAACAAAGCGAAATGTATTACCCAAGTTTTCACGCCAATAGAAACAACACGTATTGCGTTCCTGTTGTGCCAGGTAATTCAAGTAATGGTATTGTTACATTGACTATTGAAGCACCATTGTTTGGTACTTGGTTTGGTATTGCTTACGGATGTCCAATAGATATGGAGGTTGATGATAGTGGTAAACACAAATTAACTAGATCAGCGGTAACAACTAATTGGAATCAAACATGTAATAGAGGAGGTTCTGTTGCAGATGTATATCACATGCCAGTAGACGCTTACGGCGGTGTTAATCCCGCTTCTGTAGGTAGAGATGAAAATGGTATTCCTTTAAAAACAATAAACACTTATTCACCGGATTTAGACCATGACGACGACCACAGTGGTGTGCCAATGGGTCATAGAGTTGTTTCTGAAGTTAGAGGTTCTGATGGTAGAGATTTGTGGGAAAACCTAGTTACTACTAAATATATAACTGAAAACGGTAGAGGTTCTTGGAAAACAGCCATGACTGGTGGTACTGATCCAGACACATTAATAAGAGATTGGTACGGAATGGAAGATTGTGTAGAAACCACAGGTGGTTTTACTTTTCCAGCAAGTGATCAAATAGCTTGCCCTAGTTTTTCTGTTGTAAGTGGAGCACCTTCAACTGCAGCGGCAGTTCCTGAGATAGGTGATTTATTAGTTACTGGTGATGACAATACTTTTGGTAACAATGGTGTAACTAGTAATGTAACTGTTACAGCTGTTAGTGGCCAAACAATAACGGTTAGTGGTATGTCAATGACAACTTCAGCAGCTTTTAGTGGTTTAACACCTACACTTACATTTGTAAAAATGGGAGACATACAAACAAAAGGTTATCTTAACCCTACTGTTTACAATGGCAGCACTACAGATCTTAGCACTATACCTGGTCAACCAGCGGGTGATATAGGCATAAGAGATTATTTGTTTGAAGATAGGTATGGTGCAACGCCATTACCTGATGGTTTTTACAAGATAATTGATAAAAACGGCGTTAACAATGGTAATGGTGGTAAGAAAAGAGTTAAAGTAAAAGACGGTATAATAATAAAATGTAGAAACTGCTTTGGTTCTGTAAAAAGTAGATAATAATAAAATAAAATAAAATGAGTAAACTAATACGAAAAATAAGTATTGGTAAAGATTATAAAAATGACGCAATGCACTACTCTGTTGGGCAAGAGGTTTATGGCGGGCATACTATATGTGACATTTTAGAATCTGAAACTAAATACAGTGTTTATATTAAAAAAGGAAAAGATGTTTTACCTTGGAAAGATTTTAACAAAAACATGGCTGTATCTGTAGAATATAACTTACAGTATTAATGAAAGCTGTATATGATTTTATAATAAGTCCAGTAAAACAAAGATACAACAACACTAAAAAAGTAGGTGATAAAGAATTAATATTAAATACAGAGATATTTAATCACAAGTATGTTAGTAGAAATGGTATTGTTAATAAAGTTCCTAGAATAAACTATACTAACATAAAAGTTGGAGATGAAGTTGTAGTTCACCACAACGTGTTTAGAAGATGGACTAATCAACATGGTATTGAAAAAAATAGTAGATCTTTTTTAAATGAAAACGAATACTTAGTATCTCAAGACCAAATATATATACACAGAAGTATTGGAGGTGATTGGAAAGCTTTAGATGGTTATTGTTTTGTAAAACCTATAAAATCAATAGATAATTTTAGTGCTGACACAGAAAAACCTTTAGTAGGCGTTATGAAATACGCTGACAAATCATTAATTGAAAATGGCATTAACAATGGTGATTTAGTAGGCTTTAGTCCCGATGATGAATATGAATTTGTTGTTGATGGAGAAAAGATGTATAGAGTTATGTCACAATTTATTACAATTAAATATGAATATCAAGGAAACGAAGAAGAATATAATCCAAGCTGGGCATAGAGCAGTTGAAGAACTGATTAAAGTTGCTAAAGAAGACATTGTTGATAGTGACGATGACATATCAGCTGACAGGTTGAAAAATGCTGCGGCAACTAAAAAACTAGCTATATTTGACGCATTTGAAATACTTAACAGAATACAAGAAGAAGAAAACTTGCTTGAGGGAAAAACACCTGAAGAGGAAGAGAAAAAAGTCTTTAGAGGATTCGCAGAAGGCAGATCTAAGTAATGTACGAGCAAAATTTAATTAAAATAGTAGAGCCGATAAAAAAAACTACTATAAACAGATTAAACAAAAGTAAAAAGTGGAAGTACGGTTATAACAAAGAACATAACATTGTTGTTATATCTAAAAGCGGTCAAATAGGAGATATAGTTGAAATACAAAATTTTCAAATAGCATTGCCAAAGCAAACTAATGTTTATGTTAATGAAAATAAAAAATGGGAACAGTTTGAATACCCAAAAGAATTAAGTAGACTTAAAAACATATTTGATTGGCGTAGTTATCCTGAAGAAAAAAAATCACAGTGGTTTGATTACATAGATGAAGAGTTTAGTAGAAGAGATAACGGTTTTTGGTTTAACAACAATGGAACACCAACATATATAACAGGTACACACTATATGTACTTGCAGTGGAGCAAAATAGATGTAGGTGCACCAGACTTCAGAGAAGCTAATAGAATATTCTATATATTTTGGGAAGCTTGTAAAGCAGACAAAAGATGTTATGGTATGTGTTACCTTAAAAACAGACGATCTGGTTTTTCTTTTATGTCGTCAGCTGAAACAGTTAACCAAGCCACGCTAGCAAGTGATAGTAGGTTTGGTATATTATCTAAAACAGGAGCAGATGCTAAAAAAATGTTTACAGACAAGGTTGTACCAATATCAGTTAACTATCCGTTCTTTTTCAAACCGATTCAAGACGGTATGGACAGACCTAAGTCTGAGCTTGCTTATAGAGTTCCTGCAAGTAAGTTCACACGTAAAAAGATTGTTGCTAACGAAAAGCAGGAAGACTTGGCTGGACTTGACACTACTATTGATTGGAAAAATACGGGTGACAACAGTTATGATGGAGAAAAACTTAATTTACTAGTACATGATGAAAGTGGTAAGTGGGAAAGACCTGATAATATATTAAACAACTGGCGAGTAACAAAAACTTGTCTAAGATTAGGTAGTAGAATTATTGGTAAGTGTATGATGGGATCAACATCTAACGCACTAGATAAAGGAGGTAATAACTTTAAAAAACTATATGGTCAATCAGATGTTACTAAAAGAAACAGAAATGGACAGACAGCGTCTGGTCTATATTCTCTTTTTATCCCAATGGAGTGGAACTACGAAGGATTTATTGATGAACACGGATGCCCAGTCTTCGATAATCCGAGTGATGAAGTGTTTGACCCACATGGGGAATTAATAGATGTAGGTGTAATAGAGAACTGGCAAAACGAAGCTGACGGTTTAAAAAATGATCAAGATGCACTAAACGAATTTTACAGACAGTTTCCAAGAACTACGGAGCATGCGTTTAGAGATGAAACAAAAAATAGTATATTTAATTTAGTAAAAATATACGAACAAATAGATTATAACGAAGAAATGGCTAGTTCGCTAGGTATTACACAAGGAAGTTTTCAATGGGTTAATGGTAAAAAAGATACACAGGTGATTTTTTATCCAAACAAAAACGGTAGATTTAAAGTAAGCTGGACACCTCAAGTTCATTTACAAAACAACGTTATAATTAAAAATGGTGTTAAGTGGCCTGGAAATGAACACATGGGTGCTTTTGGTTGTGATAGCTACGATATATCAGGAACTGTAGATGGTGTAGGTTCTAAAGGTGCTTTACACGGACTAACTAAGTTTAGTATGGAAGACGCTCCAGCTAACACGTTTTTTTTAGAGTACTTAGCTAGGCCACAAACCGCAGAGATATTCTTTGAAGACGTTCTAATGGCATTAGTATTTTACGGGATGCCTTTACTTGCAGAGAACAATAAACCTCGTCTATTGTATT
>Ga0181380_1001031_pt1 | contig 12347 bp, 15 predicted proteins | sample 3SPOviralmetaG_FD_130116 | JGI IMG/M metagenome (GOLD analysis project Ga0181380, IMG submission 130116) | Marine viral communities from the oligotrophic San Pedro Time Series (SPOT) site, San Pedro Channel, CA, USA - 3 SPOT_SRF_2009-08-19 | ecosystem: Environmental > Aquatic > Marine > Strait... | reverse complement strand
TTTAGAGAAGATGCCAAAGATAATCAACGGGCAACACTCATCAAAGAACTTGGTTGGCGATGGGGCGAATTCATGGTTGAAGTTCCTGAGACTGATGAAGAAGTTGCAGAGTGGTTGAAGTGGAAAGAACCAGGTTGCGAAAGCTTCTACGATCTAGCAGTCGATTATGGTTTGACTGAAATAGACGAAGAGACTGGTGAAGAGGTTCTACCTTCTGATAAAACCGTATCTGAATTAATCGAGCAACTGCTATTACCTGATCTTGAGGATGATTATATCATGCTTACTGAAGACTATCCTGATGCTGAAATGCAATCGACATGGGATGGCTGTTGGGAAGATTGGAGCATTCGTTCAAATGGTGAAATACTTGAAGGTGAAGATGTCGAAGCGATGATCGAAGAAGTCGTAGAGGCATATAGTGAAGAGTATGAAGAAGGCGTTGAAGAACTAGGCTGGTCTTTCCAAGATTGCGAATTCGAAATGCACTGTAAACCAATGATCACTCAAATTGATAGAGATGGCGAAGAGATCGGTGAACCGATGCAAAGTGAAAGTGATGAATGACGGATTCAAATGGCTGGACGACTGGCTTGAGTCACTATCTGAACTTTCGATTAGGCTGTTAATCTTCTTTGGAGTAGGACTATGGATTGTAATTGCTTGCGTAATAGTATACAATCTATTTTCCCATGAGCCAGAGATAGAGTACACATTTCATGGTCATCCGATAGATGTTAAGGAACTAGAAAAAAAGGATAACTAATGGAACTTGATATGTATGGCAACCCAGTGGGAACTAAGTACCCAGGCGAAGAAGGTTGTCCCGAAGGTATGATGTGTATTCCTGAAAGCGAATTTCATATGTTGCTTTCAGATGCAGATATGGAATACACCGAAACAGGAGAGATACAGCCGGTAGGTGATGCAGAGGCAATCATCGACTTTACAAAGGATTTGCTGTTTTTAGATATCAGCGTCATTCTTAACATGGCTGTACCTCTCACCATATTTGCCATATACGGCTTAACTATCTACGCAGGAGTGAAATTCATACAAAAAAAGTTCTCCTAAACCAAAAATAATGGTTGACTTACTGGTGGATCCTGTTATTATATAATCTGAACTAGCGAAAAGGACAGATCATATGGAACTCCAAGTCATTGAAATCCCAAATATTCATGCTTTTCAAGGTATGATTCCTGCCGGTAAAAACTTGACAGTCTATGAAAAGGGTACTGACCCATTAGACGGCTATGTCTTGTACGGCTTTGATGAGATTGGTATGTTCGATAATGAATTCGAAACACCAGCCTATTGTTTTTGTTAAAAAAGTGAAAATAATGGTTGACATACTGGCAGATCCTGCTAGAATATACATATAGTCAAGGAGAAAGCGATGTTTTCACAAAAATCAGTTCTAGCCCGCCTACTCGCTAACGAGAATATTACCGTTCAGCAGGGCAACTTTAAGACTGCCTTCTTTGATGTCGAGAATCGTGTTCTCGGTCTTCCTCTCTGGAAAGAGATGTCGGCTGATGTTTACGACCTTCTCGTTGGTCATGAAGTCGGTCACGCATTATACACACCTTCTGTTGATAAGATCCAGATCAAGGGTGTCCCATTCTCATATGTTAACGTGATTGAAGATATTCGGATTGAGAAAAAAGTTCTCGCCAAATATCCTGGTCTTGTTAACAACTTCAAGCGTGGATATAAAGAATTAGTCGAGATGGATATCTTCGGCACTAAAGAAAAAGACATTAATGAGATGGGCTTCATGGATCGTCTCAATATCAAAGCCAAGGGTCGTGACCTTGTTGATGTAGAGTTCTCGGAAGAAGAGCAACCCTATGTTGATATGGCTATGAAGGTCGAGACTTTCGAGGATGTTGAGACTGTTTGCCGTGAGCTGGTTGCTTGGATCGGAGAGAAATCTGAAGATCAAGAACAGCAAGAGTCGGCAATGACTGCCGAGCAACTTCAGGATCTCATCGATCAACTTAAAGATGAAGATCAGACACCACCTCAAAGTGGTGAGGGAGAATCGGAAGAGTCTGATGAGAACGGTGAGGAGTCTAGCGACTCATCCAGTGACTCAGAAGAGGGTGAGGGAGAAGAATCTAGCGACTCATCCAGTGACTCAGAAGAGGGAGATGAAGAGGGTGAAGAAAGTTCTTCTAGTGCCCAAGCCACTGATGAGTCAGAGTCCGATGAGGGCGAAAAGTCTATCGCTGGTAAGAGTGCAGATGGTGCTCCAGAAAATCTTCCTGAAGTAGAGACTGATAATGCCCAGTCCGAAAACATGGAAAAGCTTGTCGATAGCAATGGCAAAGTTTACGTGCAGGGCATGCCACGTGCGGCTTTCGAAATCCTTCGTAACGATTACAAGATAATTTTGGCTGAGCGAGTAAAGCATGACCAAAAGCTGGCTGAACTAGGTTATGAATTCGAAGAGAATCCAGTTGCGTTTTCTACTTTCATGGCTGAGACCAAGCAAGTTGTAAACTTGATGGCTAAAGAATTCGAGATGCGTAAGGCTGCCTTTCGTTCAGCCCGTGCCCGTACCTCGACTAAGGGTTCACTTGATGTTAACAAGCTTCATTCATACAAGTATGATGACCAGTTATTCAAACAGGTGACTACTCTTGCCGACGGTAAAAATCACGGCATGATCATGCTAGTCGATTACTCTGGGTCAATGTATCATCGTTTGCCTGCTGTAATTCGCCAGACAATTGCTCTGGTTCAGTTCTGCAAGCGAGTAAACATTCCCTTTGAGGTTTACAGTTTCACTTCTACACGTGGTGGCTATAATCAAGATGGACTTAAAGCCGCTTCTAGCAACTTGACCCGCTTTGAGTATGATGAACTGGTGTTGAACCAGCTATTCACCAATAAGATGGGCAAGCGTGATTATGATGAGGCACTAAGAGGCTTCTATGACTCGATCATGAAAGTTCGTTACCTGAACCGATATGAGGCATTGGGAAGCACTCCTTTGAACTCTGCGCTTCTAGCTTGTGAGTACATCATCAAAGATTTCCGAAAGAACAATCCAGTTCACAAACTGAACCTGATTACTCTGACCGATGGTCACTCTGACACCGCTAGCATGGTTTACGGTGCAGATTATGATTCAGTTGTTGGTCACCGTCAACGTCAGTTAGTTGTTCCAGTGAACGGAAAGAACATCACCCTTGAATATGGGTGGGGTCAATACCGTGAACAAACTGCCGCAATTCTGAAAGCGATTGCAGGCAATGATATCACTACCGCAAACTTCTTTATCTGTGACCGTCGTGATTTTCGCCAAGAGCAGTATGCGATCCTTGCATGGAATCACGCCGCTCAAAAGAAAGCAAAAAGCGATATGTCAAAGAACGGTGTTTGGATTGTCGAGAACAACTCAGGTTATGATCGCCGATTCATTATGCTGGACAAGTCTGCTTCTATGTCAGGTGAGACTGAGGAACTTGAGATTGACTCAAGTGCTACCCCAGCCCAGATCGCCCGTGCTTTCAAAAAGCATAGCGGATCTAAGAAAGGCAACCGAGTGGTTACCCAGAAGTTCGCAGAATTAGTTGCGTAAAAGTGAAAATAAGGGTTGACATTGTGGTCAATCCTGCTAAAATATAATCTGAAATTGAGTTAAACCTTTGGAGATGAAAATGGAAAACGTTCAACAAAAAATGCAAGCGATCAGTGCCGCTCAGAATGCCTTCGCTACTATAGAAAGTATTCGACCAGGTGCGATACCTCATGAAACTAAGGTACTGTTAGCTGAACTGAAAGTTGACCTTATGGATATCCAAGATGCCCAAGAAGAGGAAAACGCTTCTAGTCCATTCGGAGAAATGGACAAAGTAGTTGATAATTTTTTTGAAAATAGTGCATTTAATGGTTGACATTGTGGCTAGACCTGCTATACTACTTGTATAGATTGAGATAAACCGAATGACTGGAGACTATATTATGATGAATTTATCCGAAACCCAAGCCAATCTTCTTGATACGTTTGTAGCGTCCCACGAAGGTCAGGCTTCTTTTGAACGCCAAGAACTGTTCAAATTTGCCGAAGAGAACGGCTTCAGTGGCTCTGCCGCTTACACTCTGATGAAACAACTGCCTCGAATAGGTCGTGGTGTTTACCAGATGATCGGCTCAGGCAATGTCGTTCCTATGACTCCGCAGGTATCGCCTCAAGCAATACCTCAGCAAGCGGCACCAGCCGCACCTGTCGCCGCTGTCGGCAAAGTACAGTCTACCTCTTCTGAGGAAGTCTACGTGCCCAGTGCTGATTCCACGTTTGTGAAGTGGGGCTACTTCAGTGACGTTAAGAAGATTATTCAAAGCCAACTGTTCTATCCCATGTACGTTGCTGGTCTCTCTGGTAACGGTAAGACAATGATGATAGAACAAGCCTGTGCTACTCTCAAGCGTGAATACGTCCGTGTTCAGATTACGCCTGAGACTGATGAGGATGATCTGATCGGTGGATTCCGCCTGCTGAATGGTGAGACTGTCTTTGCAAAAGGTCCAGTCATCAAGGCGATGGAAGCTGGAGCGATCCTGTTGATCGATGAAATTGACCGTGGCTCTAACAAGCTGATGTGTCTGCAAGGCATTCTAGAAGGTAAGCCCTTCATGATCAAGAAAACTGGTGAAGTGATTACGCCTCAGCCAGGGTTCAACGTCATTGCTACTGCTAACACTAAAGGTCAAGGTGATGAACAGGGTCGCTTCATTGCGGCTACGATTATCGATGAGGCATTCCTTGAGCGTTTCACTATTACGCTTGAGCAACCTTACCCTACGGCTGCCATTGAAAAGCGAATTGTCAACAACCACATGACCAAGTTCGGTGCTAATGATGCTGAGTTTGCTGAAAAGCTGGTGCAATGGGGTCAAGCGATCCGTAAGACTTTCCAAGAGGGTGGGGTCGATGAGATCATCTCAACTCGCCGTCTGTGCCACATCGTTCAGACCTTCTCAATCTTTAGTGATCGAATGAAGGCTATCGAATTGTGTGTCAATCGTTTCGACACTGATACACGTGGTGCCTTCATCGATCTCTACACTAAGATCGACACTGGTGCATACCAGACTGAAGAGATCCTCTCTGAGATGGATGCACCTACTCCCACTGATGAGGACTTAGCTAACACCCAGTTCTAAATAATAGACAGGGTCTTTACAGGAGCTTCGGCTCCTGTTTTTTTCAAAAGGATAAGATATGGGACTATTACAATACGGATTGCTAGGCGCCATTTTAGCGTTTACAATAAATCAATCAGAAGTTTCCCAAGCCGTAGTCATTGGCATTACAGCATTATACGCAACTATTTTTTATTATTATGTGATGATGGTCATGATGACGTTAAAGGAGATATCGTTTGACTGGGAAAGCGGTGCCAATCACATATGGCAGACCCGTGTCATATTGTCCATGTCTATGGGCATTCTAATGATGCAAGGTCACATTGAAGTATTCTACTATGTATTACCATTCTTTGTTATAGGCTTCATAGGAGACATATTCTCAACGCTGTTATTATGGGGATTCATCTCACTAAATGACGCAAAGGAAGACCATGATGAATGAATGTGTCATTTTATAGACACTTTTAAGGCGCTTAGGGCGCCTTTTTTTATAAATAATTGCGTATAATGAAAACTACTCAGAGGAATTGGATATGGAAATGCTACAGTTTGTAGCGGATGTTGGGTTTCCAATTGCATCTGCACTCGCTGGTGGATTCTTTGTTTTTTTAACACTTAAGTTCATCCTAGACGGTGTGCTTGGTGACATCAAAACACAAAGAGGATTCGCACAGTCACTCGATAATAGAATTAAGACAATGAACAATGAAGTAGTCAGAATTGATGTTTCGGTATGTCATGCATTTGGAATATCTCCTGACTTAAATCGTCTGTCAAGAGCAGACGGACAAAAAGATGGAAGGAAAGACTAATGATGTTTGTAGACTACACTTTCTCCTTAGTCGGAGAACATATTATGATGGATAGAGAATTGGATCCTACTCTTGTCAAACTCAAAGACGGAGATAGGTTTATTGCAAGGGTAGAAGAAATTGAGTTTCACGGCAAAACGTTGAATCAAATTACCTTCGTTAAACATCCAGACGATATTAGTAAAACACCTCCCGAACAGGATTAGATATGGAAGTATCTGAAACACTCGACATAGCCCAGATTGTTAGTCAATATGGGTTCCCAATCATCGCCGCTTTAGGTCTGGGATATTTTATATTTTATATTTGGAAATGGGTGACTGAAGAGGTCAATCCCGTTATAGATGAATCACATATGACACTTATCGCCTTAATTGATAGAGTTCGTATGTTGGATAATGATCTAATTAGACTTAAGACTAAATTGGATCTTATTCTGGAACAACAGGAAAAACAAAAAAATGAGAAATCAAAACAAGAAAAGGATAACACTAGCGACACTGTTCACACTACTACTGTTACCAATAAGCGTAAAAGCAAGTGAACTAACGCATGACTTTATGTCACCTGCCTTTAATGGACAGGGTTATAGTTCGCACATTCTGACCATTGAGCAGATACAAGCGAATAGAAAAAAAGAATTAAAAGACGAGGCACAAGCAGAAGAGGATAGATTAGAGAGGGAACGTAAGAGTACTAACGCTTACAAATTCCAGAACAACTTAGAATCTAGAATCTATGCAACTTTGTCTAAGAACATTGCAGACCAGCTATTTGGCGAGACAGGTGAAGCAACAATTGACGGAGAATGGTATGTTGCAGAGTCACCCTTTGGCGATCAGATATCGTGGATGAGACAGGACGGAAGAATATATGTAACTATAAGGGACTCAAATGGAGATATAATCTCTGAGTTCGATGTGCCAATTGGAGATTTTGCATTCTAATGAGAAAACTTTTTGCCATACTAGCACTTGCGCTAACAACAAGCGGATGTGCTACAATAACTGAAGACTTTGGATTTATGCCTGAGCCTGAGCCACCCGAAGTGATTAAAAACGAGAACACTGAGTTCTTGACACTTCCTGCTCCAGCTACAGGTAAAGCAGTTGTTGCGGTTTATGGATTTGATGATAAAACAGGGCAACGTAAACCCAGTGATAGAATGGCTAATATTAGTACCGCTGTCACACAGGGAGCAGAAGTTTGGTTGATCAAAGCCCTTCAAGAAGTTGGAGGCGGTTCTTGGTTTCAGGTCGTTGAGCGAGTTGGACTGGAGAACTTAACAAAAGAGAGACAGATTATAAGACAAAACCGAGCGGTTGTCGGAGATAAAAGAGAATTACGACCTATGCTATTTGCAGGTGTACTCATTGAAGGAGGCATTATAGGTTACGATTCTAACGTGTTGACTGGAGGTTCTGGTGCTAGATATTTAGGGATAGGTCCTAGCACCCAATACAGGCAAGACGTTGTGACTGTTACTATGCGTATGGTGAGTGTTCAAACTGGAGAAGTCCTAATAAGCGTTTCTACAACAAAGACAATTATTAGCACTGGCACCAGCATGACATTTTTTAGATTTTTTGATATGGGAACAAATAGTTTAGAGGCAGAGATGGGGCATACTATCAATGAGCCAGTAAACTATGCGGTGAGAGTAGCAATTGAACAATCGGTTGTGGAACTTATAAAGGAAGGGGCGAGAAAGAATTATTGGTCTTTCGTTGAGTAAAATTTTTAACATCAATTTTTATAATGAAGAGGAGAAGTAATAACTAACTATAAAGTGCATCGAAAGGTGCTTAAAGGAAAGAGATATGAGTTTTAATAAACTTTTAGGAATCGCAGTTTTGACTGCCTTTGCGTTACCTGCGTTTGCTAGTGACGTATACATCGATCAAGCGGGTAGCGGATCTACTATTGATATCACTCAAACAGGTGATGGCAACAAAGTGGGTAACTCTACTACAGCTACAACATTAACTGGCGATAGCCAAGACATTGATGTCACTCAAACAGGTGATAGTAACCTGGTTGATATATCAACTGCTTCAGGATCAAACGATACTACAATTGCAATCACAAATACTGGTGACAGTAATGAGACCGTAGTGGGAATTGCTTCTACAGGTACTACATTTACTTCTACCATTACTGGTGATAGTAACTTAGTAACAGTCTGTGGAACTAACGATGGATCTGGTGCCGCCACTACTGGTACAGTAACAAATGGAACAGCATCAGTTAGTCAATCAGGTACTATTCCTGCTTGTTCTACTGAAGTTGCCGCTGTTGATACTACAACTACTTTAGTCACAAATGGTGACTACAACTCTGTTAACCTTGAACTGGATGCAGCCGACGCTGTAAACACGATCACTGTTGGTGGAACGGTTTCAAGTAGCTTCAATAGTATTGATATCACACAAACTGGAAGTGATTCACCTGTAGTAACAATGACGGTAGACGGCAACAACAATGCCATTGTCATTGATCAAAAGTAGGATATTACTAGCATTTTTAGTAATTGCATTTAGCGGAGTCGCCAACGCTAATGTACAATCAGTGGGTAGTGTTACTGAGCAATCAGGTAATGCCGCTCAAATTAAACGTGGCGATGATGAGGTAATACAATCTCAAAAAGGTGTCGGGGTCTCTATGGATGATGAGATAACGACAGCAAAGACCAAACTTGGTCTTACATTTGTAGATGATACTAAAGTGAGTGTATCAGAACAGAGTACGTTGGTCATCGATGATTTCATATATGACCCGAATGCTGGGACAGGTAAACTCGCAATGAATGTTGCGCTTGGAACTGTGAGATATTCTTCAGGTGCAATTGCGGCAAACTCCCGAGAAAATGTGAAACTCAGAACTCCTACTGCCACTATATCAGTAAGGGGAACTGACTTTACAATGACGGTTGATGAATTAGGAAGAAGCCTAGTTATTCTTTTGCCAAGCTGTCCGACAAATGGTGATCCGTGTTGGACAGGAGAAATTGAAGTAGCAACGGACGTAGGTTTTGTGGTATTATCTCAAGCATTTCAAGCAACACTTGTTTCGAATGAAATGTCAAATCCATCAAAGCCGATTATCATAGACATGGATGGTCGAGGTATTGATAATATGCTAATCGTTGCTCCACCCGATGAACTGAAGGGTGTAGGATATATCGAACAAGCCGAAGTACAAGAATACTTAGACACAGACCTATTAGATTTCGCAGAACTAAACAATGACGACCTACAAGAAGATAAATTAGAATTTTTGGAACTTGATATCAATCGACTTGATATTGAGTTCCTCATAAACATTTTAGATGCCACAGCAATGTTGCAAGATGAGCAACTAGAAATAGATCCTGTATTGCCCACATATAATCAATACAGACAGACTGTTCAGGCATTCTACGATGAAGAAACAATTGGTATTTTTAGCGAAAGTTCGACACATATTACAAGTGTCACTACCGAGAGAGATACCGACGGAGATGTAAATATGTACAAAGATTCAGTCCCTGCACTGATACAGCTAAACGGAGGTGGAGATGTTGTCATCAATATCACGCAGTCTCAGTAAGCTTGCCTTCATATTACTACTACTCGCACCATCAACAGCCTTTGCAGATAGCGTGTTTATATATTACACCAATGCTACCAGCGCACATTACAATAACCTAAAAAGTATATTAGAAGACGCAGGTTGGACTGTATCAGGCAGTAATACGACATCGGTGAGTTCAAACGATGTGAGTAATATGGACATGGTTATTGATATAGCGGGTACGTCAAACTGTGGTAGTAACTGTAGAAATGTATACGACAGCTATGTTGACGGTGGCGGAACACTAATCATTGCGGCACCTAATGGTGCAACGAATAGAATCAGTAATATCGAATCTCTTATAGAAAATGTAATGAGCGTGGGAAGCATATCTCTATCAAACGGATGTAACAATTGCTACGGCTCAGTGGCAATTGGAGATTATGCGTCAAGTACCTCAAGTGAAAACGTTCTGCCAGGTCCAGATTACCTGTTCTCAGCAAGCGGTGGTGAAGGAATGGCGGCAAATAGTTCAACGTCAACTTGGTACAGTTGGTACGTATGGGATTATGGAGACGGAATGGTAATTGTGACGTTTGGATACGGACAGTTAACGTCAACACACACTTACGCAGATAACATGGGAAATTTCTTAGCATCTTCTACTACAACTTCTGCTCCTACTCCAGTATATGGCTCTTCAGGAATGACAACAGCACAGGCAACGAGAGTAGCTGCCGCTCAAGTACTGGCAGATAACGGACAAGGAAACACTGTTGAAATGGACATCGACGGTTCTAGTAATGACATATTCATAGAGCAAGCAGGTGGTCCCAGTTACGTACTGCTATCGATACTGGGAAATACCAACGCTGTTGACATTGATCAAGACATGGATTTAGGCGCTCACGGATATACTGAAATCGCTATTATTGGTGATAGTAATGAATTCGATCTTATACAAACAGGCAGTGGAGACAAGGGAGCGTTTGTACGCATTGACGGAGATTTAAACGATGTACTAGTCAGTCAGACTGGTTCAGGCAGTCATTACTTAGACCTAGATATCGAGGGAGATAATCATGAGGTTGACGTATTACAATCTGGAAGTGGAGATCATGAAGCCACGATTGCACTAGACGGATCAGAGCCTTGGAACTTCGAACTAAATCAAGCAGGCGCATCAAACAAGACATACACTTTACCACATACCATGACAGACGGATCTGGCGTGAATGGCACATGTAATGCTACTGGTGGTTGCAACTTGACGATATATCAAAATGACTAAGAAATCTCCTGTAGTCTGTTGGACATCAAAGTGGGTAAACACTGGAAAGGTCGAGAAGCTAAAAATGGACAATGGAGAGTTCATGTACAGACCAACGAAAAAGCTAGAATATGTCGAAAATCCACACTGGAGACCTCGTGTAAAGATTGATAAATAGTATGTAACGACTTGAGAGGTTCAAGATGAAAATACTGCTTTCGCCATTATTCGCTATCATCACTACGTTAACTCTAACGTGGCTAACACTACTAAATCCTACACTGCTTCAGAGCATTGATCTGAGGATCAGTGACCAGTTGATCGTAAAGGAAAAGCAATTCATTGAGGATGTCGTTCTCGTAGACATCTCTGAGAAGACTTTAGAAGTACATGGACAATACCCACTACCAAGAAACATTTATGGGGATTTAATCCTCAGATTGCGTCAAGCGAATGCAGGTGTTATCGTATTTAATCTATCATTTCCAGAAGAAGATCGAACAGGTCAAGACGAAGGCTTCACGCTCATGCTTCCGAACGGAGTCATTCTTTCTCACTTCCCTAGCAATAAAGCTCAGAATAGATCCGCATACAGTACAGCTATTGTACAAGTTGGTGGTGATGCTTTGGATTATATTTACAATTATCCTGGCATAGCCGCAAACCTAGAGAAGTATGAGAATGCCGCTACTGGCATAGGCATTGCAAACACGTTGCCTGAGATTGACGGAGTAGTTCGAAGATTACCTATGATTGCTGGTGTACAAGATAAACTCTACCCATCGATCATCTTAGAGATATTCAAAGCATACACTGGGTCGAATACGTTTCAAGTTAAGAGCAATGAGTTTGGCGTACAGGCAGTTCGTGTAAAGGGATTTCCTACAATCAATACAGATCCAATAAGCCGTATATGGATAAATCCAAACTATGACTTTAAACGATATGATCTGACCACAGAATTTGATGATTTGAAAGGTGCGACAGTATTCGTGGGTGTAACAGCAGACGGAATATCTAACCCAGTGCCGACAGCATCTGGTGCCGCATATGGACATGATGTGACTGCAAGAGCATTTACCTCAGTCAAGAACCAATACAATATCGTAACTCCACCACTTGCTGAGTTTGCTAAACTCGCAACTATTCTAGGATTAGGTCTATTAATAGTTGGACTGAGTTATGTGAGATTTGGTTGGGTACCGCCACTCCTTCTAATTGGTGCATCGATCTATTTTCCTATATATTGGTTCAACAATTATGCAGAATTATATATCATAATGATGCAAGGTGCGATGGCTATGCTAGTGTTTGCTCACGTGTATGGAGTCAAATATGGGCAAGAGTACTTCGCTAAGATGCGAATTAAGAAACAGTTTGGCACATATCTATCAGCACCTATGGTAGAAAAACTACAAAAGAATCCTGAGTTATTGCAACTTGGTGGAGAGACTAAACATATGACATTCTTGTTCTGTGACATACGTGGTTTTACACCCATCTCAGAGCAATATAAGACAGATCCACAGGGTCTGACAGAACTTGTGAAT
>Ga0181380_1001030_pt1 | contig 12364 bp, 10 predicted proteins | sample 3SPOviralmetaG_FD_130116 | JGI IMG/M metagenome (GOLD analysis project Ga0181380, IMG submission 130116) | Marine viral communities from the oligotrophic San Pedro Time Series (SPOT) site, San Pedro Channel, CA, USA - 3 SPOT_SRF_2009-08-19 | ecosystem: Environmental > Aquatic > Marine > Strait... | reverse complement strand
CGCAAAGAAAGCTCAATAAGATAGTTTGGCAATTCCTTTATAGTGTCGCCCGTATATTCCCAGAAGCAAGACATCCGGCCAGAGCCAGACACCAACGTGCTGATACGACTCCTAAAATCATCAGACAGTGTTGTTGTGTCAACAGTTTCTCGTTCGGTATTAAGCTCGTAGCTATTTACCTGCGCTAACAGACGAGCAATATTGTTTTCAACAGTTACTGAAATTGGGATGACATTGCCGGGAGTCGCAAGCACCACTGCGTTCGTTCTTCCGCCATTCACAGCATCAGCAAAACTGTTGTAAAGCCTTATCCCGCCAAGCTCATTTACGTGAATAAACTTTTTTGCGCTTGAATCTGTGTATCCATTGATAAAATCAAGAGCACTATCATCAGTGCTTTTTATTTCAATTTGATCGCCAGTAATTAACTGTCCGCGTTCAAAATCAAAACTAAAACGTCTTTCCGTAGTGTTTACATCGCCCGTATTAATTGTCGAGCTAAGTTCGCTGCCATCAAACTGACGTTGGAGTTCAACTTTGCCAAACGTACCAAGGTAAACACTCATGAGATTGTGGCGGCTAGCAGCTCTCCCGTGCCAATAAACGAAATCTCAGCACGCACCAGATCAGCAGTAGCAGCACCCATCGTGGCGCTTGAAACGTAAGCCTTAATCTTGATGTCGTTGTTGTCCACCCCATCAACCCAACGGAATGTCAAATCAACAGTGTCGCTGCTGGTAACACCAGTCGAACCAGTCTTGACCAGTGCGCTTAACAAGCTTGTTGTGTTGATTGAACCGCTGTCTTCTTTGTAATAAAGCAAGCTGCAACTGCCCGTATAACCAACAATTCCTGGAACGTAACTGCGAATGTTCTCGCCAAGCGTTGTGGTTTCTAACGTCTCAAGGTTTGCCTGCACCGAGAAGCTCGACACTTTGGCAACAGTCGTACCAGCGACTTGTAAGACGCCATCCCTGCCGGTATAGACCTTTGCCATCAGATCACGCCAATGAGATTCACTGTAACAGTGCTAACCCCAGGCCGCACCTGCGTTAATTGTGGCGCACTTTCATACCTGTACTTTGCTGCTGTGCCTGATTCAGATGACACAGTGCCCGCAGGAGTGTTGATCTGACCGCCCATGCCGCTGTGATTCACGCAGTAGTAATACAAGGTTGGAGCGTCTTTGGCGACTTTAATTCGTGTGTACGCCCCAGCACTGCCCGCAGTCCCAAACGTTGTGACGCCTGTTGTGTAAAGAGCACCACTGCCATGAGTGCCATCGCTTGTTGTACTTAGGCGCAATGGGTGGCCAGAGTTTGACGAGTCAGATTGGCTGAACAAATAAACAGTGCCTTCGGTCAGCGTCAACGTCTGGTTATCTGTCGAAGACCCATCAATCCGATACTTGTTAGCCCCACCAGAAGCCGCAACTGTCACAACAAGTGTCACAGTTGGGACTCTTGACGGCTCTGAGCGCAAGGCATCAGTGTTTCCGCTCCAGCCGCCCAAAGACCCAACAGGCAAATCAAAAGTGCTGAAGGTGCCTTTTGTTTCGTCAAAATGGTCAAGGAACAGTTCTGCTGACGCGTCGCCAATGTTGACGTAAGACAACTGCAGCTTCACATTGGTGCGCTCGCTGCCGTACAGGATCCGTGTCTCAGCGCCGCTTTGCGAGTTGAACGTTTTGACCGGATAGCTACCAGGATCAAAAGCGCGACTGGTTGGAACGAGCGAAGGGAAAGCCATTAGCTAGGTCTAATTACAAATGATCCACTTTCTATCAAGTGGGCAAGCTTGCTGCTTCCATCATCGTTGCACGGGTGCTCTGATGCAACGATGTCCACAGTGCCTTCCTGCGAAAAAGTCAATTGCTCAACAACATAAACGTTTTGGGATACCTCAGGATTGGTTAACGTAAAAATAGAACTGTAGAAAGTTGAATCAGTAACAACGCCATTGCTTACGTTTATCGTTCCAGATTGCACATCTTCTGAATTAGCTTGAAAATAAGAGACGTTATACTGCCCGTCGCTTAGAGGCGTGACACTGGTGACTTGACCGGTTGAGCTAATCGACCCGCTGTTGGCAGAACTGTACGGACTTGATTCTGTAACGACCTTTATAAATGAGCCAGCCTTTAAATCCAACCCGTGGACTGTTGTTGAGAAGCTGATGGTGTGAGTAACTAGCTGCCTTAACCCAAGAAAATACTTAGCAACTTTTACTGCATGGTTTTTGGATGTGCAAAACTGCGTCAAATTAAATTGCTCTTGAGGCAACAAGTCAATGTTTGGGTCAAACTCGCCCAGCCCTGGGATTTTTACTTCTACAACTCTTTCTTCTGGTAATTTGTTTTTAGCCTCTTGCCTGTAGCGCACAACCGCTTTAAATGGCCTGCGCTCTTCTGAACTTAGGTAATCAGTTTTAAACGAATCTTGAAGAATATTTCCAGCAGTAAAAAACTGATTAATCTCAACAGGGCCTAAGTTAATTGCACCGCTGTCGTGGACATAGGGTATAGCAGGCACCAGTGAAAACTTGCCATCTGAAAGCACAAAATTGCATAAAAAGTTTGGAGCTATATCCATAATAAATTGACGCAGATTTGTCATGTCGCCAACAACACCGTTAAAGAAAAGTTCTTGTTTTTCTAAAAACCTAGAAGTTTCAATCAACAAATCTTTGTCAACTATTGATGGGTTGTCAGATGTCATGTGCAAGACAGCTCCCGCCCCACCCATCTGATCGGTCAGCAAGTAAAAAACTAGATCAGTAAACAGATTGCTTGGGCCTTGAGATTGGCCCCCGGCTCCGTAAACGTTTAAGTTCGGGTGCAGCCTTTCGACTTGTATGCCGCTGCCCAACCATGTCCTTAGCTGATCAAGCTGCGTAAAGTTTCGACTTGCCCGCAAGGAAAGCCCTGCCAAAGTCAAATCATTAAACGTTGGTTTCTCTTCATTAGGCATAATTTCATTAACATATACAACCTGATGCTCAGGCTCAGAGGCATTAGATTTTTGCACCAAATTTCTATAAAGACTAATGTCTGCATATTGGCTTTGTTCTTCAAAAATTACGTCGCCAGTAAAAGTAGCGGTTAGATCAATAGTTTCCCTTTCAGCAATCTTTCCTCTAAAACCAGTTGAAGCATAAACGGTTCGATATGGATTAGTTGTTGAAATAATCTCTAACGCTTCAAATGTGTCCCCAACGTCCCAGTTTTCATTGGTACTGCCCCCACGCACAACGGTGATGGTTGGCTCGTTCCAGCCCTGAGTTTCACCTGAAAAATGATTATCCTGTTGTTTTACTGTTGCAACAAATCTAAGACGAATGCTTTTTGATCCTGGCGCTGTATAAGTTCGCTCAGCATCTCTGCTTTCGCCAATGCTGTAGCTGTTTGCACTGCCGAAAAGCTGATAGTAAAAAGCTTGATTTCGACCAGGCACAGTCGGAATACTTGTCATTCCCGTGACTTGAAATCTTTGCCCTGACGATTGCAAAGTTCCAGCAGGGTTGTTATTTCTAAATGGATTTGCAGTTGAATATGCCGTGCTTCCATTTGGGAATACAGCGGTTGAACCCAGCCCACGCTTGACCTCAAACTCTTGTCCAGCGCCAAAATCTGTAGAGCTAAACACAACTCTGGTTGCTATTGGAGCCCAAGTTGTAGTCTTGCCGTTGGCACGAGCGTAATGATCTGAAGGTAATTCAATTTTTTCCAATGTCCATTGAATAATTACAAAACGATCCACATTGTTTGAATCGACATATTCTCTTGTCGTTGCATTAATTGTTGAGCCAATACCGGCAGGGTGGGTATCTGAGTTGCCTGCAATTTCATAAGTAAACGCACCATTTCTTCCACTCGTTGCACCACTAAGGTTTGATATATTTGCAACGCGCTCAATAGCACTAACCTGGCTTTCAGGGTCAGGGCCATCCTTTGGCAAAGTTAATTCTCTTGTAATAACGCTTGGAATTGTTTCCGACCCTGAGCTTGAAGTGGCTCTTGGGTTTCTGATAAATTCTTTGTTCAAGCGTAAAGACAATTTTGTTGTTAGAAAACCAGCCGTTATGACAGTAAAAGATCCAAGCCCTGGCACGTTAAATTCCCTGGCAACTTCTTTTAAAGTGCTTGAGTTCTCTGCTGCTGCCGCTGATAATTGAATAAATTCTTGGTCATCTGATACAGCACGCAGTTCAGCGCCTGGCAAAGGCACAAGTTTGTATTCAAGCTCCTCTTGTGCTGGGTGCCTTATCTGAATAAAGTTGTATTGAGAAACTGGCTTACGGCCTACAATCACAAAATATGGCGACATTTGCTGAAACTCAAAGCTGTCTCCATTTGCATCAAGACCCGCTTTTCTTACATGTAAATGAAAAGCTGACGACCTGGCAATTGAAGAATTAATTGTTCCGGTGCTTACTGTTATGTTGTCTTGTCCAAACTCTTTTATCTCCTGACTTGTTGGCAGTCCAGGGAAAGAGCACAGCCCTTGCAGGTTTTGATAAACTGAGCTTTTAATCCCAAGCTCAGTAACAATCGCGGGCCTATTGTTTCGTACTGTGCCCGTGACAATTTTAGTAAGAGGGAAAAACCCTGCTCCGACACCTGATAAGTCATCGATGTAAACTTCTGGCGCTATGACTTTGCTTTCGCTAACAATGCCTATTTTCTTCTGCAATGATTGATCCGTGTCAATACATACAAGATTGATTAATTGATCTGTTTTTGATTCGTCAGGATTAAAGCGAGCCAAGCTTCGTCTTCTTACCTTCCATGTCGTGCCGCCAATTGCAAAAATCTCGCCAATCTGCATCGCATCATCTGCCGCCAACTGCTCCGATCGAACTGTTGAATTAATATCATCGACCTTTTCGCCAGCCTGATCTTTTCTACCTTCATAAGCGTCTGAAGGAATTTCGGTTGCAGAAATCCTAAAGTTTATTTCGTCTTCTTTTGCTACATCTAATACTGCTTTTTTTTGCCCACTAAAGCTTCCATCAACTGTTATAAGTGAGCCGCCAGGGCTTCTGAAACTCCAGACTCCCATTCGTGGGCTGTATTGACGACCTTCGCCTTCATGATGCTGATCCTGCACCGTATGCAAGTACGCATTGTTGTCTTTGGGTTTTGTTCCGGCTTCTACATCACCACCACCGTCACGCCCCAGGTTTAGATCACCGATAATTTTGAGACGTTTGACTATGTTTACTCTTTGCGCTGTTTTATTTATGTTGTCTCTGGGTACGGTAATAACTTGATAATTTAAGCGATAACCTGTTCCATTTGGTATTGCTCCATACGCACCAAACTCAGTGTTGTTTGCTGGCGTATATGCATGGCAAAACGCTGTATCAAGGTCTTGAACGTTTGTTGGGCAAACAAAAACTTCAGCACTTGCATCATTTTCAGTAGACGGATCACCACTTGCGAGATCGCCGCGAGTTCCTTCTATCAAGTCACCTGCTAATACCCGATTGCTGCCTCCTGCCGCAGAACCTTTCTTCCAGTAAAAAGCGAAGAAATCTTTGTAGACAGTGTCTAAAGCATTGTTGCCAAGAAAAATGCCTTCTAATCTTGGCTGAGCAATTCCATCGTCGGCTACACCTTGCTCGCCAACTACGAATAAAAGCCTTGCTTGTTGTTGTGTGCCATGGCTGAGCATCCGTGACCAGACAAGCTTTGGCACGGTTAACATGCCGCCGATCTTTCTTGCTTCGTCATACAACCCAAAGATGATGGGTATTGGTGAGGAATAATCTGCAAGCTCACTAATGGTTTCAAACCCTCTAGATGGGGTAAACCGGCTTGCTCCACTAATGCTTTCTAAATCAACGCGGCCTGACTTAGGGGCCGAAGGCATCTTGGGCTTTGGCGTTAGCAGATAAGAAGCGCCGGTCAGTAAAAGGCTTATCCCAAGCACAATTAAAGACTCAGTCCCAAGAGCTTGAATATCAGGAAGATGCTCGTACTCTGCAGGTCTTAATCGACCGCGCTGCCTAACTTCAGCCGCAAACAGTTGATACTCTTTTTCTGTAATTCCAATTGTCTTGATTAATTCCCTTTCGTACGGAAGCAGTGGTACGTCGTAAACAGACGGGCCGAAGACCATTGCACCTTCTCTGACATTCGATTGACGTACAAGATTCCCGTCTGCCATGTGACTGCGAATGCCCAGGATTGCTGCGGTAACAGCAGAATATCCCCATCATACTCAGGCTTCTTGACCCGAAAACCCCAGTTCAATAAATCACGCGATACTTCCCACTTGCTTGCTTCGTACCAGGATTGCTTGAATGCTGGCGCTGTGATGCCAAGCTCGTTCCAAACCTCATAACACAAGTGGATGCAGTCAATATGGCCATCGCTGCCGTCAGCACCTAGCCGATACGGCATCCCAATCAGATCAGCGCAGCCGGACATTATTGCTTACTGGCAAGTTGCCCACAATTCGTTGCGTCAACGTGCGCCTTGGTACGTCCGTTCCAACAGCATCAAGCACTGAACTCAGCTCTAAATTCAGCGAAGTGTTGTCCCATTGCCCGCCTGTCACTTGGCCGGTGTAGGTGTGAACAATCGTGTTTGTTGTTGCCAAGCCTGTATCAGGGTCTGGGTCTTCAATAATCAACACGTCAACTTCCATCAGCCAACTGCCTTCGATTGCACTAACGCCCCAGGCACGAGACAAGCCGTTATTCGGGAAAACAAGCGCTGCTTCTAAGCCGTCACCCGTACGATTGACTGTTACGCCCGAAAAACCAAACGGCACAAACTGATAGCCAGAACCAGAATGCGTAATCTCTTTGCCGATAAAAAAGTTCTGAAAACGGTAAAGCTCTGTTTGCTCAGGCTTTATTCGTAGCGCATGGCCAAAGGCAAAACTTGTCATAGACCCAACCTCTTACGAGTGCCACCGCTCATCTGTATTCGTTTTAGCGTGTTTTGTTCACCGCGTTGTGCGCCTTGTGCCGCTGCGTTTCGCATTCCAGATTGGAACTGCTCAGCGGTTACATAATCAACGCTGTTGATACGTTCCACGGTGTAGCGAACATCGATTGGAGCGGCAACTGCAGCGCCGCCATCTTCGCTTGCAGAACCGCCACGATTATCAGGAATAACACCACCACCGCGTGAACCGCGCGAATAACGCGACATGCTTTCACGCATCTTGGACTGAGGAATGATGTATTCAGGTTCGCCACCCTCACCAACAAGACCAAGAGTTGGCTTGCTAACTACACCACCTTGGTCAAATGCTTCAAACCCGCCGGGGGCATAGGCACCTTCAGCCATATACTGCCCAACAAGATCAAAATTTCTGGTGTTACCCTCACCACCGCCGCCCATTCCAGCAAACATTTTTGCAATTCCGATCGCAATATATTGAGCGATCATTTGTGAAGCAGTTTTGGCTAATACGTCAGCCACGCTCTTCAACATGTCGGCAAATACTTGTTTGACTGATGTCGCTCCAGTGACCAACCCCTGCAAACCGTTGACCAGTGAACCGCCAATTGCATTGCCAATACCCTGAGAAACATCAACAGCAACTTGCTGCAAATTATTTAGGTCTTCGGTGGCTTTACGAATGAATGCATTTAAAGGCTGCTGCGCTACAGCTAGCTTCTCCATGATGCTGCCAGCCTGCCCTACCTGATCATCTGTAAGCCCTTTGTCTTCAAGCTTTTTCATCTCTTTTGCAATCTTCAGGCGATCTCGCTCCGCCTGACTGGTTGCTTCTGTCATTAGAAGCTGATGCTCAAGACCTTCGATCGTTGTGTCAAAAAGTTCCTGGCGCTGGCGCTGTTCTTCCGTAATTTCACGCTCAGTTTGACGCTGCGCTGCAAGCTTTTCGGTTGCTGCGCTGATGTTGATCGCGTCGATCAATCGTTGATCTTTGACCTTTGTCAGATCTGTTAAACGCTTGGATTCAATCTGAGCAATTCGTTGCTCACCTTGTAAACGAATAACAAGTTGTGAATCGCTTGCAGCTTCAGCCGCAGCAATTTTGTCCTTAAAGGCAGAGATCTCAAGTGTCTTCTGCCTTTCTTGCTCAAGTGCTGCCAACTTTTGCTGTAGACGTGCTTCATCCTTGGCAGCTTTATCCCCGCCGCTGACTGAAAAATCTCTTCGATCTTGTTCAGTAATTGGAAGCGGCTTAGCAGCAACTTGGAATTGGGCTTCGCCCAAAGCTTGCTTCCGGGCCTCGGTCAGACTTAACGCTCCAGTGCCTTTAAATCCCTTTCTCTTCTGCAAGTTGGTTAGGCGAGAGGTGTCTCCTGCCGCCAACTCAGCAATTCGCGCATCCAGTGCAGCTGCGCCATCCGCTCCAAGGTCTGCCTTTCGAGCGCCAACTTGTTGCTGTACCGTAATGCCGCCAAGAGCCTGATTGACAATCTTTAAGAAGGCATTAAGTGGACCAGAGATTAACTTGAATAACTGCACAGTCAGTAAGTTCCAAAGTCTTGTTGTTTCTTTGCTTGTTTCGCCTAAATCTTGCAACGCTTTGACGCCTTCATTGCCAATCGCCTTTGCCATTTCCTGGCCAAGATGCGCTGCCAATTCCTCTACTTGACCCAGCTCTTCCAAAACAGCAGCACGTTCCTTTGCCGCATCAGTGCTGAACAAAGATTTTTCACGCATTAACTCCAACGCACCACCGGTTGAGTTCAAGGCTTGGCCAACCGTTGCGGCTTCTGTCGCGAACGCTTCGACCTGTGCAGTAATTGCGCTGAAAGCAATTGACCCGCCTAAGCCACCTAATGCTCCACCGATGCCGCCTGCTACTGCCTGGAGCGGGCCGCCGCCAAACAACAGTGGAAAGCCAGCACCTGTTGCAATGTCTTGAAATTTTCTAGACCTTCCCGAAGCAGCAGCTTTTTCTAACCTTTGACGACTTGCAATAGCGGCTTTATCCCTTTTAAGTTGATCTGCGGAAAACTTTTTTTCTGCGTTTGCGACATCACGCGCCGCCTGTATTCGTTGATCGCGGAGAAAACGAACACGTCTTAGATTTGTTTGCTGGGTTTTTTGCGCTTTTGTTTCGCGTAAACGATCCAGGTCTTCAATACTTCGCCTAATAAGATCGGCTTCTTCTTTCTGAGCACGAACACCAGCGGCTCTCGCAGCTGTCGGCCTTCGCTTGCCTGATGCAGCAAAAGGGTTTTGTAGTTTTTCTAAACGTTTTTCTAACTCCTTAAGCTCGCTATCTAGGACTTTTACGCGAAATTCGATCTCGCTCTGATAAGCCACAGCACCTCGCGCAAACTTATCGCAGTCTACCTTCGACGACGAGCTTTTCGCATCTCCGCTTCTTGGTCCTCATTGACAATTTTAAAATACGCGCTCCAACCCAAGACCTCTTCTGCAGTCATCGTCGACCGTAGCTCCGACAAGCTCATACCAAGCTCCTTGGCAATACCAAATTGCAGCATGAGCCAGTTGTCCTTCCGAAGCTCGGCGCTTAGGATTTTGGGTCGATTGCCTCTTCTTCTTCGTCGTCAGTCAAAATTGCCAGCATCAAAGCCTGCAAATCCTTATCCTTCACCTCGTTTTTTAATACATCAACTTCACCAGCCAGAAACAAAGACTCCCCCACTTCATCCTTAGCTTTCGTAATCAGTAGCTGTAAAGCAAACGCATTGGCGTCATCCGATCCAGCACGCTTTTGGGCGCGTTCACGTTCTGCCATCGTCAGTGGTGTAACCCACATTTCAAACTTGCTGTCGTCCGAAAGAGTAACGACTCTTTTTGTTGCTTCTAAATTTGCGGCTTTCTTGAGACGGTCAATGGCGCGTAATGCCATGAGTTACAACTAATTGTCTTACTACACTAGCACTAAAAAAGCCCCTAACAATGTCAGGGGCCTCTTTATCATCAATCGACTATTAGCTCTTAGCGAAGTCGAATGTAGGAGCTGCAGTTGGACGGAAGTTAATTGATACTGCCTGTGCGTCGTCAGGAGTAACTGAATAACTTGCGGAAGTCAGCACCGCTTCCATTGAAATGGAACGACTAGCTGCATCGTCTGGCGTACCAGCTGAAACAACTGCGTCCATATACAGCTTGAAAGTTGCACCAGCTTGGTTGCGCTGAGTAACGTCTTCAATCAAACGAGCCGAAATGCCGGTGTCGTCGTCAGTGAAGTAAACCTCGGCTGAACCTGTGCCATCCGCAAAGCCGGAGATAAAGGTTCGGAATGGTGCGGTTTGGCCTAGCGTGCCACCGATGCTTGTTACATCAATCTCTTCACGGGTTACTTCAAAGTTCCAAGAGCGCACGTTTGCAACTGCTTGAAACTCGGTAAACGCAATCGTGAAGGCGCTGGTGCCGTCAGTCCCGTCGTTTGACAGGGCAAGTACGGAACCGCCTGCTGTTGCAGAAAACGTTGCTGCGCCAGTAGAGGCGGTGTAGGTCTTGACGAAAACAGGAGTTCCTTCGGCTAAACCGCCGGGAAGAGTGCCTCCGCCAGCAGTAAACGAAACTTTGTCGTTTACTTTGAAGTTCAGAAACGTTCCGACTTTGATGGAATCGCTAGCGTTGGTGACATCTGCAGCCTTAAAGGTTCCAGATGTGCCAGCTGGCTTGTAATAAAGGGCTCCAGAGGTGCCCGAAAGGACGGTAGCCATTCGTGGTACTGAGAATGGTGGACTTACGGGCGAAACCCGGACTCATACAGCTTAGCGTGCTGTCAGCGAAACAACTAACCGTGATCTTCAGCAATAAAGCCAGCGTCTATACGCCCCATCATGTGGGGAGATTGTTCAGTTGTTGAAAAAGTAGGCCCATTAACTACTCCAGGGCGAAGATAAATGCCTGTAGCCGCTCTAGTTGACGCACTTAAACTAAGCAGCGTTGTGACTGCTGTGTCTACCAACGTCTGATTTCTTGCGGGGCCTTTGCCTTTTTCGGTGTAAACACGAACTACAATAGATCCTCTAATTCGGTCAAAATTAGTGGTCAATCCTTGCTCTGTAGTTAATCCAAAACTTAAAGATACTTTGATATATTCTGTTGTTGAATTTTCTGGAGCGGCGGTGATGTTGTCGAAGAAGACAGGCACTGCAGGGCTTAATGCCCCAAACGCTGTCTGGATGGGTGACTCAACTGCAGCTCGAACAGCTTGGTATCTCATAGCCTGCGAAGCATTTTGTCCACTTCAATCTGGATGGCTTTGTCCAGCCTACCGCCATTGATGTAATCAGTAAGCCAATTTTCCTTTGCTGTACGAGAAGCATTTCCAGCTCCTCCTCCACTGGTCTGGTATCTACGATGAGCCCCTTTAGGGCGAGCCTGGCCTGACCTTTCCCACTTGCTCCTTCCTAACTGCGTTTGGGGCTCTGGAGAGCGAGGAGCAAATTTACCATCAGCTAAATCGCTGGCATAAGCAGCCCAAGGGCTGAAGTTATCAATCTTAAATACCACTTTATTGGTGGTAAACCCTGTTCGACCCAGCACTCGAAGAGCTTGCTGCCCCGTAAAAGGAGCTTTCGGAAAACTGACTCGACGAGGCTCACCAGGCTGCCCGTTGCCTTTTACTTGTTGGCCTTGAGGTCCATTTATTTCCCAAGAGTTAGAAAATCGTCCAGTCCAGCTTGGGCCTTCCTGCTGCAACTCTTGTACGGTGCGCTCGGCGGCCTTGATAGTGCTAAGCAACGCCAGTGAAGACACGTCTTGATCTAATCGTTCAATTAAATCCTTAGCCTTTTTAAAAATCATTGCGGCCTCGCAATAATCGTGTGGAGCAAAGGATCTTCACCCCGAAAGCTCAACACATTTAAAATCTTCGCTTCTCTAGTCACACCAGCTTGTGAATACTGAATGCGGTCGGCTTCAGTCGGATAGTAAGAGTTCAACTCATCACCACCAAGAATCACCTTGATGTCAGTTGTTTGATAAAGCCCTTCGCTTTCTCTTGCTGAAACATTAGAAATCAAACCTTTGAGCACAACAGACGTATCCGCACCAGTCACAGCACCTGTTGCTGGGTCGTAAGTGCGTGGCGTTGTCGTCTTGACAAGCGTGATGTCTTGGCCCCATTCGTCCAGTAAATCCTTGGGGATTGACTTAAAAGTGCTGTCTACAAGTGACATCTCAACCCCTCACCATACGAACTTGATAAGAGCCAGAACCTCCAAGACAATAAGCACCAAGATAAGACTGCAGCCAAGGGTAAACGTCGAATACGTTATTGACAGTTCCAGTAGCTTGGCTAGCAGTGTTGTACTTGACCTTGAGGTCTCCGAGTTCGACTTCTTCGTATAACCCCTTATCGCCGGTATTCCCTGTAATCGCGTCCGTGTCATTAGCCAGCTCGAACGCTAGTAGATATGTAGCTTTTTTAATTGCGTTTGG
>Ga0181380_1001029_pt1 | contig 12369 bp, 14 predicted proteins | sample 3SPOviralmetaG_FD_130116 | JGI IMG/M metagenome (GOLD analysis project Ga0181380, IMG submission 130116) | Marine viral communities from the oligotrophic San Pedro Time Series (SPOT) site, San Pedro Channel, CA, USA - 3 SPOT_SRF_2009-08-19 | ecosystem: Environmental > Aquatic > Marine > Strait... | reverse complement strand
TGGTAGTTGCATGAAGTCACCTGACATAATCACCTGAATACCACCAAATGGTTTTTCACAATTTCTAATTACTTTAGCTAGAGAATCGAGAAGGTCAAATGTCTCTACATTTAACATAGATATTTCATCAATAACTAAAATATCCGTGTTCTTCCAGTTATTTAGAGTTGCCTTGGACTTATTAATTTTAGCTAAAAGATCCTTGAATTTACCAGTTCCGAGACCTATACCAGCCCACGAATGTAGTGTCTTAGCATCTTCATGTAGTTGAGTTGCAGCTACACCAGTAAGCGCTGTAAGATGCATTACCTTATCCGCATTTTCATACATTTTTCGAATAAGGGTAGTCTTTCCGCAACCACCAGGACCTGTAATAAATATATTTTTACCCTCCTTGTAGTTGTCATAGACTGCTTGCTGCTGCGAAGATAGCTCCATTACTGTATAATATGATGTCTCTTTAACTATGTTTAATGTATATAGCATCACCCCAACCATGTTTTGTCATAACCGTATGAACTCGAGTAAAATTAAATTTTAATAAAAACTTATCAATATCTGTAATTAGACCACAATCTTTATAAAGTTCTTGTTCATTTACTTCCAAATAAATAATATCTACATGCTTAATCGACTCTTCGGCACCTTTTAGAGCTAGTAGTTCTGCTCCCTGAATATCAAAACACCAAAAATTATATTTTGACGATTCAATCTTATTTCTTTTAAAAAATGTATCAATTGTAATACTTTTTTGTTCTATCTTATCTACATAAACTACATTTGGATGTTCTTTAGAATGTGTTCCAAGTTCTAATACACTAGAAGATTGAATATTATTCGCTACATTAAAAATTATATTTTCATCATCTTTATCAGTTATAACCGCATGATATACATTCGGTATAAATTTATTTTTAGCTTCTTCGACTTTAGATAAAAGTGCATCTATCCAAATTACATCTATATTTTTAATATGTAATTTATTATACACACTTAATTCTTCACAATTGTGTGCTCCAATGTGTAAAATACCAGTTACATTAATGTTAGATTGTTTTAAAATTTTTTTTATTTCATCTATTTTTATTAACATTACGTATTAATAATAATATTCTTTAAATAAACTTAAACATCAGATAGATTGATAAGCAATGACCCTGGATAATATTTACTACATAAATTTAGATGAACGCACTGACAGAAAAGAAAAGATTGAAAAGGAGTTTGCAAAAATGGGCTGGAAGTATACGAGAATGAGCGCTATTAAAACACAACACGGTATTGTTGGGTGTGGAATGAGTCACTTAAAACTTATTAAGATGGCAAAAGATAAAAATTTAGACTATATTTGTGTATTTGAAGATGATGCTTATTTTACAAACCCGTCTAAGTTAAAAGAGTTAATCGAATATGCTTTTTCAAAAAATCTAGAATATGATGTTCTACTATTAGCTGGTAATGTAAAAGAAGATTATAGAATAGATGAATACGTTTACAAAACGACAGCTGTATTTTGTGGGACGGCGTATGTAGTAAGAAAGCACTACTACGATAAACTAATAAATAATATATCAGAGGGTCTTAAAATTTTAGTAAAAGATCCAAATAAAAGAGAATATTCTTGGGATACTTATTGGATAAATCTGCAAAAAACGGATAACTGGCTGATACTAAAACCAAGAACGGTAACGCAGCGACCAGATCATAGTGACATAGAAGATAAATTTGTAAATTACAGTAGCCTAATGTTAGATTAAATAACTTAAGAAGTAACTTTAATTAAAATAAATGATATCTGTCTTTTTAATGGGTGGTCTTGGAAATCAGTTGTTCCAGATATTTTTTTTAATATCATACTCATTTAGGTATAAATTAGCATTTAAACTTCCCTATGCTGAGAAAAATATCAACGGGTGTACAGAAAGAGCAACTTACTGGACCAATCTTTTAAAGTCTTTAACCCCATTTACTATCAAAAATGTTCCATTACCATTAAAAGATATAATGGATACAAAATATATTCATATTCCAGAAGAAGACAATGTAATGTTTAGGGGGTACTTTCAAAGTCATAAATATTTTGAAGATCAATTTGAAAATGTTTGTAAAATTATAAAATTAAATGATTCACTGAATGACGTAAACACTCAATATATGAGCAATACTAAGTATTTGGATGTTGATGTATCAGTTCATTTTAGGTGGGGTGACTATAAACAGCTAACGGATTATCATCCTATTTTACCCATGACCTACTATAGGGATGCTCTGTTATATGTAAATGAAAAGAGAGAAATTAAGAAGATACTGTGCTTTTGTGAAAAAGAAGATATGGTTAATATCATGAACTGTATAAAGTACACATTGGATGAAACTCCTGAACTGAAAAATATTATAGTTGAAATGGTAGAGAATAATATACCAGATTATAAACAGATGCTAATGATGTCTCTCTGTAAGCATAATATAATTGCAAATTCAACCTTTAGTTGGTGGGGTGCATACTTCAATAAAAATACAGATAAAATAGTATGTTACCCTGAAACCTGGTTTGGTCCGCTTAATAAATCAGATGTTACAGATCTATTTCCAGAGAGTTGGAAGATGATAAAATGTAATTCGGAACATAAAATAAATAATTTTCAAATGTCTATGTTAAGATAAACTCAGATGTTTTATATTTATATGATATTAGCAGGCATACTTCATAAATACCAATACGGTAGTTATCACAGGGGTTTAATAAAACAAAAATATAATATAAAAGGGTATGTGCAAGATCATCATATTATTCCTCGACAATTCAGATCCAGAGTAAGTTTAGATCTGGATAACTCCAATAATATAATCATTTTGCCCACATCATATGGTAAATTATTTTTAGATACTAGAAGACCAGTACATGAAAACGGTCATCCTAAATATAACAAATACGTAGAAACTCTGTTAGATAAAAACTATACAGAATTAGAAATTATTAGTATTCTTCGAAAAGAACTGCTGCACGGTAACATTACCAGAATAATTTAGTATTGTAGATTTCTTAGAATACCAACAATACAGTTGTGATCATTAAATAGGTGAGCGGATTCCTTATTAATCATTTTAATGCTGACATTTTTACTAAACCAGTCATTGTACAGAGGCTCATGTAGACGATTTACTCCTTTGTTATTATAGAAGCATATATGTTTAACAATTGGTTTCTTGAAGCTTTCCTTCTGAAGATCATGAATGCAAGGTCGAGGGCATTTTAGTTTTAGATAGTTAAGTAAATCCGCCATATTCTTACCAGTATAGTCTACACCATTGTGTTTTGCGACTACGACATCGCTAAACATTAGTTTATTGGGTAGTTTTAGTTGGAGACCATCGTAATTTCTAACAATAGGAGCGTACTTTCCAAAAGGTTTAAGACCATGAATATAGTCCTGCAATCCCTGAATGCATCCACCAAAAACACTACCAACACAGACTAGACCCTGTACATATTCTTCATTGAATGTAGAGTCCTGTCTATTTAAAAAGATTGTAAGAAGTGTACAACCTAAATCGTGACCAATAAGTAGTACAGGTTGTTTTGAATATTCATACATTTTTACGATAGAATGCTTAATTCTTGCAAATAACTCTTTAAGAACGGATTCGTCACCGATTGATCTGAAATCATATGGTTCTACATCCATTGTGTGTCTCGTATACTTAAGTGCCTTTAGTGTGTCAATTAATGGAGTTAAATTAGAGTTAGAAGGATCAAACTTAACAGTAACATTACCAGCTGTTTCTACAAACTGTTCCATACTGGATGGTGGCCACACCTGACTACCACCCTGATTAATCATGACACAATCACCCAGTCCAGGTACCATTAGAACTGGTGTAGTTTGTGGTGCAGTTGGTAACGCAGTGTTTGGGAAATTTAGGGGGGAACTAGAAAATCTAGGGAATGGTAGAATACTCTGGAATCTAAATCTATTGGTTAGCGCAAATAAATTCCAATCAATCGTATTAGGTCTGTTAAAAATTACAAAACTCGATGGACCTGTCATATTTGGAGAACTCATGTAACCTTGAAAGGATACATCCGCAAATCCATCACAATTATTAAAAAATAGATAATATACTAGCACTATAAAAAATGCAATTGCAATAATTTGATCTATTGTCATTTAAATAATACGTAGAAATAAATTTATATTATTTACGACTTTGATATATCCTAACTGTGCTGAAATAGATATTAACAAAATGAAGTTTATCACTTGGAACGTTAATGGCATTCGCACTAAGATCTTTTCGCATCTTTCATCTGGTCAGATAGCCAAAACAAAACAGGTAGAACCCGTTGATGGAAGCCCTATATCTAATCTTTTGAAATTAGATCCCGATTTCATGTGCTTTCAAGAGACTCGTTGTTCTACAGAAAATGGAGAAAAACTAAAAATCCCTGGATATAAAAGTGTATTTAACTCATCTAAAAAAGATGGAGCCCGTGATGCAAATAGGTATTCGGGTACTTGTATCTACTACAAAGACAAGTACACACCTAACAGTATAGAATTTCAGATACCTAATCATATTGATGAAGAAGGTCGTATCATTACCATGAAATTTGACACATTTGTACTAATCAATGTCTACACCCCTAATAGCGGGACAAATTTCCCAGAACGCCTCACATGGCAGACAAACATGTTAAATTTCCTTAAATCTATTGATGGTCAAGTTATCTACTGTGGAGACATGAATGTTGCATGGACCGATAGAGATGTTCATTTCAAGATAAAAGAATCACCCACCTATAAAAATGTTAATACCGATACAGTAGTTGGACTGCTACCCGAAGAGATAGAGTTTATGAAAGAACTAAAGAGTAATAATTATGTAGATGCACAAGATACACAAGGATTATTTAATCACTTTACCTACTGGGATGCTCGTAGCAAAAAGATAGAAGGTCTACCAGGAGCACGGTACAAGAATCATGGTTGGAGAATTGATTACTTTCTTACAAAAAATAGTAACACTATAGAATGTAAGGCATTACAGCAGATCGGTACAGAATACATAAACGATGGACATTCACAATGTAGCGATCATTGTCCTGTTTACTACCAGAATTAATCTATGTATGGTATGGGATTCGAACCCATGAGGCTTTCGCCATGTGGACTTGAGCCACACCCCTTAGACCAGCTCGGGCAACCATACATACATTAATTAAAAATAATTAGAAATAGTCTTTAAATACTTTTATAAATAACATACCGTATCAAACTTAACTTTTTTATCTGTATATCTCGGTGAAGTTTCTATAGTTGATCCAGCCATTGGGTTTTGTCTAAAAATTGGATAACCGTAAGATTTTATTAAACCTTTACGAGTCATATTCCCTATGTAAACATCCATAGGTTGTTCATGTAGATTTTTTACAAAATAGTTTTTAATTTTATTATTTACTCGAGTTTTGTGTAAAATAAAACCATTACATAAAGGATCATGTAATTTGTATAAACACTGCTGAATCTTACTAGCCTTGAAACAATTCATATAACACATTTCAAAAAATAGTAAATCGTAATCTATACCTTTAGAGGCGTTATACACGTCATCTACTGTACATATATTGTCAAATATATCTATATCATCCTCTGCTATTATAAATTCTTTTAATTTAAGTTTTTCTACCATGTCAAATATTTTTAACGTAGTTAATGATCTGCTAGCACTACCTCCAGTAATTTTAACTCCTCTATCTTTATGGAATTTAATAGCACTATACTTATCAACTGGTACAACAAATGTTACATTTTTAAAACCTAGGTTTTTCAATAGTCTAGTCATATTTTTCTTACGAGTCTTACGTTGTTTTAAATTAATAACAAAAACGGGTATATTAATTATGTCAGATTTTAGTGTCTTAACGGAACTAAAAGGTTCTTTATACGTTGTATCTAAATATAAGTCTTCATTGTGGTTGTTAAAAATTATAAAAAGTAAAATAATTATAACACAAACCAAAATGAAAGCAATGGGAGTTTTTTTCATTTCCTAAATATAAATATTAAAATTATAACAATAACTGGTATTAGTATATATACTAAAAAGTCTAAATAATAAATACCTGTCCAAAATGGTTCTATACTTTTATCTCCACCAGTGAAATTTAGATAAATATTAAAAATTTCAGAATCATCTTCCCAGATTTTTTTATTTTCTGTTACAGGAAAAGTTTGACAAACCAGGGGATGTTTATACTTATACTTTTTATCTAATGTATAAATTAGATCAGTATCTATATGATATCCTGGTGTATTTAATAATTTATATCTAGCAGCTTTAGAATATATAATAGAATGTGCACCACCTAGTTGACTTATAATATACCTATGATCTTTTAAGTCTGGAAAATTGATTGAAATACACCCCAAAGAGTATATGTTAAAATTTGTCTGACTTATAAATTTATCAATTTCCTTAAAATGATAAATGCTATATTTTTTGTTATACATAGCATCGTCTTCAAAAATTAGTACATTATTAAATTTATCCGTATTTTTAAAAACATTTTTGTAAGCGTGTGTAATATCCTCAACAGAATCGGTTACGCCAGGCTTGTTACATTTTTTGTAGCCTTTATTAATTTGTAGGTAGGTCTCCCGTGCTAAATTTAATAAAACAGGATCTTCAAACTTTCTTTTGGAATCTTCTAGTGTTAAAACTATGGCAATATCTACATTGTTTAAAAGTGGATAGTCTGTTTTATGTATTAATTTAAACTTGTAGAATTCACAGTCTTTCATTAATTATTGTTCATATTTTAATTTAGATCACTTAACCATATGTCTCGAATTGTCATGTTCTTTACTTTTTCGTATTCCAATTGTTTGTCGTTCATTTTCTTTGTTAGACTATCAATCTTTTCTTCTGTAAAAGAATGAATGTTCATGTCAAGTAGATAGTCATAACTGTTATCGTTTTTGTAAAACTTTAGCTGTTCTAATTCTTTACAGATTATATCTTTCTTCTTTCGGAAGATTATCAGTTCTTCCTTAATGATCATCTCAAGAAATCGAACCTGTGAAGATAAAATATTTGTTTCATGTTCAAGGGTTTTGATAAGATACTTTTTTCTACGAATATTATACTCATTTCTTATCTTGTAAAAGTTCCAGAGAATCTCCTCAGATGAGTGCATCTTTACGATCTCACCCTTTTCGTTGAAGAGGTGCATATTCTGGGCATTAATGTTGCTAGTAAGCTTGAGGAGTTTTTCAATAGAACCTCTCCATTCATTAAGAGTATCCAGTTTCACCTTAATTTCAAAACATACTCGTTCCTCCGTAGACATATTTTTGAAACAGTGAATCTTATCTTCTTGTTCTAACTTTTCTAGAAACTGTTTATAGTCCTCCGTCCATGTACCAATTGGAAGTTCTGTAACAGTAACAGTATAATTGTCTATCGTGTACTTGCCAATCGATAACCACTTATTTTCATCAATCTTAACAATTTCTCCAGTAAAACCCCTGTACCAAGGTGTCAACTCCTTAATATCATGGTCGGGGTTTTTAACTATCTCTATCAGCTCCTGCTTAAGATCATCTGGATTGAAGCAGGGAATCGATGTAGAAAACCCAGTTCCAATACCCTGACTTCCGTTAATCAGTACCAGTGGTAATTTAGGCACATAAAATCTGGGCTCAATACTTTGACCATCGTCATCCAGGTACTCGAGTAGATTTAGATCGTGAGGATTAAATAGTTTATCTATGTTATCAGATAGGTAAGTAAAAATATAACGAGGACTTGAAGCGTCCTTGCCACCCATCAGCCTTGTACCAAATTGCCCTGATGGGTGAAGAAGGTTCATATTATTCGAACCAACAAAATCCTGCGCCATATTAATAATCGTTTCCATCAGTGATGCTTCACCGTGATGATAGCTTGACTGTTCAGAAACATAACCAGATAGTTGTGATACTTTAATCTCTGAATTTTTTGTAGGTTTCTTTTTGAAACAGGAGAAAAGAATCTTTCTTTGAGAAGGCTTAAGACCGTCAACAAACGAGGGAAGACTTCTTACATTATCCTGAATGGAAAACAGTACTAGCTCTTGCTTAATAAGTGACTCTACCGATATCACCTTTTGTTTATAGTCAAGACTTTTAAAGTTTTTTGTAGAGCTCAGAATCCAGTCCTTGCGAGAATCTGCCTCAGTTTTCTTAAACGCTAACTCAATTGCATCTCTATCTGTTTTAGATTTTGCTGTGTAGCCAACAGTTTTCATACTTTTGAAATACTCTTTGGCTTCAGTTGCTGTAGAAGTACCTAACCCCTTGTAATATTTGATCTTCCAGTTGCTGTTACTATTCTTTCTCCATTCTTCGTAGTCTGGAATATTATAAAACTGAAGAGTCTCGTTTCTCCTTGAAACCTTAACAATAGGTGTAAGCAAAGACTCGATAAATACATGATTCTTAAGTAGATCTGGCCATTCAGAATCTATGAAGTTAATAAGCAGACTTTTGATGTGAAACCCATCTGTATCCTGATCAGTCATCACCATGATCTTACCATATCTGAGCCCCTTAAGATTACTATATTTTGTTCCCGTCTGAAGCCCGAGAATCTTCTTAATGTTATTAATTTCTTCATTCTTAGAAATCTGGGCAAATGATGCTGTGCGAGTATTTAGTAGCTTACCTCGAAGTGGAAAGATCCCAAAATAGTCTCTTCCAACAACTGATAAACCAGATACTGCTGTTGTCTTAGCTGAATCTCCCTCCGTTAAAATAAGAGTACACTTTTCGGAGTCACTTGTACCAGCACGATTTGCATCATCTAGCTTCGGGATGTGAATCCTCGAAATCTTTTTACCATCTGTCTTACTCATAGCTTTCTTCTCCTTTGCCTCAGCCATTGCAAGAAGCTGATCAACAAATCCCAATTTTGAAATCTTCTTTATAGTATCTTCGCTAACATTACACCTGGAACCAAAATCTGACACCTTGGTAGTATTCTTTTCTTTTGTTTGAGATGAAAAGTTAGGATTTTCGATGAGGCACTTCACAAAAATAAAAAGATGATCTCTTACATACTGTGGCTTAATGTTAATATTTTTATGCTTTGCCTGAAGTTCTTCCGTAATCTTTTTAATAACTGGTCCGATAACGTGTTCTATGTGAGATCCACCGTCAATAGTAGAGATACCGTTGACAAACGAGATCTGTTGGAAGGTTTCTGAAGGAGAAAGAGCAAATCCGATAGCCCACCTACTAGAAACTTCTTCGTATACCCGTGGTGCATCCTTCTTCGGACCAAGATACAAATCCATGTACTGGGAAAAATCCTTAGTCTTCAACTTTTTACCGTTAAGAAAAACTGCTACATTCTTGTTGGTAACAGCACAGATATCGTAGACTCGTCTCTCAAGAATCTTGTAAGTATCATTATCATCCAGCTGCTTCATCCCAAACTTTTCAAAATCAGGCTTGAAGGTGATCTTTGTGTAATTTTTAGTAGATTTCGTAATAGTTGGTTTTTCAATAACACTTAAATTATTTTTGTAGGTCTGAACATACTTTTTATTACCATCAGCTGTCTCCACCGTAAACTCAGCCGAGTAAATATTAGTGAGTTTTGCTCCAAGACCATTTAATCCACCAACAGTTCTCTTTTCCGAATCATCATAGTTGCTTGAACTCAGAAGATTTGCAAAAATTAACTCGGGTACGTAGATCTTATACTCTTTATGAATATCGATGGGAATGCCAGCTCCATCATTTTCGACCGTAATCACGTCATTTGATATTGAAACATTAATATTTTTTACAGATTCATTCCTTTGAGATTCATCCGCCGCATTGGTGATAATCTCGTCGAAAATCTTGTAGATTCCAGGATTCCAGTGTAACTGTTTAGAAACTACGCGATCATCCTCGACCACCCAGTTACTACCAATTACGTTCTGAATATCACCGATATACATACCAGGTCGGGCAAGTACATGCTCGATCTGCGAATACTTTTTGTACTTCTCTTCTACGGTCTTCGGCATTTCTAATTTTCAATTAGGTTAATTCTTTAAGGCGCTTGTAGTGGCGTAAAATTTAAATACGACCCAAAATTAAATTATAAGTAACAATTAAATGAACCTTTGTCAATATAGAGATATATTTGGTAAAGTTGGGGAAGGTGCTCATTCTGTAAGATTCGCTGGAATAGCTATAGTAGATCTACTGCTAACTATTCTAGCATCTGGTTTATTGAGTTGGATCTTTAACTGGAATTTTTGGGTAACTTTATTAATTTCTATTTTACTTGGTATAATTTTGCACAGAATGTTTTGTGTGAGAACCACAATTGATAAACTTATATTTCCCAATGCTGACTAATTTATTTCTCTATAATAAGTAAATGTCATCCGAAGTAACATCAAATTGTGACCATGGAAATCTTACAGACTTTAACAATTATGTTCGTCGTATAATTCTACGGGAAAATTCTAAAATTGATGAATTGCTAATACAAAAAGCTGGGGAAAACTGTGATCGTCTATTTAATTTAAGAAGAGCTGCAGCTCTATTGATACATACTGGAGATACCGTTATGATTGAAGCACTAACACAGGATGATAAACATTTTATAGTTAAAATATTATATCCAGCTATTCCGAGATTAGGTGATATTTTGGGTTCTTTATTGAATTAGATAGGTAGAATATCCCCAGACTATGATACTGATTCGTGGTTTGTAGACCTCCTCTTCCAGTTGTGGAATACCATGTCTAAACTTAATATTTACCTCATTACCAAATGCATAAACTGTATTATTTTCAAGTGGTATATTTACCGTCTTTCTTACACTTTTATCAGGTTCAGCTGATTGAAAAGAGATTTCTCTAGTTAAACCAAAAGATATTCCAACAGTAATATTTTGTGTTTTAGCTTTATCAGGTTTAAGTGCCGCAGCATCATGATGATACGGTTTCCATTCCTTAGAATCTTTGTAGTAGTTAAATCTGGTAGATCCAGGGGTCATTTCGAAGAATTTACATAAAGAATTGACAATTTGAGTAAAAGCAGGTGCATTTTTCTTCCAGTTAAGTGAATCATCCGCAATCGAATGGGTATCACCGTGCCAACTTACCAAAGTATCATACTCAAAATCTTCATCTAGTTTGTGAATGATAGACAAATCCTGTAAAAAGTTGGGGACGATAGATATCTCATTACCCTTTGTGATGGGTTTATTAATGATAAGTCTAAGGTCGGGTTCTTGAAAACTTGGATTGAAGGTCTCCGTGTTTTTGTTGGATTTTACAACATATTCATGAGAAAATTTACAATTAGCTTTATCACATCTTTGTTTAAAGAAATACTGTCTACATATGTTATCTACGTGTTTAAATTTACACTTTTCGCGACTACACTTACCATTTACGTGGTGTTTACAGATCTCCATGATACTAATATAGTACTTAATGTCTTAATACCCATTTAACTTCTTAAGTAACTCCGTCTTTGGTATAAAACCCTCAACTCTGTCACAGTTTATACCATTTTTATAAATAATCAACGTTGGTAACTTCTTAACCTCAAAACTCTCCACTAAATCCTCGTTCAAATCATAATCCACCTCTAGCACCTTCCAGTCAATGGTGTCAATATAGTTATTATATTTCTTGCATGAATCACACCAATCTGCCGTAAATTTTACAATAGTGTAGTTGTTGTTCTTAATAAAGTCATCAAATTCTGTATCCGCGATCATTAAATGACTATGTAGCATATTCTTAAGTTAATCTATTATACATATTAGTATAGTCCTTGTATTTAGAACTGTTTCCATAAAGTGAATGATAATAATCTTCTAAAATAAAGAGTTGGCATTCAATATGTTTAATTGGATCACATTCTCTCACGGCGTAATGAAAATGTAGAGCGCTATAACCGTTATCTTTTGGTGAAGTAATGTAGTTTGCGTAGTAGGTTATAAGATTATCATTCTTGTTGTGGTGATAGAACTTGAGAAGATCCTCTTTATTGTAGAAGACAAATCGAAATGATATAAGATCGTGTAAATCATAAATGTTACGGGTATTATATTCTTTGCGTGAATGTTTCAGTTTAGCGCTTTGAAAAGTTTTAACTCGCGCTGAATAAACATGACAGGGGAGATCATTATCAAGTAATATATTCGTAAAACGATTTAATTCTTTTGTCACGATACGATTTGAATTTGGTACGAAAACTAAAGAGAGAAGCCAGAGGATTGCCATAATACTGTAATTTATTTTAGTTTTAAATTTAATTTTATATAAATAAAATAATTAATATTAATAAATAATGCAATAGGCTTTAATAT
>Ga0181380_1001028_pt1 | contig 12371 bp, 26 predicted proteins | sample 3SPOviralmetaG_FD_130116 | JGI IMG/M metagenome (GOLD analysis project Ga0181380, IMG submission 130116) | Marine viral communities from the oligotrophic San Pedro Time Series (SPOT) site, San Pedro Channel, CA, USA - 3 SPOT_SRF_2009-08-19 | ecosystem: Environmental > Aquatic > Marine > Strait... | reverse complement strand
GTAGTATATAACCTATGGCACTATCTCTACATCGGATTGGCCGACACTAGAAAGGAGACAGACATGACAGACCTACGAGAATGGACACTTGAAAAGAATAACCGTAACCGACCCGCTAAAAATAAAGGGTTTGAAGTCGTCAAGTTTATAACTGACGGGGAATATCGAAAGAGTGAAAATTTGGGCATATCATCAGAGCACCATGACTCAGTAAATCTTTTTAAAAAGCTTGGAAAGGATGTGCAAATAGTCATCGTTAAATGCGCGCACAATTCCTTGAAGCATCACTTTTTTGCTTTCGGATCAGAGGCTGACATCAACCGGCCACTCTACAGGCAAGCGGGTAAGCATATAGTTCCTCAGGACAGCAAGTTCAGAAAATTTGCCATCGAAGATGGACTTATGACCGAGACAGATACTCACTACTACGACGTCTGGCATGACTGGCAGTCATCAGGGCATGGTTGGACTGATCCTGAAAACATAGCTATCGAGGAGGTTAAGAAATACCGAAGACAAGAGGCCGCCAAACAGCGACAGGTCGAGGCGGGTGACAACGTGGAGTTCCATGCTAATCAAGCATGGAGAGAGGGCATGGTCCTAGCGACTATCGAAAAACGCGCTCTGATCGCTTACAGGATGCCTGCTGGTGCAGTTTACATGGTCCTGATAGACCACAACCCCGACGTACCGCCGGCCAAGCGTGGGCTAGGATATAGAGAATCAGACCCTAGTTCCAGTTACATCAAGGCCCATCGATACGGCCCAGACTACCAGTCGATTTCTGCAAACGCTCTAAAGAAAAATCCAAAGTGGATGGCTGAGGTCCAAAAGTTCGACGGGTTTGAGGACGGCAATGTCGAGCAGGGCCTTCGGTTTCTAGGAGAGGATTTAGAGTAGTAAATAATAGTTGACGGTGGTCTCGTAGTATGAGACCATCTCCCTTGTCGGATTGGCCGACATCAGAAAGGAGACGGGCATGACACTTACAGAAAGAGCCAAGGAAGTAGCTAAAATTTGTTCGGACTTTAGGAAGTCAGACAAATGCTATTATGTCGAAAGTCCTGTAGGAGAATACCTTACAGATGCTGACCAGTTTGCTGACAGGAGAATGTTGCTAGTGACCCGTTGCTCAGAGTGCAATGCTGAGATTGACGAGTGGAGCTTAGATACTCCAGACAATAACCCCATTTGTGAAAATTGTTATTAACCTAGAAAGGAGAAAGACGTGAAGACAGTAAAAAATTGGGACGGTAAGCCGGTGGCCGCATATCAAGACGCGGACCTTGCAGAGCTTGATGGCGTTTTTGCGGAGGCTGGCAGGCTTTGGGTCAAAGAGTGGCGTGATCAGGGATCCGAGGACCGTGGTTCGTGTTGCGGTGGCAAGGGCATTGAGGTGCGACACATCGGCAAGGGCTGCAGGAACTATGGATGGGTAATGGTGGTTCCTTGTGACTTTGTCCAAGGCAATATGTCGGCGGAGGGTACGGTAGGTCCGGCGATGGAGTATCTTAAAGCACAGGGCGTCGATTGTAAGTACAACGACGGATGGATGGACTAGGAGGAAACATGGCATATTTTGCAGTGAAAGTTAAGGTGACCAGCAGCGTCACGGATCAGAAAGAAACCAAGACCGTCGGTGTAAAAGCCGACGATTTTGATGCCGCCTATGCCCAGTTAGTCAATGAATTCGGCGCGGATACTACTGTCTTAGAATTTGATGATTGGAGTAGTAAATAATAGTTGACAGTAGTATTTAAAATCGATTACTATCTCTCTTGTCGGATTGGCCGACACTAGAAAGGAGACAAAAATGCTAAACAAAAGATACTTAAAAGACAGCGAGATCCGAGCCATTGCTTTAGAGGTTTCGGAGGCGGCTACTGAAGGCCGTAACAACGCGGTGAGTAGTATCATTAGCACTTACTTTGAGCCCGTCACGGAAGCCGCTATGGAGCTTTACGCTGTAGAGCTTACTAAGTCGCAGACTATCTACATCGCCAAGCTGGCGCAGATAGGCTACCAAGGTGCGATTGAATCGCACCACAAGGATCACCCGATGGATAATCCTCGGTCGGGTAGTTTTTTGGGTAAATCATACTAGGAGACAGGCATGACCCAGATTGTCATTTCACAAGCTAGACCAACCGCCCCTTACCAGCAGCAGTTTGCTAAGGGCCCTATAGCCGGCTGGGCTATTCAGATTGACGGAGAGTTTCGAGGTATTGCTTCCACTCAGCCTGAAGCAGTGGACAAGGCCAGAAGCTTGGTCTCTGGCGATTCAACCCCCAAGATCACGATTGATTGTCGATAGGAGAAAGCATGACCCTTGGACCGCGAATAGATGTACTTCACACACCAACCCTGATGGCCTCCAATGAGGCCATTGCGTTAGCATCCCAGTTAAACTCCGATACCTTGGAGGATTGGACCTACCTTGTCGATGCCGACCCTAACACCGGCAAAGCATGGATCGAGGTCATTGATGAGGACGGCGTATTTATTTCATATATGTAGTAAAAAGTAGTTGACGGTAGTCTCCCGTTGTGAGACTATAACTTTGTCGGATTGGCCGACACCTAGAAAGGAAAAAGATTATGGCTCAAGTTAAATTCGGAATTAGGTTTTCTTTGAACGACTATGCTTATGGCGAAGTCGATCAGTTCATTCAGTGTGCGGATAATATATCAGAAGAAGAAAACTTGCGTGGCCGTTACATTGATTTTCTGGATGCTCTTTTATCCAAAAAAGTAAAACCATCAACGCTAGTTGATGTCGATGTCCTCCACCTTTTTATTGGCGATTTAGATAATCGCGCTCACATTGATTACCTAGAGGATCATTGGAAAGACGACCCTAGAATAACTGCAGGCGGTAAGATGTTCTGGGGCAGATGCAACAAGCTCCGCGCAATACACGATGTCGAGGAGTGGCGACCGACTAAGTTTCAACTCGAACTATCCTAACCACAACGCCCCCTTCGGGGGGCATCAACCACCATACAGGAGAAAGACGTGAGAGAATTAACCGAAGCAGCAAAAACAGCAAAAGCAATCCGGGCTGAACTAAAAAAGGCCTTCCCTTCAACTAAGTTCCGAGTACGTTCCAGCAACTTCGCCGGCGGCGATTCTGTCAGTGTCGGCTGGGTCAACGGGCCGACGGGTGACTCTGTTGAGGAAATCACGGCCAAGTATCAGTACGGCCATTTTGACGGGATGTACGACATTTATGAGTACAGCAACAACATTGAAGGCCTGCCTCAGGCTAAATATGTTTCTGCGTCGCGCACGTTAACCGAAGAGGTTCGGGAGGCTAAGAAAGCGGAAATAGCCAAGAAGTTCGGCATAGAGAATCCTGCCGATGATTCCGAGTGGTTTGCAAAATTCCGACGGTGGCCGCAGGAGGTTGTCTATCAAGAGCTTAGGCATCAGGTCTTAGCAGGGGCCGCCTAATGAAAAATATACTAGCACTGGCCGCGATAGTCGCGGCCTTCGGCTTTGCCGGCAGCATGGACCTAGAGGACGCTCAAGCGGAGCAGGACCGATACTGTGAGTTCGTGGCCGATGGCACGTGGCCCGATTACAAACCTGAAATTAATTGTTCTAAACAGTAGTATTCCGTAGTTATATGTGGTCTAATTGGGGTATTGGATAAATATACAGGAGAATGACATGACAACTTACTTTTCAGTATTAGCAGGCCCCGAAGGTTACTCTCTTGCGGAGTACACGGTCAAAGAGTCGTTTGGCACTGTCTACTACACAGTCCCTGCTTGGGTTAAGACAGTAGGCGAGTTTGACCAGATTATTCCGATCAACTCAAAAGGCGACTACTGCGGTTTGTTTGAACGCCACCCCGCCGGCACTGCTCAAATTATTTAAACCCAGAAAGGAGAATTTTAAATGTACTGGAATAAACCTGATCACAGCCATGAAATTCAAACGCTTCAGCATATGATTAAAATGTTTGAAGCGCACACGGAAAATAAAGAAGCCTTTACTCGTAACAATGAACAGTTTTTGTATGCAGTGTCACGATGGTTTCAAACCAGACCGACTCAATGTAATGGCTATGATTTTAAAACAAAATGTGGGCGGCCAACTGTATCGAGCGACGGTAGCTTCCCCACTTCTAGCGACGTGTGCGAGGAGTGCCGCGACAAACACTGGGAGAAAAATCCTCCTGCGCTATCGAAGGTAGAGCAACGAACTTTAAACAAAATGGAAAATTTGTATAAAGAACTACTGGCGCATCAATCTTTGACCGCTCAAGAAATAAAAGATTTTTACAGTAAGTTAAGAACTTACATTAAGCAAACGAGCAAAAAAGACCACATGATTTTTTATGAGCGCAAGCTTGGCGATAAATACGGCCCAGACTGCGAGGCCTTGATTTGGCAAGAACAAGAGGGAGAACTGTGATGAAAACTTTACTACTCATCACAGCCCTGACCCTTGGTCCGTGGTGCTCGGCCCAGACCACGTTCACCACGATAGGTGACATTACCTTCGGGTCCGACGGCTCGACTGCCGTGAACATTGCCGGCACGACGTTTGTGAGCGGGATGAGTTCGAGCACCGCTCAAGTCTTGGGGTCAACCCTTCCGGCGCAGGGTTCGGCAGGGTCGAGCACCGTGCAAAAAATTGGTGACATTACTTTTATTACGGACAGCACTGGCGCAATGCAAACGATACAAAAGATCGGGGACACAACGTTTGGTCCTAATGGCATGACCGTTCAAAAGATCGGCAACAACATTTACTTTTATACTGGAGGCAACAAATGAAAATCGATAAAGACATTCCGGTTCCAAAATCGACGAGGGCACGAAAGTGGCCCTTTTTAGATATGGAGGTCGGCGACAGCGTTTACTTTGAAGAAGAGCAGGTTAACGGGAAGGCGTACCGAGCGGCGTCTAGCACGGGTTTGCGGCATGAGCGCAAGTACATCTCGCGGCGAGAGGACAATGGCCTGCGTATCTGGAGGTCTGAATGACTAAGGAGAATGCCAAGCGCGTATGTGCTAGTCTGCGAATGCAGGACAGATTTTACATTGCGGAGTCTTTACGACATGTTTTTGATAAACCGGAGAAGTCGATGAACGATCTTTTGGACTACGTCGAGAAAGCACGTCTGGAAGCAATGGACATGAATAACGTGGACTTGACAGGTGACACGTTGCAGATGTCTGAATAATGATTTACGGAGCACTGGCGTTGATTTTTCTGGCAGTCACGTTGGCGCTGGTGTCTCCTTTTTTATTCGCTGCAATTGCGGCGGATTTATTAGATGAAGAAAGGAGACAGAAAAATGGATGAAGAAACCAAAGCAATGCTGGCACTGTACGCCGGCCTAGCCATGCACGCATTGATCAGTAAGAATAGCCACAGTAATCCTGAGGCCAACCCGCAAAAACTGGCCCAGCGATCAGTGCATATTGCGGAGGATTTAGTGGCGGAATTGGAAGCGTCGTTTGAAGGGGAGAGCATGCTGGATGTATGAATATAAATTTACGTTGACTAAAATAATTGATGGGGACTCGGTCAAAGGGATCTGCGACTGTGGTTTTAAAATGAGCGTTGCGGTTAACGGTCGTTTGTACGGTATCGACACCCCTGAAAGCCGGACTAGAGACCTGCTATTAAAGCGCTTTGGCTTGATGTCGAAGGATTTTGTTAAAAAGTTTTTTGATGAGGGCGAAAGCTTTATTTTGAAAAGCAAAAGCATTGACAAGTACGGTCGTACATTGGCTATCATTACAAACGAAAAAGGCGTTTGTTTGAATGACGAGTTAGTCAAAAACCATCTCGCAGTCGAGTATCACGGTCAGAATAAAAAAGAAGTACAAGCGGCACATATGGATAATCGAAAGAGACTCAATGCAAGTATTTGATTTTACTTTTTTGATAGTTCATCTTCATCGTCCACATTAACTCTTCGGACGAGATTCCTGATTCTTTGGCCGTGGTACACAGCATGCCGGCAAGGACGCACATCAGCTCGGCGTGCGTCACTTCCCTGCGGTCCTCGACCCGTTCCAACGTGGACTGCAGCTCATCGTATAGCTCCACCACGTCGCTCTCAAAATCATCGATGGTTTTCATCCACAACACACTCTCGTAAAATTGCTTTTTCCCACGTAAAACAGGTAAAGCAGTACCAACCCCTGCGGACAGCGACGTAAGTGTCGTCTGTCTCTCGATGATCATACCCGATAATTTGTTGTTTTTCTCCTCCGCATTCGCAAGGAAGTTTTTCCAAGTTACTAAATTTCATATTGGTTAGGCTCTACTGTGTAGTGGGGAACAATCCCATGATGGGACTCGACAAGGCGTACAAAGTCACGTGCGAACTGGTCGCCTTGTTTACTATGCCGTGCCGCCTCCATGTAAACCCGTAGGGTATCGTCGTCGGTCATGGGTTTTTGGCGCAGAAGTTTAGCTTTGATTCGTTTTAATAATTCCATTCGTTAGGCTCCATGTGTTCTTTAATCTGATCAATAATGAAATCGTCGTCGGTTATTTTTTCTTGAAGCCATGAGGCCGGCTTACCTTTCTGATCGAGCACTTCGTAGTCGGTATCGGTCCAGCCATAAAAATCTTCGGGGCACTCCGCATCTCGGAGCGACATGCGACTAGGCTTCTGTCGGCTATACGTCACAACCCCTATCTGGCAAGGGATGCCACTGATTTTGCTATCGAAAACCGTGAGGTAGCTCATCCTCTGGCCTCCGCGCGCAAGTGTTGTTTTAACTTGCCAATCACCTCACGCTTTGAGTATCCGAAGAACATAAGGTTCTCTTCTTCGGTGCGTTTCAAACTTAGCCTGTACCATTGGTCCGATATCTTTTTAATCGTCATTTTTTTCTCCTTTCTCGATGTCGTCTTCAAGGTCGATTACCTCGGTCTCATTTAAAAGTTGTAGAATATCTACCTTGCGTTTTCGCTTTGTCTTTCCTGCCAATGTTAAGTTGACAGCGATCAGATCGATTTGTTCTGGTAGCCCGTGTTCTTCTTTAAGTTTTTCATATTCAACTTCAACCGGCAACGTCAAGGTCAATGATGTCTTTAGAGTATTTTTCACTTTTTAATTCCCTCCTGAGTTGTCCGGCTTGATCGGCGTCCACGGTCTCTAGGACCTTAACGAACTGAGTCGCGATCAAAGTAGCGATAACCGATGTCATGGGCTTTTCGTAGAACTCACCCAGTTCTCGTAGCATGGTGTAGTGCTCGGCTCGGACTGAGACAGAGACCCACGGAGTCTTGCGATAGGCCGGCGAAAGAGGGGGAGCATACTTTGCTGGTTTTTTCTTTCGGCGCTTTAATTTGCGCCGGACATATACACCACGTGGCATATTTTTCTCCTTTCTTAAACGTCTAAATATAATATACGTTTTTAATATACGTTTCCAGCTATTCCGCCGAACCCCACGTATCACCTACCTCTACGTCAATCTTACTTGGCACTTCAAGAGCTACTGCATGCTTCATTATCTCAGCAGCGGCCTCGGCTTCTTCTTTGGTTTTAACCGAAAGAGCTATCTCATCATGCACCGCAAGCAGCATGTTGTAGCCTGCCTTGTGCAATTCAATCATTGATTTTTTTGTCTGGTCCGCACTGCCTCCTTGCAAAATCTTATTCAACCCTCGATAAGTATATGCTCTGCGAATACGTGGTCCATACTTCGCAGAAGCTTCTTCGCGGGGCAGAGCTTTATTGAGACCCCAAGTCATAGGCTCCCATAGTGGAAAGCGACACTTGCGACCTAGTAGGGTCCTGATAGAACCACCGGACGCGGGATTTTCAATACGTTTTTGCACTGCATAAATTGTTCCTTTTAAAAAAGGAACCTTAGCGTGAAAGGTTTGGATTAACTCTGCCGCCTCTTCCACCTCCATATCTAATTGAATAGCTAATTTCGATTTCCCCATTCCATACATGAGGCCCAACCCTATTGCTTTTGCCTGAGAACGGGTCACGGTATCTCCGCAAAGATCCGACACCATCTGGTGAAAATCCGTGTCAGGATCATCGTGATAAGCCTGCGCCATGACGTCAGCACCTTGAAGCTCTAAAAGCTTGGCATAATGCACAAGGAGCCGTGGTTCTTGAGCCGAGAAATCATTAGCCGCCCAAAGTTCACCTTCTTCAGGCAAGAACAGACTGCGGACCATCGGACCGATAACAGGATGTCGCGCCGGCACTTGCTGAAGGTTAGGCTGATTCATGGACAGTCGTCCGGTGACGGTTCCTCCTGTTTCTCCGCGCAATTGGCTTACGTGCGAGTGTATCCTGCCGGTCGCTTCACTTGCATCTAAGTAAGGCTGCAGAAAGGTATTATGAGTCTTGTTGACCTCTCGGACCTCAACCACCATCTTAGCCAGCGGATGTTCGCAGGCCTCAAGAAAAGACTTAGTGAAGCTGGGTGCGCCTTTCTCAGTCTTAGGGTATTCGACCCCAAGTTTATCAAAGGCTTTAGCAATCGAGGCCGCCGCCCACATGTCTACAGGAACGCCGGCTTCTTTTTTCATTGCTGCGACTAACTTCTTTTCTTTACCCTGTAGCTCCACGATCAAAGCCTGCGCCTTTTCCCGATCAAAGCGGATACCCTTAAACGTCATGCCTGTCAGTATGGGTAGCATCTCTGTCTCAAGTTCAAAGATGGACTCGACTTCTTCCTTCCGTAGCAGCGTCTCAAGATGATGCCAAAGCTTTAGAGTCAGTGCCGCGTCCTGTTCGCCGTAGCGCGCAACTAAGTGAGCAGGCAACTTAAAAAGCTGCTTCTTAGGATGAACGCCCCAATCCGCAGCAGCTTTTTTTAACTGCTCTTCACTCTTAACTTCTTTGAGCATGTCAAAGCCTAAGGAGTTCAGAGCATAGCTAAACCGATTCTCGTCAACTAAGCCGGCGGCGATCATTGTGTCGATGATTTTACCTTCGACCTTGAACCCTGAAGCCCATAGCCAACCCAGATCATACGCGGCGTTGTGCATGACCTTCGGACACGGTAGTAACATAATCTCCGTGATCCATGACTCGACAATCTTTTTGTCGAGGTTACCTCCTCCGCCATGCGCGATGGGGTAGTAACCGCACCAACCGTCCACGGCCACTGCGTAGCCGACAATATAGCCATCCTTGCGAGGCCAGCCGGGCCCAAACTTCTCCATGTTCGGATCGCAAGTCTCTAGGTCAATGGCAATCTCTTTAGCTTCAGAGAGATCAGGAAAATTCTGTGGAGGCGTCCATTCAATAGTATTCAAAATCGAAATCCTTTCTGTTCGTTTTTGGGCAAGACGATGTGAAGTGATTGTCTTGTGCGCGTCACACCCACGTAAAGCAGGCGATTAATATCGTCGGCGTCTCGCGCATAATCTTGAGCAAACTTTGGACTTAGGTCCGTGATGAGTAAAACATTGTCCGCTTCACCACCCTTCGCCCCATGAATTGTGGACAGTTGAATCGGTGGTTTAGAACTTAGTTTCGTTCCGCGTTTTAAAACGGAGATTAAATAATCGCGCTTATCTTCGCCGATCTTTGTCAGAGCTTGATGCCATATCTCGTCTGTTAGCAGACCTTGGTGTTCTTTTAAATATTTCATGGTAAACATTGTTTCGGGGTCAGCGGTCCGTAGTGACTTAAAACCACGCTTAACAGAATCGGCAGGCAGGTTCTTATAAATCTTCTGCAATACCTCGAAGTTGACCTCATCACCCTTGCGTAGCCGTTCCCACCCCACGACCGCTGTGACAATCGAATCAGCGATGGACCGTTGTCCGTGACGCTCGAATAGCAAGCCCTGCGACTTAATCCAGTCGTGCATGTCATTGAGCATGTAATTAGTAGATGCCATCACCAACCACTCACCCTCGGTAATATCGACCTGTTCAAAATGATTGTAGTAATGAATCTCTCCTTGATCCTGTCGAGGAGACCACGTCTTAGGCTGACGCTTTTGTATCCTGTTAACAATCTTATCCGCTAACTCGTGGACCTTCGCCGGCACGCGATACGACTGACTAAGGATTTTAATCTCACCTTCATAAGATAACAGGGACTGCACGTCCGCCCCTGCCCAGTTGTAAACTGCTTGGTCATCATCGCCGGCAATATGCGTGCGCTGGGTCTTCTCTTCTAAGGCTTCGACCATGCGCCACTGTAGCCGAGACATGTCTTGAGCCTCGTCGATGATGAGTACGTCAAGCTTAGGTAGCATCTCAGGTTGATCGGCAATCCGTTCGAGCAGATCGGTAAAGTCCATGAGCAGGTGTGCCGCTTTAAAACGTCGGTAGGCGCGTTCTACGTATTCAAAATAAAACCACTCTATCTCCATGCCACTCTCGTTATAATGCGTGTGAAGATCCTTACCTCGGATGCGTGCAATGTTTATCTCATTTAAAATGGCGTTGTCGGCGCGGACGATAAACTCATCGCCGTCGTGACTGGTCGAAACGGATAGCCCTGCCTCCTTAGCAAAAACCGCGTAGTCACTGGCCGTCATCATGTCTTTGGTACTGACGCCGAGACAATGGTAGGCCAAACTGTGCAGAGTCCTAAACCACGGGAAATCTTTTTTGGCGTCAAGGTGCGGGAACTTCTGTACCGCGCGGTCGCGCGCCTCGGTTGCTGCCTTGCGGGTAAACGCAAAGTAGCCGATGTCCATTGACGAGGTTCCGGCGGATAATTCTTGCTCGACCACGTCAAGCAAGTGCGTAGTCTTGCCAGTGCCCGGCGGTCCAAATACCTTGGTAATCAAAACGGGACCTTGTCCGTGGCTATCGGCGCATCGAAGGGACTGTCTTGTGCATCGAATACGGGCACGGCCCAAACTCGCGCGGAGCGTCCCTTTAATGAGATTACCGACGGGTTACCACCGAGGTCACGTAGTCTTTGCGCCATCTTGGGCGCGGATAGTGCGCCGAAGTTACTGCGGCGCAAGTGTGCTTCTAGGTCCTTGATCCTAAAATAAACCAGCCCGTTGTCCTCGTCGGTCCAGACCCGACCCATGAGAATCTCGTCCCTGTCCATTCCTTGCTGCAAGTGGGTCGTGAACTCTTCAACCAGTTCTTTGAATCGACCTGTTATCGTTGTGTCCTCACTCGCTTCGGTGATCTGCTCAAGCTCAACCATCTCACTAAGCAATTCATTAATTAACATTTCCCAGTCTGCTTTTTTAAGCGATGGCGGCAACACGTTCAGGCGTTCCATACAGGCGCGCTGAAAAAACATTTGATTGAACAGCGACTCTGTTTCCAATTCTACTCGCTTGCCATTTACATCCAAGAACCATAGCGGCGGTTCACTGGCGTACTTGCTTAGGCTGGTCAGTTTGGGACTGCCGGGCCCGTCGCCACCAATACCATGCTCACGCTGTCGGCATAACGAAGGGTTGCAAAAACTTTTTATCGGATCATCTTTACACTTGTACTTATAATCTTTTTTCTCAAGCTGTTTTTGAATGATGCCCAACTCTTGTATGCCAAGCGGCGGATCAAAATACTTTTGGTTATACTCCAGAAGCTTATCCTGCCACGCTTCTGGGAAAGCTTTCTTCAGATACAATCCCAAACTAAACATTCCGTTATTGCGTCCACCTTCAGGAAATCCCTGCGTGCAAAGTGCTTGCAGGCACGGTGGTCCGTCGAACACGGGACCTTTTTCTTTTTTACTCGGTTTGGGTAGCGTTAACTTTTCTTGAACATTCGCCTCATAAATCTCAAAGAATTCTTCAATACTCGCGGCACTGCCGTCTTCTTTAATGGCATAGCGTAACGTCCGGTCAACATGGTGATACGGAAGGTTTAAAAAGTTACCTGTGTCACCCCGTGATACTAAAATTTCTCTTTGCTTTGGAAATATCTCTCGACCGCTTTCACCTAACAACGCGGCGCAACCTGTAAGGTAGTCCTGCATCTCACCGGCTGGCACGGGGTCCTTGGTAAATGCAAAGCAGTGCGCGCCACCTGATTTACTGCGACATGACACGAGGGGCAACTTTAACTTTTTAATCTTGACGACTAATGCTTCGAGATCGAGAGGATACTGATCGATATCGATACAGCCCCAAACACACGTATTGTCGGAGCGGATGGGGATAATACCTAAGCTAGGCTCTACCCCATCAAAATGTTTTTGCCAGAGGTCCTTGGTCGGTGGCTGGCGAACCACGACCGCCTTACCCACACTTTTGCCTTTCTCATTCTCCGTCTCAACCCTGTATGTACCATAGGCACAATCGAGACCGGCAAAGATACTGATGAATTTGTCGAGATCTTCCATTCTTCTTTCTCAAATAAAAGGCCGGTCTTTCGACCGGCCCAAGGTTGCTAGAAAATGTTATGGTCTTTTCCTTCTTCTTTTGCATTTTCTTCT
>Ga0181380_1001026_pt1 | contig 12403 bp, 18 predicted proteins | sample 3SPOviralmetaG_FD_130116 | JGI IMG/M metagenome (GOLD analysis project Ga0181380, IMG submission 130116) | Marine viral communities from the oligotrophic San Pedro Time Series (SPOT) site, San Pedro Channel, CA, USA - 3 SPOT_SRF_2009-08-19 | ecosystem: Environmental > Aquatic > Marine > Strait... | reverse complement strand
ATTATTCCAAATTTACTTCTTTTGCAATATTTCATGTAATTACAAGTACCCATACAATTCTGAATTACAGAATACAATGCTTTCTTCATTAATTACAACAATTGACAAAGAATTAAACGAACCATCCGTGTAAAAAATGATTTTAAATACAAATAATATCATACAAACAACAATAATGGCATCAGAAGCTTGGTTATCTGCATCAAATTTTTTTAAAAGTCCAATTAAAGAATGGGAACCTATTTTTGAAAAAATTAACAAAGATTTAATTCACAAAAACAATATGAAAAGATTAGAAAAACATATTCGTCGAAATCCAACTTTTGCAGTATTTCCCAACTTTCCTGATGTACTTAAAGCATTCAACACCAAACCTCAAGATATTAAAGTAGTGATTCTCGGACAAGACCCATATCATAATTACACAAAGCAGGATATTCCACAAGCAATGGGTCTTTCATTTTCAGTACCACCAAAAACACCCCATCCACCATCTTTAAGAAACATTTTTAAGGAGTTAAAGGAAACGATTCAAGATTTTAAAATTCCCGAAAGTGGTGATTTAACTTCATGGGCAGAACAAGGAGTATTTCTTCTGAATTCTTCGCTTACAGTACATCACAATAATCCTAATGGACATCAAAAGTACTGGGAACACACAACAAGCGAAATTATCAAAGAATTATCTCTAAATTACACAAATATTGTATTTATGTTATGGGGTACTCATGCGAAAAATAAAGAAGTATTTATCAATTATCCAGAAAGACATAAAATCTTAAAAGCAAGTCATCCATCACCATTGTCAGCAAATAAGGGAGGATGGTTTGGTACAAATCATTTCAACAAAGCAAATAAGTACTTAGAAGAAAAAAATAAAACTCCAATTAATTGGAATCTTTGAAGAACAAAAATAGCTCTTATTTTTTTTTAATTTATTTTTTTTATTTTATTCTTAAGAACATTTAGAACTAATTCCAAATGTAATATCCTTTAGACTTCTTTTAATACAAGGAAATGATTCATTGTTCAAATAAGATTCGTACATTAAATTGTATGTTGTATTTATCAAATTAAAATTATCAGAATAATAATTCATGCCAAAAATTTTTTCATTAAATTCACCTTCGCAATCACTTGAAAAATATGTACTAAATTCGATAATGTGTTCATAACGGTCATCTTCCATAAGAGTTGGTGCAGAGGCTAATAAACATTTACCATCATTAGCATTTATTACAACTATCAATGATAGTGGAATTCCGAAAATAACTCCAATAATTCCAATATATGCGATACAATCATCAAAACATTTTTTAGTACAACATGAATCAAAGTTAATAATAATTTGTTTTTCTTTATTTTGTGATTCAACATCAGCATTGTACGCAGGTGGATTTGTTTCAGTCATTATTTCTTAAAAAAAAAATAATATTTAATATTTAAATTAAACAATTTCAATTTTTTTTAATGACATGGGAGCCGTTAGGCGATCATCGGCAAATTATATTTTTTTCTTCTTGGCAAGTACCCAATTAATTCAATATTTTCCCATTTATAATCCCATACATTCTCAACACCATCACTATTAACACTCAATTTCGGCATTGGAAGCACATGTAATTCGCGTACCATTTTTCGTACTTCTTCAAGATGTGGTTCATAAATATGAGCATCACCAAGATTAAAGATAAGTCTTCCGGGCATCCATGTTTGGCTACTGTTTTTACCTAACATACAACATACGAGATGTAAGAACAAAGCTCCATGTGCAATATTCCAGTGCAATGCAACAGGTACATCAGAACTTCTAATATTAATTTGCAAATCAATAGATTGATTATTAACATAAAACTGGTACAAGAAAACACATGGAGGTAAAGCACATGCTTTCAAATCAGAAGGATTCCAGAGACTTAAAATATGACGTCTTCCATGCGGATTTTCGCGCAAGCCTTTCATTAATTCACGTACTTGGTCAATTTCGCCATTAAAGTTTCGCATTTCATGTCCATAAGTTTTACCAATTTCACCTTCTTCTAAATCAACTAAACCAACCGAATCTAAGAATTCGCGAGTAGAATTTGCATTCCAAATACGTACTCCACGTTTATCAAGTTCTTTTGTGTTAGTTTCGCCGCGGAGCATCCACATTAATTCTTCAAAAACATGTCTAAGAGGAACATTTCTATTTGTCAACAATGGAAATTCTCCGCCACTTAAATCAAATTCAAGTCTTCGCGAAAAAACACTTAATGTACCACCATTTCTACCATTTCTAACATTACCATTTGTCAGAATATCATTTAACAATCCACCATATTGGTAAAGATACATATTAGCCATACTATTAGGATAACTTTCGTAGGTATTAAATTTCATTTTCAAGGAGTCTTCTTCTGCATTTATACTTTCAATTAATCTAAAATTACCATTGAATCCATTTAAAAATCTATCGCAAGTATAATCTCCACTAATAACTGTTAAATATAATCTTTTAATATCATTTCGAGAAAAAACTGCATTATAAATTGATGAACCACCAATTACAAAAATCTCTTTTGTATTTCCAGATTCATATGCAAGTTTTTTAGCACAATCAATCGCAATATTAAAATCAGTACAAATAATTAAACCTTCAGGTAATTCACTAAAAATTAACGAATTCGAAACTACAATATTGTACCTGTTACTTAACGGACGATATTTCTCTGGAATAGATTCCCAGGTACATCTTCCCATAATAACAATACCACCTGAAGTGATTTGTTTGAAATGTTTCATATCGAGACTACTTTTCCATGGTAATTTTCCATCGATACCAATACCAAGATTTTTATCACAAGCGGCAATAATGTTAATAGACATTTTTAATTATAATTTAATCTTATTAATCTTTAAATAATTTCATTTTTTTCCTCGAATAAAAAAAAATATTACATCTGTGCGTACTTTTTAAATTCTTCGTATGCTTCTAGGAAGTACTCTCCATCTGGGAGTGCTTTTCTTTCTTCAATTAATTTTTTAATTACATGTTTTAATTCTTGAATTTCGTTTTTTAATTCTTGATTTTCTATATTTTTTTTATATTCTTCATATGTATTTCCTTCAAATAAATTATTTTTAATTTTAAATTCTGTTAATTTGGTTAATTTATCCATCTCTTTCGGAAGTTTTCTTAACTTATTATTATTTAGATACAAATATTTTAAGTTAGTCAAATTTCCTATTTCTGCTGGAAGTGTATATAATCGATTAATACTTAAAACCAAACCATTTAAATTAGTTAATTTTCCTATTTCAGGTGGAAGTGTATTCAATTTATTATTTTCCAAATTCAATTGTGTTAAATTAGTTAATTTTCCTATATCAGGTGGAAGTATACTCAATTGATTAACATATAACACCAAAAATGTTAAATTAGTTAAATTTCCTATTTCAGGTGGAAGTATACTCAATTGATTAAACTCTAAATGCAAACGTGTTAAATTAGTTAATTTTCCTATCTCAGGTGGAAGTATACTCAATTTATTATAACGAAAACTCAAAATATCCGAATTATTATCAAATACTTCTTGAATTTTTTCTTGGATTGTTGTCATAATTAACTTAAATAAGTTAAATTAAATAATTTCATTTTTTTTCCTCGAATAAATAAATCCCAAACAAAAATGTGGGTAGTATTTAAAATAATTTATAAACCATCACTTGAAATACAATTAATAACAGACCATGTAACAAAAGAAGCAGCAGAATCATACATGGAACAATATGCCAAAGAATTCATGGTGCAAGAAGAAGGAATAAAACGTTCAATAATTCTTAGTAAAGATTCAAAATTAGATCCATCAAGAGAAGGATATTTTATCAAGTACTCAACAACACACAAAAACAGAATAGAAATTTGGAAGAAAGAATGGACATATACTCAATCATTTTTAACAGGAAACAGAGAAGAAACAGTAACAAGTATTGGATTTTATTCATATGAAGAAATCAAAAATGAGGATATAATTCAACAACCACAAAAACAAAGAGAATTTGAAGTAATAGAGACAGAAAATGAAACAAATAATCAACAACAAAATAAAAAGTTAGACTAAAATAAATGGAAGCAGTACAAGTTAATCTTGAATCGTACGTGAACACCGCGTACCCAACTCTTAAAGAAATTGTTGACAAAGAAAAGAAATCATCAGTCCAAAAAATTACTTTATTGATTAAATCAATGGAGATTGTTGAAGATTTTACCGAACTGACAGGTTCAGAGAAAAAAGAAGTTGCACTTTTGGCAGTCGAGAAAGTCATGAACGACATTCTTGATGAAAAAGTAGAAGACAAAGAAGAACTTGAATTAATCATTAACTTTGTTGTCATGGCATCTCGAGGACTTCTCCACCTTAATGTTAAGGAAGTACAAGGATGTTTATCCAAAGTCTTCTCATGTAAGAAAAATAAAAAAGAATAAAATATAATGGAGAACGAAACAATACAAGATTTAACAGATGAACAAATCCAAAAAATTAAAAATACCAAAGATTTTATTGATTTTAAAATAGTTTTATCAGAAAAAGAATTTGAAGATTTAGTGAAAATTTATCCTAATAAATCTTTAAATAATTTATTAAACGACAGAAAATCTTTAAAAACACAAGCTGCAAAACAATTTGCAAAAGAAAAAACATATAATGTTGCATGTGAACCGAATCTTACTAGATTAAAAAATCAAGTTAATATTGATCTTGTTCCATTAATTATTAAAGAAAAAGTATATGAATTTATTTTAAATGGTATTACTAGTTTAGAAATTTCTAAACAATTTAATATTATAAATTGTATTTTTAAATTAGATGATTATATTTTTAATACTAAAGAAAAATTTCAATTATATGAATTATTAATATTTCGAAATTATATAATTCCAGTTATGTACGACCAAGCAATGAAATATAAAAGATTTTACGAATATAATTATACATTTCCGATGGTAAATCAATTTGTAAATGAATCATATAAGTATATTAATTCAGATAAAAGAAGACTAAATCAATATGTAAAATATGGATTATTTGAATCTCCGTTAGAAAATTATAGATTATTTTATAAAATATTTGATCCAGAATTAGAAAGATTTGGAATTAAATTAGACTTTAAAGAGATGTATTAAATTTATTATACAAAACTTTTTCTTTTTTTCTTCCACAAACAAAGTAAATAGGATGCCAAAAACACCAGGTACATCAACAGAATTAGAAAAAGAATTACTTGCGTTTGGTATCAAAACACATGATGCAAAAGACATTCAATTTATTTCGACAATCGAAGACGTTGACACAACCAGATTTCGCGGAAACGATTTAGACGTACTATTCGGACTACTTTACGTACTACAAAAATACAATAACGGATGTTCGCCAATTCAGACACATATTAACAAAAAAAACACACTTTTTGATAATTTAGGAATTAACTGGGTATGTAAACGAGGAAAAAGACAAATGACATTACCGAAAGATTTTATTAAAAATTTCAATGCATGTAAAAAAAAGAAAACAACAAAATTTATTTTCATTTTCCTTACATTTATGAATTCAAAAACATGTAAATCATACAACGACGATGCCCATGCGAATTTAATTATTTATACAAAATCGAAAAACACATTCGAGCGATTCGAACCAAACGGATGTAGTACAGAATTTTCGATATGGTTCGAATCAAAAGAATTCGACAGAAAATTCAATGCATTAGCAAAAAATGTATTCAAAGCAGAGTACAAAACGCCATTAACCTGCTGCCCGTACATTGGAATTCAATCAATCCAAGAACACGAAAGACAAAATTTAAAAATAAACATCATCGGACCCGAAGGATATTGCGCAGCGTACTCTCTTTGGATTATAGCATTAAGAATTCAAAATCCAAAAGAAGATTTCCAGAAATTACAATTACTTGCAATCAAGAAAATGCAAAAGAACGACAAAGCATTTACCCAATTTATCCACAACTTTTCGAAGTACATCACAGACAAAAGACAAGAATTGCTTGATAAATTACCAGAAAAAATTGTTAAATCAATAGAAAGAAACCCAGATACACTTCATAATTTATCACCAGATAGTCTTAAAATTGTAAATGATTTTGTAGTAAAAGAATACAAAAAAATAAAATAATACTCAATTATCGTCAACTAATTCTTCAAAATCCTTTTTCGCTTCTAAATATCCTGTACCACCAGGCTGGTACATAACTTTATTTTTTAATTCTTTAATTTCTTTTTTTAATTCTTCATTTTCTTTTTTTAATTCTTCATTTTCATACATTACATTATTTATAAAAGGGTCATAACAAGGTTTAAAGAAAAGATGTTCCTTTGAATCCATTTAAAAAAATAAACGTACTTAATGTACGTTCTTATTAATCATTTTTTTATTTTTCATCATCTGCTAATTCTTCAAAATTCTTTTTCGCTTCTAAATATCCTGTACCACCAGGTTGATAATAAATCATAGTTTTTAATTCTTGATTTTCTTTTTTTAGTTCTTCAATTTCTTTTTTTAACAGATTTATTTTTTTACTTTTTTTATATTCACTAAAATTAATTTCATCAAATAAATTATTGTAAATATATATTCTTTTTAAAAATTCTAAGTTAAAAATTTCATCTGGTATTTCTTTTAATTTATTACAACTTACATCTAAAAATCTTAATTTTGTTAATTTACCAATTTCAGATGGGATTTCTTTTAATAAATTATTTTTCAAATTTAATGTTTTTAAATTTGAAAGACTACTAATTCCAATCGATAAAGATAAATTAGAAGGAAGTTTTTCTAAATAATTATTATCTAAATCAAGTACTTCAAGATTTTTAAGCTTATAAAAGTCTAAATCAATTTTTCTTAATTTATTATTTGACAAGTACAAGTGTGTTAAATTTATTAAATTATTAATTTCATTTGGAATTTCTAATATAAAATTCCAAGATAAATCCAATGTTTTTAAATTTATTAAATCAAATAATTCAATAGGAAGTATTTTAATTTTAAATTCACTTAAATTTAAACCTGTTTCAAGATTTCCTTTAAAATATTCAATTACTTGAAGTGTTTCAGGATTTTCTTCTTCAATAGAATCCATTTAAAAAAAATTAGAACATACTTAATGTACATTCAATTAATCATTTTTTTATTTACAAATTTACTTGCGGCTACGGCGGCGACGAGTGCGGCGTTTAGATTTGCGTGATTTACGGCGCTTGGATTTAGATTTGGATTTACGACGTCGGCGTTTGGGTTTCATTTCATCGTCATGAGCAGCTTTAGATTTGCGGCGACGACGTTTAGATTTGCTCTTGCGGCGTTTCTTGCTGGATTTACGGCGTTTGCTAGATTTACGGCGGCGGCGTTTTCCACCAGTAATTTCAGCTCCACCGAGGAGATCCATAAGTTCTCCAAGAGAGGCAGAAGACTCAGCTTCTTGTTCAGTCAGATCATAGCTAGACATGATATACGTGTTATATTTTAACACAACAAAAAAAAATAACCTATATTAAGAATTTAGTCTTTAATATAGGAATAATAATAAAAATCGCGAATTTCCGCGCATTGAATTGCCATAATTCTAAGATATATCAAAATGATTAAAGAAAAAGAGTAAATATAAATATTATTAAAAATCATAATTCGATAATTATAGCATCCAAAAATAAATCCAATCCATATTAAAATACTACACACCAACGAAAATACAAAAAAAGAGTTAATAATTTCATTATAGTACATTTCTTCCTGAAGAAAATAAAAATACATTTTTACAGCATAATTATTAAAATCGGTAAGATTCCAATTACTTTCGTACATAACAAAATTCATTTCGATTTTTTCTTGTCTCTTCGGTCTTTATCGCCCTTTCTATTTGCGTGAGTACTTCCTCCTTTTTTACTTCCTCCTTTTTTATCTTTAGAATCTCCACCACTGAGATTAATCCAGCGTACCAATTTAAATTTATTTTTCATAACATCTTCGATAGCATCTAATCTCCAATGACTAAAATCAACATCAAGAACATTTCTACCGACAATATTATTTTTGAGATAATGACACAACAATGGGAAAATAATATCATCAGGGTCATGTTCAGCCAGAAACGCAGGTACAATCAATCCATTACCAACATTTTTTTCACAATTTTCGGGAGTATCTTCAACAATAATTGTATTAGTTTCATTAAGACCATAAGATGCGAATTCTTTCCATACCTTACTCAATCTTTTATATTCATCAGCTTCTTTGTACGTCCAAGTAAACAACAGAGGATAACCAGGAGGCAAGATTTTTTCAACAACATTCCGCGCCCAGTATCCATCAGCTTTAGTCCAAATAGCGACATAATCAGCATATTTTTGGCAAGCAGCTAAAAAGTATTCAAGATAAGGTCTTTTATAGATACCCCATTTTTGATATCCATGAGTCCAAGTACAAAAAGGTTTAGGAATATAATCATCTCTCATAACTTTTTCAAATCGAACACTATCAATCATAACAGAATCAATATCCAAAACGATACATTTAAGTTTTGTCATTAATTTAATTTATCCCTAAATAAAAATAACCGTAAAGTACAATATAGGATATAATGTCATCCACTGATAATCAATCTAATGACAAATGGGCTGCTTTAGGAATGGGTATTATTGCACTTGCATTTGTTGGAGGTATTATTACATTAGTTGTAATAAATTCATTTACCCAACCAGCAGTAGGATATTATCCAGGAGATTTAAGCAAAGGGATTAGATACATTGCAATTCGCGGAGTAGCAATGTTCTATGACCCAGTAAAGAAACAAATTTCCAGCGAACAATATAACTGGAAAGAAGTAGCGTACCTTGACGGAACATATGAGAATCACTTTAAATTCGGCAAGAACAATTGCTGGACAAACAAAATGACACGTAAACTGAAACAAAACGAAGTTGTTAAGGTACAATGTGATTGTCCAGGACGTGTTAACCCTAAACAACAAGCAACGATGATGGTGTACGACCAAACCCATTAATTATTAAAAATAAAAAACGTATAGAGTTAAAAATAAAAAATAAAATTTATTTTTTATTTTTATTCAATACTTTTCCATTTTAATTCATTATTTTTCTTTTGGCTATAATTTTTACTTAATAAAATCAAATAATCTTTACTTTCTGAAATAAAAATTTTCTTTTTTTCAATTGTTTTACAAATATATTTGCTAAAATAATTATTAGAAGTTTTATCAATAATTTCCAAAGGCTTATATGTAAACATTTTTAATAAATCAGGATGTTCTTCAAGAAGAATGTACTTAATAGATTCAAATTTTTCTTTGTACTCACTTATTTCTTTTGGTTCGAGATCAGTATATGAGTAAATTATTTTTTCATTATTTTCTTTTTCAATATTGAACAAGGAATACAAATAAATTCCACTGCTTGATTCGTATAATGTACTAATTACAAAATTTTTATAATCATGACATACACCAAATGAATATTTTTTTCTACAAACAAATCTATATAAATATAATTTATGTAGAAAATTTTTCTCAACACTTTTTATGCAAATATTTTCATCTTCATAAAGAACCGTACCATATAAATCATTATAAGAAGGTAAATTATAATTTTGATTAGTTCCAATAATTGTATCTGTTTTTGTACCAAATCCAAAACACGTAAGAAACATGTTGATTATTATTATTTAACAAAATCTCTTTAGATTTTTCATTTTTTTTCTCAATCCTTTGTAAAAATGAAAAATATAAAAAATGAAAAATAAAATATTTTTAACATAAAAATGACTGAAAATTTAACAGAAAGAAAACATTTCCTTACAAATATTTTGTACAAAGAATTTTGTAAATATCCAATTTGTTTTACTTGCGGATTAAACTTTTCAGAAAAAGACATTGAATCTTTTCCATATTACATAAAAAGGCATCCAAATGACCCTGAAACAGCACATCACAAAGAATGTGTACTTAATTCAGAATATTCAATTGAAAATGCATCATACTTCGGTACAACAATTTTAAATCCAATTAAATTTGAAGAATTTGTTGAAAAGAGTATGAAAGAATTATCACCTGAACAAAAATTATATTTTATCAAAAACTGGCAATACATCAAGTACTATACAAAAGAATTAATCAGTACAAACCCTTTATTGAACGTACACGATTATATTGAATATACAAAATACGATGATTCAGATAATTATTTAATGGACCCATTATTGATGAACAACAATGAAGTCTTTGAAACACAATCAGAAAGAATTCTTTCTGACAATGAAATCAAATATACAAAAAATCAAGAAACAATTAAAGAAAAACCAATTTTTGTAAATCAATTTAACAATCATACAAAAAATATTTTCCAAAATTTCGATTGGACAAATGTAATTGTTGCAGGGGGATTAATTGCAAAAATAATTCAAAATTGGAGAAATTTATATGAAATTCCAGAAGATTCTGATATCGATTTATATATTTATGGAACTCAAAAAGAGATTCATCACACATTAATTCAAGTACTAACTCATTTTGAAAAATACCAAGCATTCTTCTTTATCAAAAATAGTTTAATTAATATTTTTATCAAAGATTGTCCACCGATTCAAATTATTTTACAAAAAGTAGAAGACCCCTCATATATTATTTCCCAATTTGATTATAGCCATGTACAGATTCTTTATAATGGAACCGATATTTTAAGTACAGTAGAATTTTTAGCAACATCAAAATATCAAATTACTCTTTTATCAATTAAAATTTTTAAACCAAGTAGATTAATCAAAGCAAAAAGTTATAATTATAAGTTACTGACAAATAAGTATAATTGGTCAGAAGAATTATTTTCGATTGTTCAAATTAATCAATATTCTGACAACTTAAACAACTATATTACATCAAATTCAGATTACATTGACATTGTGAATACAATTTCAAAAGAATTAGAAGTTGATGTTTCATTAATTACACAAAAAGCAGAAAAAATTGTAAATAAAATAGGAGAATTAAATTTCAGTACATTCAAAAAATATATTAATGTACAAGACAATAAATGTTTAACTTTACTTTCAAATTTAAAAAAAGAAAATATTTTAATTGAAAAATTTAAACAATTAGCAATAAGTTATAGTAATGGAATTGATAAATATATTTATTCATGTTCATTAAATGAAATTAAAAGTTTACGAATTAGATTTCCTGTATATGATTTAAAATTAGGTACAATTTTAAATTACCAACATAATAATTATGAATTTATTTTGGAAAATGGAAATAAAGAATTAGATAAATTAAAAAAAATATTAATAGAAAAAATTAGAGATTTGAATCTTGGAAATAAAGTAATTATGAATTTGAATTCAGTAAATATTAATGAAAAAAGAGAAAAAATTAATTCACAAGAGAAGAAAATTGATTTACAGAAAAATCCACCAAATTATGGTATGTACATTGAAAAATGCAATATGACAGTTAGAAATATTATGATTAATATAAATAAAAAAAATTCAATAGTTTTTTGTAAAACTAATCTTGATTTAACAAATATTTATATTTGATATTTTTTTCTTGGGAAATTAATGCAAGAAATCCAAATACAAAGATTATACAGTCAATGCAATGAATAATAAGTTTAAGAATAGGGTATATTGCAAAATTTTCAATTATATACGTGTTCTCAAGGAGTACACAGAGAAAACAGATGAACAAAAGAAAATCCTCTTGACCTTGATTCATTTCAGATATGTAAAAAAAATAATTAAAATTTCATTTTTTTTATTCTTAATAATTGTCAATTTCTTGTTGAATACAGAAGAGGGTTTCTTCCATAGTTCTAAGAAATGAATGAGAATAGTCTTTTCTTTTTTTGTATAAAGAGATTTCTCTTTTAAAATCTTCTTTCCAGATATTTAATTCTTCAAGGTCAAAATCTCCTAATTCACATAAGAGAAACTTAATCATATACCCAAAGGTACGCTCATAAGGAGCATCAATCCAATACTGAGTTGAATCCATTGTAACATATGAAATTGAAGTATTCATTTTTTTATTAACCTTAAGACGATAGGATTACGCTTAAAAAAGAAAAATTAAACTATATTAATCCAATTATAGCTATATCTGAATTTAGGTGGTTTAGGACCAGCCTTAATAATATAATACCTTGAGCCTCTATAAAACTTCATGATTAATAAAAAAAATTATAATTTCAATTTTTTAATTTTTCTTTTATAAGGGTAATTAATTCACTCCTATCGCTGAGGCTCAGTCGTGGCAGGGCAAAAAGTAGTCCTCCCGTACCACTTGATTTAATCTAATTTTGGGTAAAAGTTAATAAAGGGTAATAATTTTATTT
>Ga0181380_1001022_pt1 | contig 12412 bp, 13 predicted proteins | sample 3SPOviralmetaG_FD_130116 | JGI IMG/M metagenome (GOLD analysis project Ga0181380, IMG submission 130116) | Marine viral communities from the oligotrophic San Pedro Time Series (SPOT) site, San Pedro Channel, CA, USA - 3 SPOT_SRF_2009-08-19 | ecosystem: Environmental > Aquatic > Marine > Strait... | reverse complement strand
TTTGTTTGTCTTTTAATTTTTCAATGAAATTAACGTAATAAAAGGCGGCAACAATGCTGATACATGTTTCTAAATTCAGAATGTGTCGCATGGGTACAATATTGGTTCGTAAAGATTCGATAAAAGTGATTGTTCCCGTCGTCACTAAAAAGGCGTAAGTGATATAGAAACTATGGTAAAGTGTAAGGTTCATAATTAACAATTATAATATAGATGGATATAAAAACATATATATAACAATACCAATAAAAATAAATAGATGCCTCGTATAGACTCGCAACAAAAATTAGATTTCAATCAAGTATTGATCACCCCAAAGCGGTCTAATTTGAATTCCCGCAGTGAAGTGGATTTACACCGTACAATCTCATTCAAAAACGGACAAACGTGGTCCGGTGTTCCCATCATATGTGCAAACATGGCCTCCACGGGAACATTTGAAGTATATGAAGTATTGAGTCAATATAAAATGATTACCTGTTTTCACAAGTTTTATACCCGCGAAGATTATGAAACCTTTTTTAAATCAAGCGACGAAAATCAAACCCCCGTGAATCCCGACTACTTCATGATTTCCACGGGAATTAGCGAGCAAGAATATGGAAAACTCACGGAAATCGTGGATAAGTTTCCAAATCAGGTCAAATGGATTTGCATAGATATAGCCAACGGATATATTCCCAATTTATTGACATTTTGTAAAAAAGTGCGTCAGCGGTTTCCTGATAAAATTATTGTTGCGGGAAATGTGGCGACCCCTGAAATGGTGAATACCCTGTGTCTAGAAGGGGACGTGGATGTGATAAAATGTGGAATTGGGCCCGGGAGCGCGTGCACCACGCGGTTAAAAACGGGGGTAGGTATGCCACAACTGTCCTGTATCATGGATTGCGGGGATGCGGCGCATGGGGTCAATAAACACATCATTGGTGACGGGGGTATAACATGCCCCGGTGATCTAAGCAAAGCGTTTTGCGGCGGCGCAGATTTCGTGATGATGGGCGGAATATTCGCAGGTCATGATGAAAATCCCGGAGATATTATAGAAAAGGTGATATCTGGATACAACGGACATAATGCGATAAAGAAATACAAACAATTTTACGGTATGAGTTCCACGCATGCCATGTTAAAATTTTACGGAAAGAAAAACGATTACCGGGCAAGCGAAGGAAAAGTCGTAGAAGTCCCCTATAAAGGGCCTCTAAAAGATACAATTGAAGATTATTTGGGCGGGGTTCGTTCTACGTGTACGTATATTGGGTCAAAATGCATCAAACACATGCCAAAATGTACGACATTTGTGTTGGTAAGCCAACAAGTGAATAATATATTTAGCTAGTAGTTATATAAACATATATTAAAACATATATTAAACCATATATACGCATGCTACATCAATATAAACTAGGTCACCATAACAAATATGTGCGCCGGATCCACCGCGAATTAGATATATTACGCACCCAATACGATGTTCAATTAAAAAAGGATAAGGACAATATAACTCGTATTTATATTTTTGATGAAAAACAGCGTTTTTTGATGTTTGTTTTACCAGCCGATTATCCATTTAAACCCCCTTCGTTGTGTTTCTATAACCATAGTACGGGCGAACTCATTGAGAATATGAAGCTATTTCACAAATTGTCTTTGTTTTACACCAATTATTTTAAAGAGTTAAACGATGAGCATGTTCCAAACAAGTGTTTATTATGCTGTTATCAACGCCCACAATGGAGTCCGGGGAATAAACTAATTGTCTTGTTAAATGACCATAAAAAAATAGAGAATTGGTTTTATAGTATACGAAGTGCCTATTTTGGAAAACGCACATTAAACAAACAAAATAAATTAATTAAAGAGATTATAGAAATAGTTATTCAATACATCTATGAACCTTATCCCGACATATGATAATACAAAAGACGCGGTGGTATATACGTGGGGAATTCTTTATTTGTTTCTACAATTTAATATGAAACACGCGGGGGATTATGTAAACGATTTTAAGAATACATTTTTAAAAAATGCGGTGCATTCAGAAACATCGCGCCAAGTAGGCACAACGACTTCTACAAACACCCCCCAACGAGAATTTAATCATTCGGAATGTTCTGCGTTTGAAACTCTAAAAGAACCAGAATCGTAAAAATAAAATATAATGGTTATATATAAATCATGGCTAAAACAAAGAAAGCGCTTTCTTCTTGGAACTTGTTTGTAATGAGTGTAAAAAAGAACAATCCTGAAAAATCGTTTGGCGAAGTTCTTAAATTAGCAAGCAAAATGAAAAAGACGGGGTCCCATTATGCGAATTTCGTGGCGTCTAAAACGGCAAAGGCGGCTAAGAAGGTAACAAATACGTTACATTTGACAAAATCCAGCAAGAGAAAGGGTAAAAAGGGCAACAAGGGTAAAAAGGGAAGAAAAACCAGAAAGAATTAGAATACCGAATTATTTCATTAATAAATAATGAAATAAATCAAATATATGACGCAAATCATTCTATTTTCCGTGTTTAAAATAATATAACCATATTGTAAGAAGATTGATGTCAAAAGACAAAAAAACAAATAAACATTCAAATTCGAAAAAGAGAACACTCCAAAACAAAACCCAAAAGAAACATAAAACAAGGTCACCGTCAAAAAGACAAACCTCAAAATCGCCACAATGGAGCAAGGGGGACATTCAATCCTTTGTATTATCAAAAAAAAAACTAAATATTGTATTGAAAAAGATAAAACACCTACAAAAATATGATATTTTGGAAAAATGGAATCTATACTTGCCTCCGAGCGATCAGCAAAAAAGTGGTCGTTGTTGGTTATTTGCCTATTTAAATCATCTACGTTTGAAATCTATACATCATATGAAATTACCACAAACGTTTGCGTTTAGTGCGTCTTATATGTTGTTTTGGGATAAATACGAAAAGTGTAAATACTTTTTACAGAAAATATCAAAATATGCACAACTACCATTGGACGATGTGAATAATCATTTGTTATTGCGCAATATGATCAGTGACGGAGGAACATGGAATATGATTCAAAATCTTGTGGAAAAATACGGAGTGGTTCCATATGATTCCATGAAAGAGTCTTTTCATACAATAAATACCAGCCAACTACACCATTATATTTGTCATTATTTGAAAACATCCTCACAAAAAATACGAAATCTCCCTCCAACGCAACATAAATCCTATATTGAAAAGCAGATGAAAAAGGTGTATATATTATTAGTGAAAGCGATTGGAACTCCTCCCAAGAAGGTGTCCTTTCTACAAAAAGGACCGCAATATAGTCCACGAGAATTCTTTAAAACCCAAATAGCAACCCTAAGTGGGTGTTCTATGTCAAATAAGGTAGTTTTAATCCACGTGCCTCATTTGAAGACCAACCAATATTATACGATCCTGGAATTAAACAACATGCAAAACGGGCATCCAGTTTTATATTTTAATACTACCATGGACGCTATCAAACGGTCCGTATTATACGAATTATCAAACGATAACCCCGTGTGGTTCGGGAGCGATTTTGGTCCGTTTTATCATAAAGAGGAAGCCCTTTTAAATAATGATATATTTGATTATTCTCATTTTACAATGAAAAAAGAGGATTTGTTTTTAGATAAAAAAGACTCTATTCCGTATTATCAAACCAACATTAACCACGCCATGTTAATTCGCGGATATTACCATAACAAAGCAAAGTCAAAACCATTGTATTGGATTATTGAAAATTCTCATAATACAATTTTAAAGAAAGTATCGTTTGAAAACAGCCACGGTATGGTTACTTTATCCGATTCTTGGTTTGACAAATATGTGGTCATGGTGGCGGTGGATCATAAAAGCGTGGAAAACAAAACAATACGAGAAAAACTAAAAAATACTTCATCTACGATCGAATTACCAAAATGGAGTAATTTGGGAGAATTATTATAATCTAAAAAAGGAATTATGAATAAAAAAGAGTTTGAATAATTTTCGCATTTCATCGCCATACTTTAATCTATGATTATGTTTAAATATTTCCCAATCTTTGAAGATCATATATATGTACGTGATGGATGGATCATCCAAATATTGTATGTTGTCCAATGAATCGTATACATTATCCAATTTTTTCCAAAAGGAGTATTTTTGGGGAATATTGCTTTTTTCGTGCAGTTCAATGGTCGCGCATAATAAAATTTTCTCTTTTTCTTCTCTGGAAACATTTGCGTCCTTTATGCGTTCATATAGTTGCAGAATGTCCTCATTACCACCCCCCATCTCACAAGAATCCATATGTTCGGGGTTCACAATTGTTGCTTTAATTTCATATACAATGATTTGAATGTTTTTAATTAGTTTAGAGGTTAGTTCGTTCATAAATATTTCTTGATCTTTTTGGTACTGTAATACAGTCTCTAACTCTTTAAGGCACCACTCCAATCCCTGGATGATTTCTTCATTCTTATTGGGATCTGTACTTTTAATTGCATTTTGTATCATTGATATTGCGTCTCTGATGTCCAAGGATGGTTGTGTCGGTGATTGTGTCGGGGAATGTGATGGCGTTGGCGAGAAATATTGAGATACCCGAGAAAGTGTTTCGTATGCCATATGCATATAACCTATCGCAGTCGAAGCCGCACCCGCAGCCGCAGTCGAAGCCGCAGCCGAAGCCGAACCCGCAGCCGAAGCCACAGTCGAAGCCGCAGCCGAAGCCGCACCCGCAGCCGCAGTCGAAGCCGCGGCCGAAGCCGAAGCCGCAGCCGCATCCGCAGCCGCAGTCGAAGCCGCAGTCGAAGCCGAACCCGCAGCCGAAGCCACAGTCGAAGCCGCAGCCGCATCCGCAGGACTTGGCACTGCGCTGATCAGATCTCTTAGACGCTTTTCTACAGTAATTAATTTATGTTGGATTCGAATGCGATTGGAGGTGTGACTGGTAACGGGAATGATACTGACAAGATCTTCACCCGTGCCCTGTAGTGGGGCATGAGTTTCTACAAGCTTGTTAAATACCAATGTATACAAAAGTTGTTTTAATGATTTTGTCTTGTCTTCATCTGTCTGGGGTCCATTCAAATAATTAGGGTATGCACCTTTAGATTCTTCAACTCCTTGGTTAGGTGGTTTTGTTTTTTTAGGTATCGCTCCATAACGTGGATCCGCCTGATTTTTCGCATTTAGACGATTGAGGATTGCTGTAGCAATAATTGTGTGTAACGTTTCATCTTCCGTTGATGCCATATAAATATATACATTAACGAAATATTTATTAAAACAACATTCCGCAAATATATATATAAACAAAAACAAGTATAAAATAAAACAATGATACGTCGGTTTTCGTTGTTGTTCTTGAGTTTACGGGTATATTATACACAAGGCTATCAATTATGTGTCGTGGGTGCAACAAGTGGGCTGGGTAAGGAATTGGTCTACCAAGCATCCTTGGATAAAAACATGTCGGTGCTTGCGTTATCCGGAACGTCTAGTCCTCTCACTGTTCCGTGTCGAATCAATTCATTTGAGGAAATCAAGAAACAACCTCCTTTTCATAATCCCAATGTGGTTCGTGATATTTATTGGAATGATTTATCTTCCTATGACTATAAGTCTATTGTATTTACAACAAGTGGAGGACCATTCAAACACGATTATTCGGACCAGCTCATGGCAAAAATAATTCCGAATTTACCGGACTCTTGTAAACATCTTGTTTTAATTAGTGCGTATGGAGTAGGAAATAGTTTAAACAATAAGGAAGTGGGTATAAACATCATGAATAATTGGTATTTAAAAGATGTGTATCGGGCAAAAAATAGTCAAGAAGAATTGATTCATTTGAAACTGTTTAAAGAAAAATATCCACATTTGAAAACAACCATACTACGACCAAAAGCCTTATCTTATGGCGAAACCTTCTTAAAAAGTATAACTCGTCAAAGTCTTGCGAATGAAGTGTTAGAAGTTATAAAAAGTTGATTTGTATTTAGAGTTAAATATAATTTCAAATATTATACATGGCGAAACCAAAAGCGATCAGTCTCTTTTCTGGCATGGGTGGCGATACTCTTGGAATGACTCGTGCTGGATATGATGTTGTGGCGTTTAGTGAATGCGATAAGACTAGCATTGAATCGCATAAAGCCAATTTTCCGGATTCGGTTTTAATTCAAGATGTATCTCAAAAAAAAGACAAAGACAAAACCAATATTCAAAACATACCCGACGAGCTATTTATTCCATATAAGGACCAAATAGATTTGATTTTCGCAGGCCATCCTTGTCAAGGATTCAGTAAAGGAGGAAAAAAACTACAAGATGATCCACGGAATACTTTATTTCGAGAGTTTGCGCGAGTATGTGGTTTAATTCGTCCAAAGTATTTGATTGGTGAAAATGTGGATGGATTATTGACCCGTAAAACAAGTAATGGAAAAAAGTATTTTGACGTGATTTGCGAAGAATTTCAAAGCATTGGATATACGATTTATCATAAAGTGTGTCATGTTGTACAATATGGAGTTCCTCAATTACGAAAGCGATTGGTATATGTGGGGGTCCGCAATGATATACAATTGGAATATACCTTTCCTGAAGTGGAAAACAACGGAAAAACCAATCTACCCCATTTGAAAAATATCGTACACTTTTCCATGGAAGGGGCACTCGACATACAAGAAGATGATTATCCCATGGCGACTTTACCCAATGAATGCGTGCTAACCAATAAAACCAATGAAGAGGTTCCTAATGAGGAAAACGTTCATCCATATTTGAAATTAAAAGCAAAAACTCGCCATGAAAGTTATAAAGACAAAACGTATGCTACATTATTGTCGTTTCAAAAACGAGACTCTCCTATTCATGCGGAAATAATCGACATACGCAATCCCAGTAAAACCATTATTTGTACCTATGATCATCAACCGCGTTTGTTTGTTCCGTTGAAAACCCAGAACGGATATTCTTTGCGGCCTCTTCTACCCCTTGAACTCAAACAAATTCAAGGATTTCCGGAAAACTTCCATATATGTGGAAATAAAAAGGATAAAATCCGACAAATTGGTAACGCGGTCCCACCCCCATTGATAGAGAAAATCGCAACCGCTCTCATAGAGTTCAATCCTGATTCATAGTTTCCAATGTATATATTCTTTCTTAAATCTCAATGACTTGATTGTAACATAGATCATCATAATAATCCAAAAAATCTTCCCAAAATCTAAATTCTTTTTTTTCTCCATTTTTATGAAGGAACGTATATTTGTGAAAAAAGTATTGAACTTCGCCACGATGAAGACGCGACAAAAGGCTATTTTCATAAAACGGATCCTTTTGGGGAGCTGCGAAACATGTTCCTTCTATGCCCACAAATTCTAGACGCTGGGTGGTATATTTCAAAAAAATACTATCCGGATCGTGTCCGGATACAATGACACAATGTATATTTTCAAATAATGAACTATTTTGTTTATGATGATCGGGGATAGACGTATTGATATAGTAATGAATTTGTCTTTTGTTTTTACTATAGATCCGTTTATTTTCGTTTCCACACGAAACCAATACAAAGCCATTCTGTCTATAACTATTGTTTAAATCGTTTATAAAATCCGGGCGATAATAGGTATCGTATCCATTTTCGCCTATTCCTCCTTGTAAAATACCAAATTCACTATAAGGCTGACTATCTATACATATAAACATATCTATCCAGTGTCCATAATTAATAGGTATGGTATCTATAAACTATAGTCCGTATCATCAAACATGATGAATACTATATAGATACATATTTCTATAGATATTTATATAGTATTCAATAATGATTCATATTGTCCCTTTTTCAAACTGGTTATTAGGTGTTATTTTAGGGATAGTATTGTTAATAAAGGCGGATGAACTTTGTGTATTTGTCTACAAAGGTATTTATCACAATCATTATGAATTGGATGTATAGTTATTGTCAAGGTTCATATAACAAGAAATACCCCGCAACACACGCTAAGAACATACCAAATGTTTTGCGCATACTAATGGTTTCACCGAAAAAGACATACAATGACAATGTCAGTAATGGCAAATAAATACAAATAGCTAAACCATCTATAATACCCATATTGGTTACACTTTTTGTACCCAATTGAACGAAGTATTCGCGAAAGGCCAATATAATTGCAACGAGCAAGATCATTCCATATTGAACGTTGGGTTGTGGTACCAAGATATCTTTATGTCGAAATACTATACACAATAGGGCCGCAATAACAATGGCGTTTACGAATATTGTTTCGGGACTAATCTTAAATTGTACCATCAAACATTGGGATAATAAAATATAAAAGGTATAAAAAAGAGAAAGATAAATACTAATAGTATACCACTTCATTGTATATAGGATGTGATTATTAAATTAGATTACGAGATATATTATTAACCAACTAATGCTTTTAAGCATAAGGAACGGCGTATTCGTCGCATTAGAAAACTTTTTATTTTTACACGATAAATACCTGAAATATAGACGTGTTCTTCCATGCGACTACGATCCAAAGGATCCTTCCATGGTTTAGAAGATGTTGCGAATGTTGTAACATAATATCCGTGTGAAAGAAATCCCCGTGGATAGGGAAGTTTATGGAACGTAGAATAACGATAACGACTCAAAATAGCATCCGCATAATAGGATAAGTGGTCAATTGTCATTTCCATGCGTTCTTTGGGTGTGATTTCGTGTAATTCGTTGATGAATTCTTGTAGATCTTCATTATCTCCAAACAGGGGGTTTTCATTACAAGGGACGATAAATGGTTTTAACATGTCAAAACAGAGCCTTGATATATTGTTATTACGAATCTCATTTGAGCACGAAAACACACTAGTTTCCTTTGCACATGTAGAAAACAAGAGTTGTTCTCTTGGTTTCATATAGGTACACATCAATCGAACCAGTTCGGGTTGAACGTGATTCATTTGTCTTTCATACTATAAATAAAAGACAAATGAATTCAATTTTATACAAATCCAAAATGCTTTGAAACATATAGTATTATTTTCTCTCTTGAATATAGGTATGACAAGTGATGAAAAATCAGACCGTCTCAAGAGGCGTGAAAAAAGGCAACAAGTGAAAGATGCCTTGGCGAGTGATGCATGCGTGAATTTGAATAATGAATTACAAGCATGTCCATTGCCACATAAAAAAACGGCCTATGAAACCCGAAAAACGCAAAAATCCGGAAAAGATGACAAAGAAATAAAAAAAAACGGCATTGACTACGATTACGACAAAATCAGTATCCGTGAATTGTTTGATGATTTTGGAACTGCTGCCAAAAAAGAATCCTTATTTGGGGAAAAGAAGAATCGTCAATCATACATATACATCATATCCAAGGTCATTGACGATCGCACCTTTTTCAAAATTGGATATAGTGATATTGCAAGCAACGCGGTGGTAGGGGTTCGATTGGAAAGTCATAAGACCACCCTAATCCCGGGGTTGAAAAACATAGGTTTCAAACTTCACTATTTGTTTTTCTACGACCGGTTGGTCTATGGAAGCGAGACATCCTACGCCCACTTAATAGAGCAAGAACTACATAAGTATTTGAGAAACCACAAAGAATATAAAACGTATATCATTCATTATCCGTCATCGAATCCGTCGGAATGGTATTTACCCGACGAAGGAAAGTTTCAAGAGTTTATAGGTTATGTGTTGTATTTTATAAGCGTCCAAGTGCCAAACCCAAAACAAGCCTATTGGTTTATACGAAGTAAGAATAAAGAGAAACGTCTACCCTTGGAAGCCTTTTTCCCGGATACAACCCCCGAAGACATTCAAGAATTTCGACACGATTTCGCCAGTGAAATGGCGCAAATCAAAGTGACGCAAAAACTGGAAAAGTCGCAACAACTGTTGAAAAAAGGGTCCTTGGGTTATTTTAAAGATTCGTTATTGAACCAACGCGGGGATTCTGCTCCCCTTGGAAAAGACGTGAAAATAGAGAAGGTTGTCTTTTACAACAAGGCAACGACGAGTTTATTAAAATCCCGCGAATATTATGTGATTGTATCGGCCTTTGAATGGTCCTATGAAACCCTATCTAAGTTCATTCCATTGGTGGCAAAGGCCGAATTATTGGGTAGTGATGACGATGAAGAATACATTGTTCATATCAGCCATGTATTGACAAAAATGGAAGACTTAAACACCTTAGATGATTATGAGTTACGAAGTAATTACAACTACTATAACGAAGCCCCCATTCAAATGGCCAAGTCCTCTTTCATGACGAGTTTTCAGGAGAACGTGAGTATCCCCAAAAAGGAGTTAAATTGGATGATTGGACGATATTTGAAAGACAAAAACTCTACGATGTACAAGGTGAGTAAGTTAGGCACATTGTCGTCAAACGCCACAAAAGTAGATAGGGTATCTTGTCTAGAAGTAGATGCAAAAACATTGAAAGAAAAAACACCTGTCATTCAAAAAACGAGCAATATATTTACGGCGATTCATTTAGTCGTTGAATACCATGATAATGTAACACCTACCTTAGATATAAAAGACAATTACAAAGAAAAAATGAAGCATTTAAACCCAAATAATTGTGCGTTTGACGTTCACGACTTGATCACCATCAAAAAGGGATTTTATACAAACACGACTACCAATGAACCAATCCAGCAACTATTTGACGGCATGATTACCAATGTAGAAGTGAAGCAATGGAAAAAAGGCGAAACCCCTGAATTATGTTATGACATTTTATTTGAAGATGGTAGCGAATGGTTTCATACCACAAAATCAATCGATAGTGGTGCAAAAATAAAACACAATCGCAATACAACTACCTACAAGAATGCGCAAAAAATGTTCCTTGGAAAAATACGCGGCCCTCTTCAAGCCTATGCCCAACATATCATGGAAATATTAGGATTCAAAGATCCCGAAAGGGTTCCGAAGATAGCCCGGAGAAGTAAACGGAATAAACCCAACAAAACGCAAAAGGTAGCACCCACGAAGAGGTCTTCCCGACGAACAATTAAGAGGTCAATATAAAATAATTCCATATAGAAATAAGTATATGAATACATCGTTGAAATATTATTTTCACATTTTATTATGGATTTGGATATTTATGGTCCTTGTGTTGTTTATCACCGAAATAAGATACAAGTATGTATCAAAATACTTTAATCTATTAAGTCATTATGTGTTATTTTTACCACCATTAGAACCATCCAATACGATACAAGAAGGGCAAGTACAGTTATATAACCATGGTGTTGCAAGTGGACTAGGTGTTATTTCTAAGAGCCAATGTGATTTGGTGAAAAGTCAAGTCATTGAATATCAAAAATCAGCGCCAGAAGATGCCTATAAATCCATCAATACAAATTATCGCAGATCGGATTTATTTGTACCCTTAGAAGGCCCCGTTTTAGACACGGTCAAACAACTATTATATAACTGGAAGTCCATTCAATCCCCCTTGTATCATCCACAGTCAAAAATCGTAGAAGTAGCTTGTTTTATATCATTGCCCGGATGCGAAGGACAAACCATTCATAGTGATACAAATGACGAAATTCAACACAAAGACGCCATTTCATTTGGTGTTTTTTTACAAGATGTGGATAAAAAATTGTCTCCATTGGCGGTTGAATCAAATGCGTCTTCTCATAGTTGGCATGGTGTAACTGGAAAAAAAGGCGACGTCTATGGATGGTCTGCAAAAGTACAGCATGGTGGAGGAGCCAATCGTGCTATCAAACCAAGGTATTTATTCTATATAACCATTGTATATCCCCCTCTTCAAGACATTGATGTTGGTGAATATTCGCTATTAAAACAATATGGGAATGGAATAATGGTAAAAGATATTGTTTGATTATTATATATACTATTATATATACTATTATATATAATGGAAGACTTGCGAACGATACCTTGTCATAAGAGAAATCTAAGAAAAGGGGATACCATATGCGAAAATGAGGATGGCAAATGTGACTGGGATAAAACGAAAAGTAAATGTAAACCAAAACCAAATACTCCTGTTGCGAGTTTAGACGACAAGGTGAATGACATATTGACCAAAATAACAAATATAGAAAAGGAAATCACACTGTTTCGTAAAACGCAGAAAAATACATTGAATTCAATCTCCCCGATTGAACGAGCAGAAACGTTCAATATGGCTACACCATCAAGTGCCATGAACTCAAATTCGACCTTGAATAAGACGCGAAAAACAAAACGAAAAAGAATGTTGAAAAATGGGGCAGTGAATCGGCTAAATAACAATCGCAACAACTTTAATAACAACCTCAACAACAGCAACAACCTCAACAACAGCAACAACCTCAACAACAGCAACAACCTCAACAACA
>Ga0181380_1001021_pt1 | contig 12414 bp, 16 predicted proteins | sample 3SPOviralmetaG_FD_130116 | JGI IMG/M metagenome (GOLD analysis project Ga0181380, IMG submission 130116) | Marine viral communities from the oligotrophic San Pedro Time Series (SPOT) site, San Pedro Channel, CA, USA - 3 SPOT_SRF_2009-08-19 | ecosystem: Environmental > Aquatic > Marine > Strait... | reverse complement strand
ATAGTCGTGTAAAAAAATCGAATTTTGGAAATTCAAAAAATTAATATAAGCTAGCAGACATGGCGAAGAAAAAAACATTAGGCGGCCGCGCTCAAAAATACGGGTGCAGCATTCCGACCATGAAAAATTGGTTGTCGGAGGGGTTCCCGGATGACGGCGGCCATGCCGATCTGGAATGGCTAAAGACTCGGACCAGACTGCCAGCCAAAACCAAAGTGCTAGTTGCAGAGCATGTGAAAGCAACGCAGCCGAAGCGGCCGAGCAAGAAGCGCAAGAAGAGCGAAGCCAAGACGGCCGAAGAGTTGCGCGACGAATATTTTGCCGAGCTGCAAACAGCAAAGGATGCATTTGACGAAGAGCGCGAGAAAATTGCGCTTAATGCGTATCTAAAAATTGACAAGCAGATCCGCGAATCCGAAGCGCACGCGAAGAAGCTGGGACTTGATCGCGGCGAGATGTTGTCACGCGACGAAGTCTGCCGAATTGTTCGTGCTTCAACTTATGCCGGCAATGCCTGCATTGAAGGCACGCTTGAGCAGATCAGCGAAAAAGTGTCTGCCATGGAAACACCGGAGCAAGTTTACAATTTTCTAAAGCCGGTAATTCTCGGCGGCCGCTTGTTCGCTGGATTCTCAAAAGTTGCCAAGACGCCAGGCGAGGTGAACTTGCCAGAATGGCTCTGCGACATCTGGCAGACAAGCGCCGACGATTACTTGAAAGGCGTAAAGCTAAAATGAATCTACTTGAATTAGAAACACAAGATCCAGTCGCATGGTGCGAAAATAATATTACGTTGGATTATGGCGCATTTGATCGCGAAAATCATCCGCTGATGGTCGAGCCGATCACGGCTGCGGCCAAGATACGCGGCGGCACAGTCGGCTTGATTGGATCGGTGCAGCACATTAAGACATTGACCGCGCAGTTGCTACATCTTTACAAAGCGGCCACGGCGCCGTGCCGGGCGGCGCACTATGACTTGACCAAGGAAGCAATCGCCGAGTTTAGCGATGACAAGTTTACACCATTAATTGACAACACGGATGCCGTGACTCGATTGATTCCGGAGCAAGGATACAGGCGCGGCAAGTTTTACACCGGCATGCCGTATGGATTCATACGTTTGCTGTCGGCCCGTATCTTGGCAAATAGAAATTCAAAGACATTAAAATTCGTTACAATGGACGAGTCGTGGGCATATGAAGATGGCGAAGGCTGGATTGAGCAGGTGCATGACCGCCAGGCATCGTATCCATGGAGCTGGTCCATGTTTTTACCATCATCCGGGCAGACCGAAGGCAGTGAGCTGGATGTTATGTGGAAAAAATCGACTCAAAAGGTGTGGCATATTAAATGCGACTGCTGCGACGAGATGATTCCTTATGTTTGGTCACTGGAAACAAAAGACGGCCAGGTGCCGCGTGGCGGCATGCGATGGGGCAAGCATGATGAAATTTGCAACGATGATGGCACGATCAACAAAGAGAAATTGACCAAGTCTATATATTATGAATGCCAGCTTTGTCATGGGCAAATGCCATGGAGTGCCGGGCATGTAGCAAGGCGCAACAAAGACGGCGTATATATACAGACCAATAAAGACGGCGATCCAAAGATTGACTTTTACAATTACAATGCAATCTCGCATTTCCCATGGCCCGATCTTGTCATGCTATGGAAAGACGCATGCGCAGAGCGGCAGCGCGGATCATTGACTGGCATAGAAAATTTTATACGCAAGCGACTTGCCGAGCCATGGGATGAGAAGAAGTATGTATCTACTGATAAGATCCCGGAAGCATCAGGCGGCTACAATCGCGGCGACGCATGGGAAGATGCCAAGTTTTTATTTTGCACGGTTGACGTGCAGCAAGATCACTATTACTGGCGCATACGCGCATGGGGCATGGTTGACGGCAAGCTTGAGACACGCGGCATTGATTGGGGCAAAGCAATGTCAACTGGCGAAATTAAAGACGTTTGCGACAAGTGGGACATTCCTCAGGGCGGATTGGATTCGAATATCGGCTGCCGCGTCTTTCTCGATGGCAATTATAATACATCACAAGTGCGGCGCATCTGCTCTGAAAATGGCTGGATGATGCTGCGCGGCGATGAAAAAAAGCAATTTCGGCACAAGGATGGATTGTATCGGATATATTCCCCGATACAATATGTTGACGCATGGGAAGGCACTGGATCAAACAATCAGCGATATGTCGGCCAATTCTGGTTTTCTAAACTTGAAAGCAAAAATGCGCTGGCACTTGTTCGGTCCATTCGCAATCCAGAGCCAGCCTGGACGCATGAAGATGACGCCGGTCCAGTATATGAGAAGCAAATAAATGCCTGGGCGCGGATTGTTAGGCAGCGCAAGACGGATGGATCGGAGTTTTACGACTGGATCAACCGATCACCTCACGGCGATCACCTATATGACTGCGAAGCGATGCAAATTGTTTGCGCGTCAATGGCTGGACTTGTCGGCGTGACGAATAGCTGGGAAAGTGCCGATATTGACAAATAGCAAAAAGATGTTTTTTTTAGTCTTAATACATGCGCGATTTATTATTTGTAATATGGCTTAAAGCCGGTAAAGACGTATCCAAAGTTATCGAACTGGTGGAGGCGCTTGTCGTGTCTCAATTTGAGACAGTGTCTGAGGGCGGCGCTCGGATGGTCCAAGCAACCGTGGCGGGCAAGACATTCCAATATGAACTGCCAGAAAAATGGAGCGTGACAGATTTTATATCAACGCTGCGCATGGTATATAAGCAACTCTTGACTGGCGGCGCATCTGGCGGCGAAATGACAGAGGCCGAAATCAATGCTTACATTTTAGACACGGCCGAGCAGGTCACAAACGTAACAAAGGCACGATTCGCGCATAGTGCCGGAGGCAGATACTAATATGGCAGTCAGCTCAATCAACCTATTTCCCAAAAAGATCAAAGACAGCTTTAGATCTTTCTGGAGTCGTGGCGGCACAAATGAATTTTACCCGGGCGGCGCAGACGATCAGCGCCGATTTGGACGCGGCAAGCTTGCACGCGACATTGCCGAGATAATGAAAGAAAACCGTCACCGCATGCTGCTCGGTGATTCGCGATACATTTATCAAGCATTTTCTACCGTCAGCGGCGCAGTAAATCAAAAAGCTAATTATGTATTTGGCAACTCATGGCAACTCAAGAGTCATTCAAGCGATAAAGAATTTGCCAAGGCCGTCGAAGAAGACTTCAAAAAGATTGACCGGATGCTTGATACTCGCGGCCGTGGTTTTTCATTTCGCAACAATGTATGGCTGGCATCAAAGACAATTGACACAGATGGCGACTTTTTAATCTTGCTCACAGAAGATACTAAAAGCGGATTTCCTAGGTTGCAGTTTATTGAGTCGCATCGTCTTGGAAACTTTGAAGAAGAGTTAAATCAAGATAACTTGATTAAAGATGGACCATTTAAAGGCCGTCGCATCTTTGCCGGCGTCATCGTTGATTCATTAATGCAGCCGGTTGCGTATCGCATCAAAGACGAATCACGCGAGCGCGGATATCAAGACGTGCCGGCAAATGGAGTGATTCATGTTGCAAACATTGAATGGTTCTCACAAGCACGTGGGCAGCCGACAATTGCAGCGGGCATATTAGATTGGTATGACTTGAGCGAAACGCGCGACTCTGAAAAGATTAGTCAGAAAGTGTCAAGTGCGCTTTCATTGATTGAATCAAACGAGACTGGCACAATGGACAGCGGCAATATGATTGTTAACCCGAATCCGGGCAACGACGGCCGATTGCAGACGCAGCTTTTTGATTCTGGATTAATTCGCTACATAAAAAACGGTGGAAGCTTGCAAGCGCATACAAGCGCAAGGCCATCTGATCAGTGGCTAAACTTTACCAAGATGATCGAATCATCCGCATTTTATGCGCTCGGATGGCGTCGTGAAATGCTTGACTCTTCTGCAATTGGCGGCGCTGGTGTGCGTGCCGTCGTCAGTGACGTAAACAAGTCAATCCAGGCGCGCTGCGAAATAATCAAGGCAGCATGGCATCGCGCTGCGCTTTACGTTATTGCTAAACGCGCAAAGCAAGGCGTTTATGATCTGCCAGATGATTGGTATAAAGTATCATTCACAAAGCCACCACAATTTACAGTTGATGAGGGTCGGGTGCGTGCCGCAGACCTTAGCGACTTGCGTGCAGGTCTATTAACCGAAGATTCAATTGTTGAAGCGCGTGGCGGCGATTATGAGACAGTATTGCGAACACGCGCGGCAAACATTAAATTGAAGCAAGAGATTGCAGAAGAATTTGACATAGATCCGATCCAGCTTGGCACGATTGCACAGCCTGGAGATCCGGAGATTCTAACTACCACAGAAACCAATATTGAAAATGACAGAGAAACCACAAAATAACTGGTTCGCAATGGAAGCAACGAAAGACGTAGCAGCGTCTGCCGACGTTTACATTTACGACGAGATCGGCGGCTATGAAGTAAACGCGCAATCGTTTATGGATGAGCTAGATGCACTAGGCGAAATTGAAACAATCAATCTTCGCATTAATTCACCAGGCGGCTCAATCGTCGAGGGCAATGTGATCTATAATACACTGAAGCGCCACGGCGCAAAAGTTATTACACATATTGACGGCATCGCAGCAAGCATGGCATCTGTCATTGCAATGGCTGGCGATGAGATCCACATGGCATCAAATGCTTTCCTTATGATCCATAACCCTTGGACCGTATCAATTGGAGACAGCGACAAGCTACGCAAAGACGCCGACTTGATGGACAAGATGAAACTTAACATCATTAACGCATACAGCCGCAGCGGATATAGCACTGAAGAGCTTGAGCAACTAATGGACGCCGAAACATGGCTGACAGCAGACGAAGCACTTAAAGCCGAGTTTATTGACGAGATCGAAGGCGGGCTTGAGGCAGCGGCATCTATCGGCGACATGAATGCGGCACTTGAAAAAATCGACAAAACATTGCCGATTGACAAGATTGTTGCAAGCATCGCGGCAAAGCATAAGAGCGAAGTTGAAGAAATTAGCGCATCGTTTGAAGCGGAGGCCAAAGAGCTTAATGCTGAGATTGCATCTAATGTTGATCAGCTTGCAAAAAATGCCGTGCAGATTGCAGAGTTTGAAGCTAAAGAAACAGCTTTGACCGAACAGATTGATACAATCGTTGCAAAGCATGAGGTTGAATTGACCGAGGCACGCAGTGCTGGCGCTGATTTGATTGCAGCTAAAGCAGCGGAAATCATGATGCAAAATACAGTTACACCAGTATCCTCTGACAACGAAAACGTGGTAAACATGTTTGCGAATACAGATGAATATTGGAACGAATACAATCGTCAAGAGCCAGGCAAAAAGAACGCATGGCATCTTGCTAATAAATCTCGACTTCCTCAATAATCCTTAACACCTAAAACCAAAAATTATGGCCACAAATACAATCGCCGGAGCTAATCTGGCAGAAATCGCGCAGGAGTCACTTCCTGCTCTTACATCATTATTGCAACCTTTATCTGCACTTGTCACTGACTTTTCCAGTGAAGTGTCGAGCGAGGGCGCAAGCGTTACTACACGCTATGCAACCAAGCCAACAGCCGTTGACTTGTCGAGCGGCTACACTTCGCAAAACACTGCGATGACAGCTAAGACTGTTACACTCGATACTTTCTATGGATTCGTTTACGGATTCAAAGATGTTGAGCGTTCAAAATCTAGCATCCGTCTTAACGATCTTTTCCTTGAACCTGCACTGAATGCAATCGGCGATAAGATTTTCGGAGACGTTTGGAATCTTGTCACTGCGGCAAATTTTGCAACAAGCACCACAATCACAGCGGCCAACTTTGACCGCGATGACTTGATCGACTTAGGTGCAACTTTGACTGCAACTAAGGGCGCACCAAAGACTGGTCGTGGCGTGTTCATGAATCCAACCTATTACGGCTCGATTCTGAAGACTCTTAACGATGCAGAAATGCCCGGCATAATCAGCGAAAAGACAGAAGGCGTTGCACCACGTGTAAACAAGTTCGATCTTTTCGAGTCTGATCAAGCCGACGCAAACAGCGAAAACCTTGCAGCATTCGCATTCCACCGTTCCTCTCTCCTTTTCGCTGGCCGTCGCGTTGACTCCGAAGGCTTTGTTGAAAATGGCGGCGAGATCGTTGATATCGAAGTTCCTGGCCTTGGTATTCCTCTCCAATGGCGTCGTTGGTATGACAAAAACGCCGGCGAACTCAAGTATTCTCTTGGACTTCTTTACGGAGTCGCACAAGGGCAAGACTTCGGCGTCCGCGTTACATCTGCCTAATAATTAATCTGAGCGGCTCGATTAGTCGGGCCGCTCTTTTTAACCATTTAATTTTATGTTTAAACCATCCGTAACAATTCACAAAGACGCCAGCGGAAAGCTTTCCGTGTTGGCATACTCCGAAGACTCTGATGTCTGCGTAAAAGCTTACACAGACTGCGCTGAGGCTGGGGAAATCGTTTATATTCGCAAAGGTTCAGTTGATAAGCGGAAGAAGATACAAGGTCTAATCGTTACCACAAAAAAAGCCGCAAAAAAGACCGCGAAAAAGTCTGTTAAGTAATTAGCAAACTTTAGTAACAAATGAGCGCCGCGATTTTCCGGTCGTGGCGCTTTTATTTTATATGAGTGCATTTGACAAGTTTATCGAGCGATCAATCGAAAAGACGGCTGCCATTATTGGCGAGTCTTTCGTCGTTGGCGGGCTGACTATATCCGGCATCATGGAAGAGCTGGAAATGGACGTTGCGAATGAGATATATGGCGACACTGAGACGGCAACGGCCGAGATCGTGTTTGCGTCGGCCGTGCTGCCGGATCAAACATATACTGGCATGAAGATCAAACGAATTGCCGACGGCGCACGCTATAAAGTGCTGTCTTTCAATTCAAGCACCGAACATTATACATTCCGCGTAAAGCGACTAGGAAAACAAAGCATTGGCACGTAAAAAAATAATCAAGATTGATGACGCTGTTTTTCAATCAAAAATGCGCAAGCTTGCCAAGCGATATAAAGTTGACGAATATGACTTTATAAAAGAGCAGGGCGCATTGTATGCACGCGACATGGCAAAGGCTGCACCACCTTTTGCGGGCGGCGTAATTAATTTTAAAAAGCAATCTATCGGTTCAAGCAAAGATAGGAAGCAGGGCGAGTTTGCAATGTGGAATGACTTGCAAAAAATATTTGTCGTTCAAGAAGATCCGCAAGTGATCCAGTGGGCAGTTGCTACATTTGGGCGCGGCCCGATATACAAAGGCAGAAAGAAAACAGGCAAGGGCGTGGCGCTGACAATTTCTGAAATCAAGCGTTGGCATCGCCGCAACATGCTGCCATCAAGCGGCCGAGCGCGGGCGCTCAAATATGATCAGCGATTCTGGGTGTCTGAAAAGATCCTGAAACTATATTTCAAAAAAGAAAAAACCAAAGTTGGCACAGCTAAAGCGGCACTGGCTGAGTCGATGGTGCGCATTAATCCAAAGCAGCGCGTTCCGGCATGGATCAAGCGCAACATGAGCCGCGCAGATGGAAAGGGCCGTGTATTGCGATCAAGCAAAGGACCAAGGGCAATTATTCGCGCAAGTGCCTATGGGTTGCGCAGCATTGCCAGCAAGATCGGTTTTTTGCAACGCTTTCGAGTCAAAGCAATGGAAAAGCGCATGATTCATCTAGTGCGTGCAAACGCTAAAAAATCGGGTCTAAAAGTAAAATTATCTTAATATGGCAGCAAATACAGAAGAGCAAGTTTTTAACTTTGAAGGCAACCTGGAATCGGCATGGCGCCAATTCTTTGCCAGCAAGATTATTGAATTAAAAGACGCAAGCAATCCGCAGACATTGCCGGAAGACTTTGTGGCCGTCATGGTCGAGGTCGGCACAGCAACTGGCAAGGCAATACACAAGCCAGACGGAAGCGCTGAGTATAGCCAATATGAATTTAAAGTTGAATTTACAATCCGCACAGAGCGCGACAATGAGCCGAGCCAAAATGCCGACATTGCCACCAGGCATCAGGAATTAGTTGCAATGTGCCGACGTTGGCTAAGTGTCGGCAACGCACGCGGCGCATTTGACTCATATCTTACACTTTACGAAATCAACACTTTAACGCCTTCTGCATCTAATCGCACAGCATCTGATGATGACTATGACGAGACAATGCTGGAATACTCCGGCGCGTTCGACATCTTGACAAATTCTTTTCCTTCGTCTTAATATAACAAAAATAACTAAAAAAATACCATGGCACTTCCATATAATTCCGCTCCAAATCAGCCGCAAGGCTTTACCGATCTTACTACACCAGCTGGCGACATTTATGTCGTTAACTCTATCTCCAACGCGACAGCGAGCGAAAATCGCATCATTAGCCGCACCGACAGCAATGGCGACCGGTCTGACTTTATGATCCGCCAGGGCAGCGATCAAGTGATCGTTGAATTTGAGCTACAAAAAGAACTCACTGGCATAATCAATCCGGCAGACGGAACCGAATTTGCTTATGACTATGATCAAAGCGGCACAGCTTCGACATTAGTTGTCGTTGATACAAGCGTAAATCGCAGCGTTGACGATATGACAACAATCAGCATGCGATCAATCCTAAAAACCTACCAAGCATAATGAAATTAAGACTTTTAGTTGATAAATCAATCCGTGGCGAGCCAGCTTTTGCTGGTGACGTCGTTGACGTTAGCGATGTAGTTGGCCAATGGCTGATAGATCAAGGATTTGCTGAATCCATAACTGGCGTCATAGACATCGACGATTAACTTTTCATAGTGTGTTGTTGTGTTGATAGCTCCACCTGCCCATGCGGGTGGAGCTTTTTTACAAATGAGCTTTTACAATCAATATCAAGCAAAGCGGCAAGAGATTGAGCAATCAAGGCTCAACGCTTTTTCCAGCGCCGGATTGGCTTCGCGCATCGGATCTTATATTGTAAGATCTTTGACGGCTCGCGCATGGATTGATTTAAGAGTTGTAAAAAATGGCATCTTGTCTGGCAAGCTTTCAGAGTTTGCAGTGTGTCAATATATCTTCCGCAATCATGTAAATTACCCATTAAGCAACTGGCAGAAATTTAAGATTGAACGCAAGATTGCAAAAGTCTTTCGCACCGGGCAAGACGCGGATCAATTCGCGGAAGATATAAACAATCATTTAAACTCGGCATTTTATGAGATGCCAGAATCCGCAAGCAATAGCATAACAATATCTTTTAAGCTGCCGGAAGTCGAGGGCATTGTCGGCGCAATTGATGAGTTGGCAGCCAGGTATGGGCAGCATCCAGATGGCATCGCGGATATGCCGATGACAAAGATATTTGCACTGCAAAAAGCGGGCCGACTTTCAACCATTCCTAACTATAAAATTTTAGAGCCTAAAGTGCTGCGCGATTTAAAGAGCGAAGCACTGAAAGCAAAACGAGAAGCAAAAGAAAATGGCTAAAGCAGACATCCAGGCAGATATAGATTTAGACTCAAGCGGCTTTCGCAAGGGTCTGCAAAAGTCAAAAGCAGGCGTCAAACGATTTAGCGATAGCGCGATTGGCATGTTTGCTCGCGTGGGCGCGGCATTTGCTGGCATTGGATTAATAAAAAACATTGTTTCACTTGGAACAGCGGCGGCAGAGACTGCATCTAAATTTAAGGCCGTATTTGGTCCAGCAGCGGCCGACATGAATGAGAAGGTCAAAGAGTTGCGCAAGACAATTCCAAGCACTACAGCAGAGATGCAGGACGCATTGGCAACGTTTGCGGCAATGGCAAAGGCATTTGGATTAAATACTAAAGCGGCTGGATTGTTTTCCGTCGAGATGGTCAAAATTGCCGGAGACATTGCAAGTTTTCACAATTTACCAATTGAAGAAGCATTTACAAAAATAAGATCTGCAATTAGCGGAGAATTTGAGCCAATGAAACAATTGGGTATCGTGATAAACGAGGCCCGTATCAAGCAGGAGGGGTTAAACATTGGAATCAATGAAGGCACAAAGCAATTGAGCGCCGCACAAAAAGCTTTGATTGTGCAGTCAATTTTAATTAAAGACTTGGGCGATGCTAACGGCGATGCCGCTGCGACGGCTGACAGCGCGGCAAATAGAATTAAGTTCCTGCAAAAAGAATTGATCGAAACTGGAACGACTATTGGCGTAACTGCACTTCCGGCAATTTTATCATTGACCGAAGGATTGGCAGAAATGCTAAAGCTTACAAAGCAAGCAGCTGATCTAGTTGGAACTAAAGTTGGCGAGGCCATCTTTGGCTTTACAGACGAAACACTTGCAAAGCGTGAAAAAGCCATTTCTCAATACCAGGCAGAAAAGCAAGCAATCAAGGAATTGACCGAACAGGGCAAACTTTACAAGCAAGGACTATTTGAAGGAACGCTTTGGACCAAGGGATTGTCTGAAAAATTAGAAGAAAATAAGCGACTAATTGAAGAGCGTAAAAACGAGATTTTAAAAGCATCAGTTGTCGAAGAAGTAGCTGCGGATAAAAAAACAAAGGCCGACGAAGATGCCATAAAAAAATCAAAAGATACACAAGCCGAATTAGAAAAACAAATTAAGCTTGAAAAAGATCCAGATCGCAAAAAGGCATTGGAAGACAGGCTGAAAGTGTATAAACAAATATTGGCGGCAGTTGGCGATTTAAATTCAATGACACCTCCATCATTAGGCGGCGGCGGAGCAGGAAGCGCAGCAAGCGCAGCGGGCGCACCAAGTGTAGTAGAGGGCGGCGGCACGGGGCGCAATAAAATACGCACTGGCAAAATACGCACAATTGGAAGCGGCACGCGCCAATCAAGATTCGGACCAGCGCCGACATTTGAAGAGCGCGAACGTGCGGCCGGGCTTTTCTTACGCGGCAACGATCCAATGGCAGGCCGTCGCACGGCATCCGGGGTGACGGCATCAGACAAGCAAGACATGTCAAAGAAAAATGAATCGACTGAATTGCAAGAGCATACAAAACTTTTAACATCCATTGATAAGGAGATCAAAAGGAATCCATAATGAGTTTACCATATACAAGCGGCGATTTTACTACGCCAAGATCAGTAACTGATAGTTGGGTTGAATATCCATTTATCGAGCAAGGCGACAATGCAACAAAAATTTATCACCTGGTTTGCGTGGTCAATGAATCAGACTATGTTCCGATTGCATTGGATGTTACAATGTCAACTGCAGCCTTAGCAGATGTAATTGATTTACCATTTACAGCAGATGCAAGTGCATATTTCATCGGCGATTACAATAAGGCAAAGATTGAAGGCGGCCTAGTGAGATTTGATCGACAATTTGCTAACATTCCAGCGGATAGAAGTGGAATTTTAACCGGCACAAGTGCTTATACATTCCCCGGCATAAAAGCTGATAAAAATGATACAATTGAAAACGCGGCAACTGGTTTTTCTGCTACATCAACAACAACGACTTTGACTTGCGCAAATTCAGCGTCAGTTGGAGACACTGTTCTTTGCTCGCTTATAACTACAGATGGATCGGTCACGATAACAGTTTCTAGGGCAAGCAGAACAGCCTTGAGTGGCACAAATTCAACACAAGTGATCGTTGATAAATTAAACTCATTAAGTACATTTACAAGCGGCAGCGTTGAAGAGTTTGTTGCACAGCCAAGAGGCAGCACATCATTGGCAACAGGGACGTTTACGGATTTCACATACTATTTACCGGGAGTAACTACTGGTATAACAATCCCATCAGATGTGCCATTGTCTGAAACTTTCCGCATTCAAGGGCCTTTACTCGATCCTGGCACAGTGCCAAGTGCATCAGAATATGATGCAAAAGTGACTGCTGGCGATTTTCTTTTAATTGAAAGCAGCATTACAAGATATGCTGGCAATATTATACAACGTGCAGACGTAAAAGTGAAAGCGCAATAATGGCAGAAATAGATAAAGTCACGCAGGGATCGCTTGCAAAAAACAAAAAGCTCAATGAAGTAATTGGGGCAATTAATTCAATTGCCAACATGACAGTTGAACAAGGCCCAAAAGATGAATCGCCAAGATTTGTTTTTGCGGAAAATAAAAGTAAATTAGTTATTACTGGCGCATCAACAAGCGACGACGACAGCGGCGGCGGCGGCCTGCCAGACGGCTACGAGGAAACAGCAGTAATACTATGCGAAAACGGTAGTTCGGTCAATGGCTCAATCTTATTTAAAGCTGACTAATGCCTGCTGCAACTCCATTTAAAGCACTAGGAGCGGGCAACGGGTTTCCGTCTTGTCTCAGTAAAAGAAACGTGTCTAGCGACGGGAAATGGACTACGCTTGGCGGTTATAATAAGGATCATGCTGCTT
>Ga0181380_1001019_pt1 | contig 12420 bp, 2 predicted proteins | sample 3SPOviralmetaG_FD_130116 | JGI IMG/M metagenome (GOLD analysis project Ga0181380, IMG submission 130116) | Marine viral communities from the oligotrophic San Pedro Time Series (SPOT) site, San Pedro Channel, CA, USA - 3 SPOT_SRF_2009-08-19 | ecosystem: Environmental > Aquatic > Marine > Strait... | reverse complement strand
ATCGAAATAAATATTAGAAACAGCCTCAATAAGACCATAATCAGTTAGTTCTTTAGAAACAGGAATAATATAAATATCACAATCAAAGTGAGATGCAATAGCTTTAATAGTGCTAGTTTTTCCCGGTTCGACAGCTGAAGATGATCACGATTTATGACCAATTTTATACAACTCACTGGTTTAAAGACTTCCAGCCATTCCTGTGCGACACTACATATCTTCTCAGCAGGTCATAACACAGGCGAAGAGCCTCGCTGAACGCGTTTACCTAAGATGCGGGTAATTCCCTACCCTAGCCAGCCTGGCTACCCAGCCACCCTAGCTACCCCTGTACCACTGTCACGCCAGGACTATGGTGTCTTGGCCTCTTTGCTACAACTAGTTTTTCCAGAACCTCCCAATAATTCAAACTCATTTTTTGATGAACGTTCTTATTAAACAATTACTCCAATGTTTTAAAATAATACATATTGATAGCAGTGGCTCCAAGGAATGTAACTCCTCTATGTATAAAGTATTCATTTATAGGAAACAATAATGGATAGAGTATCAATATAACACATGCTGTTGTTGATCTCGGACTTGTTTGTTTTTTATTCATAGTTACATACCACAAGGTTAGTATTGCGATATGTAAATAAATCCATTGTTTATTTGGATTAACAAGGATACCCCTGTTTACCTCGAACTCTTTATAATTATATATAGTTAATAGATAAACTATACCTAACATAGACAGACAATGTAAATAGGAGGGTTTATAATTTATATCAATTAATAAGAGTATTGCTATATTCATAAATAATAATAACGAGAAAACATAGATATCATTAATAGGGTTAATTGTAAATAAACTAACCATAATTGATATAGATGCAAATAATACCAGTATATATTTGATATCAAGATATATATATTTCTTATCGATCAACAGGTGATATTTTTGAGTATAAACAAAAATAGACAATACAAATAGGATAATGTAAAGTAGTTTTAGTGAATTATTCATATAATATAAGTTATATTTTAAAATAAATTAATAGTCGGTTGTCTATAAACAAGACTTCTGATAGATGATATAACTTTAGATATACTCTGTACGTTTTTATTCATATTTATATCCAATCCAAAAGGTTCCCGTATTGATGATTTTCATTAAATAAAACATAGTTATTGAAAAATAATATATATAATAGTAAATGGCACAAAACATAATGGACACAATTGTTAGATTATTTACAGATAACAAATCCAATGAAGGTGGGTCTGATGGAGGTGGGTATGGCCCCGAATCATTCTATGATATCTTAAGGTTTGGTTCGTCAGATAATAACGCTTTTCTTGACAGGATTCTGGATGGAAAAACGGGAGCTTCTAGAATTGTAGAACATCTCAAGATTAGCAGTTTATTTTCTACTTTAAGAGGACGCATCTATATTAATCCTTGTGACCTGAATAAAAATGAAATATCTATCACCCCCCTAGGGATGAAATTTTGTCTTCCAAAAACTCCAAGAACTATTTCTGATTTAGATGCTATAGGGGTGGATTTTATCAATAATTTCTGGGATGCAGACTCCGCCAAGGAACTAAACCAGATTAGCAATACCATAGTAAAGTGGGCTCCTGGAATATCTATTGTCAAAGTCCATGATGGCGGCACCGCCATAAAATTCCCGCCAGAAATCAATACTATTGAGTTAAAAAGAAAATATTGTCAGCTTATTGTGATGAATGGTTATCATATAAAAGCGGTGGACAACGGTGGTGAGGAAAACTTTTTCATAGTTGCGGGAATCAATCGGGCTGAAGATTATGTGGGAGGAAGATTGAGAATGGTAGATAGCGGCGACTATGGAGATTTCATCGCCTCAGCTAATAGTATTAAATATTATGATGCTGTTGGATTTTCATTCCATCCCGAATGGGGTGGGGGTGGTTGCCAATTGATAATTGTTGACCCTGACAAGCATAGCGATTGGACAGACACTGTCATGTTGAATGGGAATACAATAACCGAACCGAATAATGACTGGACTACATATATGCGAGTGAATCATTTGCCCGTAGAAGATGTGATGTTTTATTATGTTAGAATCAGTGAAGTGATAGAAGCGTTATATGAGTATAACGCAAACAGTGAGTCTACACCAACCACCACAAACAGTGAGTCTACACCACCCACCACAAACAGTGAGGCCGCAACCGGTAACATTCGGAATATAGTTAGAGATCTTGCCGAGAATGATTCGGAGACATACGATAATTGCAGAAGGTGCGCCGCATGTATAGTTAGTCAGTTTGACACTACAAGGAGAAAAATTATATCAGATTATGACACAAACAATGATGGTTCTTTGAATGCTGAAGAAATAAGACAAATGTTAGCTTTAGACAACGAAACAATGGAAGGATTTTCTTTGAAACATGACGATAAACTAGTTTATTATATAATAATTCTAGTATTAATAGTATTGTTATATTTGCTAAATAAGAAACAAGTAGATCTTTATATTAAAAAGACACAAAGTTCATTGAGTAAACAACTCAAAAAGCTCTCTAAGTAATTTTTTTAAGTTTATTATATTAATATAATATATATTGTTTTAATATGGAGAATGTTTGCAACAGAATATCAGATTATAAACTAGTTTATTTTAAAGATTCTTTTGGTGATAGTGAAACAATTTTAAACAATGGGACTGCGGGAAATCTAAGTCAAAAAATAGTCGATGAAAGTCCTTCAGATATATGTGGATATTTTGGGTATAATGAGATTTCTAGTTTAAACGAATGTAAACATGCTGTTAATCAATTAATAGATACAAAACATCCATTTTTAGAACCCAACGCAGTTCAAAGAAATATATCTGAATTAACTTATACAGAATCAAGTGACGATACGACTGAAGTATTTAATGATGAATGGTTTAAAAGTAATTTTGATAGAGGTTTGTATGGTGGAGATTTGAAAGTCAAAAGTATGAAAGATTTATTAAATAATGATGTCGAAGATTCATCATCACAATCAGCTGGGTATTATGGTTGTGTATTTGATCAAAATTATATTTCTGAAAATCGTCCAGATAAAATGTATCCTTATGTAAATAATAGTTCGAATAAATTAGAATGGTTTGGTGATTCTGGTTCTACAAACAAGAATGGCTGGAGATTATGTAAAAATACCAACCCAGACTTAACAACTAATGTAATTGATTCTTGTTTAATTAATGATACTCCCCCCGCCACCTCTACGATAGGAACTCTTACTTCTAGTAGTATAAGTGTGAATGATTATGATAACTATCTTACCAGTTTCAACAATGTAACTTTGGAAATAGATGGGTCTGGTTCAACTGTTATAGACATGCCAACATTCAGAGAAATGGTAGGTTTAGATTCAACTGATAAGCTAAGTGATGCGGGAACTCCCAGTTCACCTAGTATATGGAATGACGTGTCTGGAGCACCAATCACAGATTACAAGTTTATTAGATATCCCAAAGGTTTAGAAAATGGAAAGTTTATAGAAACCACTTATCAAACTAATTATGTTGCGCCTTCAAATTATAAAATAGTAACCTATGAAACAGATATCCCCGTAATATTCAACATTATAACAGAAAAAAGAGAAAATATTAATACAGACACAGTCATAAGTAATGATCCAGCTGTCACAACCAATGAACAGTGCGAAGAAACATGTCATAATTATTTTAGAGAACCATACACTACAGCAATGGGGAATTGTAACTGTGGTTTAACAAATAAAGACGGCTTGTTAGAAGATTGGTTACTAAAAAAAACACTTGATGGAGTTAATATACCTTCTAGAAATTGGGAAACTTCTGATGTATTGTTTTGGAAACCAGATAATAGAATGTTTGGAAGGGATGACCTAGTTAATGAAACTGATAACACTGTTTCTATTGATAATAGTAAAGAAGTTATATGTGGAAAAGGTTATCAATGGAGTGATGTGTTTGGAACACAGGACCCCGATAAAAAATTATTTGAAACAAATAATGACCATGAGTGGAGAATAGATGATCTAGTGATTGGTTCACCTAATTGTAAAGATGTAATGTATGGTCTGGTCGATGGTAAATGGGATAGTTTGAAATATTTCACAGACAAAATATCTGATCCAGGAATAGATGTAACAGTTCAAAATTATTGCGATGACTTGATTGATAAGCAAATATTAGACCCACCTATAACCGAAGATCTAACATTTACAGAAAAAATAACGTTATTTAATAATCTTATAAGTGATATTAATAATGGAAATTATACATATACAGATACAATAAATGGCGTTCGCCCAATTGCAGATTACATTCCATTTATAGATGAAATGATGAAACTGTTTACAATTAATAATACGTCTTCAAGTGAAATAGATGAAGCTATTCAAATAATAGATAGATATGTCTTACGAATGATTCGTTGGAGAGAAGGAGAAGATTACTACGGGACAAAGTATAAAATGCCAGGATTTACTGCATTAGGAAAAAGGGCATTCAACTATTTTGGTGAAAAATCACAAGCTTTTTCAGCGTTGCCTTATCGTATAAATGATAGTGGTGATAGTATATGCGATACAATAGATGTAAACTCTTCTACAACAATACCCAAATGGTATAATGATGTAATATTCCCAAAACCTCAACCCGATTGGACGACTGGATACTACGGAGGTGAATATTTGAAAGATTCAGATGGGAATGATATAACAATGAATTCTCCATTAACAAACACTACCCTCAACAATGACACTTTAAAACAGTACACGTATGGTATGGAGGAAATGATATCTTTCTATGAAGATTTCGATACAACATCATTTAAATTGTATGGACAAATACCCGACAACACAATGTATTATGATCCAAATAATAATAATTCAGATTATGAATATGTAACAATAGGTAACACTGGAACAACAAACCTTTCTGCTCCTTACAATGGTCAAAACATGTATAAGTTTAGTGAAACACATTATGGAGATATGGGTAATGATAATTTACCTGCGAATTATGAAGCAAGTAAATATCACGTAATATCAGCATTTTACGCAGGGGATGAGTTGAGTGATGAAGCAAGTAAAAAATGGCTAGGTAATTCAATTGTAGGTAGTGATGATCAATATAACGCTTGGAAATCGCAGACAGAAACCGCTGGTCACGTAAACCCATATCATTATAATATAGATGAGCCTGAATATAGAGACTATAGAACTGAGATGGGTCCGTATTGTTCGCCGATTAATGAAGATGATTATAGTAAGTCTATATGCTACATGAGAAAAACAAATGAATGTTTAGATTATCTTGAATCAGATAATAGTTTCAATAATAATACAAAATTGTACAAATATTCAGACCCTAGTAAAAAATATTTAGATACAGTTGGATTGTTAGGAGGACCTGATGATGCAGAGTTAGACGCATATAGTATCCAACATCCAGTCGTAGATTTCACAGACAGTTATCCAGTCGAAATAGATACACACTATTTTACTCATGAAGTGGGAGGACTAATTATAAAAGGTGAGCATAAAATTGATTCTATTCACAGTGCAACACCAAACTCAATAGTAAATTCGTACTTCGGAGGCCCCTTTCCCCTGGATCCAGCAGGCAGCGAGATAGTAAAAATATATATCTGTAAAAGATTTTGTATAGAGAATGGATATTATGGATTTAGTTTTAATTCAAGTTGGGGGGGCGGCGGTGGACAGTTCTTTAAATATTCAACTATTGTAGCCCATGGTAATAATGCCTTTCTAACTGTGTCCGATGATCCAAACATTGGATGGACAACATATTTTATATATCCTAAAAAGACAATATGGCCCGCAGGATCACCATGTAAGATAACCAATGGTGGTTTTATTCATGTAAATGAAAAATATACACAACAAGCCCAAGATATATTTAACTATACAGGTTCCTTAATAACTACTGAATTACAAGATCATTTGAATAAATGGAATGAAATATCTGATACTATAATGTTTGTTTGGTTATGGAGTATATTAAAAACATACAATCAAGGCATTAATAATTTACCATATGATCCACAAATACCAACTCCCAACTACAACGTGACGTTCGGTGAGAATGCATATTTCAGATACCAAGGTTGGCACCATTTAGATGATGACGAATTGAAAATTATGTGTTTATTTTATGATGTAGTATGGCAAAAATATTATGATCAAAATGGTATTGTATATGATTCATCAGCAATAACAAACACACAAAGATGGTTAAATAATCTACCAACCATGGGTGGTATAAAATTACATGATATCTTATTTGAGATAATGGCCGGAAGCATGTCTAGCTATACTTACAATGGTGCTCTTCCACAGTTCCCTGATATGCCACCGAGTGATATAAATGATAATGTAAAAAATCTATTACGTGATACTCTTTTTAGTGATACACCACCTGACAACAACAGTTATACAATTGGTGGATTATTTGACGATACAGCTTCTAAATTTGGTGATTTTGCCAAAATAGTAATAGAAAATTACAATTCAACCAACAAAATGTGGTGGGATTCAAACAAAGATAAGATATGGCATTATAGTGGTATTGCCTCCACAGGCGATGACCTTTATTCACCTGACCCACAAAAAGAAGACATAACAACCACTGGTTATTTAAACAAATCATTTATGTGTGAAAACATAGGAGAAACCGGTTTTATGTCTGGGACAAGAATACAAACAATAAGTGATGGAATAAGTAATTATCCCGGTGGAGATAGTTTAGAAACTCCTCCGACGATTACGAGAAAAATAGCAGAATATTTATTTGATACTAATGGAGAACCACCCGATCCAGAAATACCTATCCTAGCAAACAATATAACTGCGTCTAGCATCGCGAACAACACCGTCCGCCCGGTATCAAACATAATCGACCCAACCACTTTATCTTTTTATTCCGGAAACTCACACCATCCGAGCGCCGAATTCTTGCAATCATACTTAAAAGAAAAATCTTTATTAAATGACGATATTTATAATAAACAATGGAGTGATGATATTGAAAAAAATTACGCAATAAATTATTCTATGGCAGCGATAAAAGCTTACAGAGATGTAATGCGTAATAAATATAATATATGGGGGGATCTTAGCGCATTAAGTGCCACTTATAAGGCACTTGATCTAAGGTGTATGTGTCCATCTGGATTAACTTCAGCCCCTGATTTTAACCAATACGGTGGTGCGCAGAATGAACAAGCAAGTGCCGATTGGAGGACCGGTGGCTCAACACAAAACAATGTACAGAATTATGATTCAAAAATATCCGAATTAATGATAGCTTTATTGGAATATTATGGCTACACTATGCCTACCACCGGAACTTTTCCAACGTATATTGGTGACCTCACCTCAGTTAATAATTATTGGGGTGCGGTGTCGGGTATGTTTCCGGGGTGGGGTGTCACTACGACGGTGAGTGGATATACTTATTTTACAGGAGACGCGGGTGGTTTTTCCGAATATTGGAATGGGGTACCGAGTTCCTATACTTTAGCTGTAGTAAAAGAATACGCAAGAAGGAAAAATTATCCAATATTTTGTTATCAGTATTGGGCGCCTACTGGCCTCGTATACGTGAGGTTTTTTACCTGGAGCTACATGTTTGTGGATACGCTTGGACTCTACCAAGGATTTTATCCTGTGGTGGGAGATCATCCAACCGCCCCAGTAACGGCAAACATGGGCGGTTGGGAAAGCTCAGGTTGGGATATGTATATTTGGGGGGGAGTGGATGCGGATATTACTTTCAACGTAAACCCGGCCAATGTTTCAACGACCACTCCACCCCGCCTCAAAACAAAGTTTGATGCTTTTTATGATAAATACATAGAACTTTATGGTTTACCAACCGGTATGAATGATGAAAGAATGAAGAGTATTCTAATACACCGTTTAAAAATGCATCCAAAAGCAATTATAGAAGCATATGTCGACGGAGGGACACTTGGTTTGGATCTTGTGACTAAAATTCCTAGTTATGGAATAAGTAATGATCCCGCTACAACCACAGATTATGGACATCCAATCTGTTCGGGGTACAACGTGATTACAACGACGGGCCCCAGCTGTCCCCTCGCCTTCCTTCCCCACTCACAGGCTGTGTACTACGGGACTGCGGTGGATTCGGACACAGATGTGCAGGGGATCTTAGCAACCACCCATGTAGATACTTTAAACGCAACCACTCCACATGAGTTTACTGAAAAGTTTTTAACACTCGTAATTGATGAAATAAAAGACCATATAAATAATGTAGTCTTTTTACCATCTGGTAACTATGCTAATTTTGAATATGGAGGTCTAATGGGCGATTTAAAAGAAAGTTGGGAGAGGTTAACAAATTACTCGCCATATCTTCTTTACGATAGCGCGACTGGCTGGACAAATCCTCTCACAAAGGTAGCCACGGCAAATTACTTGCCTCAAGCCACTGACTTCAATAGCCATGGGGGTGATATGGACTTTTATTACAATGGTAATCTATTTATAAGGAATGCTATAATTTATTTATATGAGGCCGCAGATATCTCATCTAACACAAACTATAATAACATCAATAATCAACAAGTAGCTTCGGTTATAGCTTTCTATAGGGGGGCAGAATGGTTTGAACCTCTATACAATTCATCATCAGCGCCTATTCCTGATATAGATCAAACCATATGGGATGACATAAGAGATGATGGTGATGGAGGCACATACACCAACCCATCAGTTCCACATTTAATACCCTACCCTAATACAGATTCAATATACATGAATGAAATTGCCAATGTAACTCCATCAGAATATTACTTATATCCTGTAGATGCTCTTATTAACTGGATAAAAATAGATTTAGAAAACCAGATACAAATAAGTAGATTATACATTGGCAATGTTTCTGATGGCAATTCCCATGTACAAGACCGCGCCAAAAATCTAAGAGTGTTTATTTGTAGCGGAGATACAGCGCCAGGATTTGGTATTAATGGTGTCATATCACAAGACAAGGCTAATTTTGACCCGGACCCTGATAATGATAGGTATGCATACAATATAAAACCAGAGAATATAGTATGGGAGGATCAGGCACCTAGCACTACTTGGAATATATTTAATAAAGATAATATTGATGTGTATGGAAGATGGATAATAATTTTACAAATAGCAACTGAGAATGGTATGGACACTGTAACGTCACATACCGTCCCCCCCCCGAGTGCTAGCACTGTACTAGGAACGAATTGGTATTTAGATGGGCTTGATTGGAAGCAAAGTATTTTTGATTTTGACAGTATTGAAGGACAAGAATACACCAGGTTTACTTTAGGAAACCATTACCTACAATTAAGTGAAGTAAAAGCATATACTACTAGAGAGATAGATACTACTAATATAACGAAAGATCCTTACAGTTGGAAAGCATGGGTAAACACTGCAAACGTGCCATCAGAATATCCAGGTAATTTCCCTCAATATTTAGACGGATTTTTCAAACATGAAGCATCCGGAAACGTAAATGGACCATCAACATCATCTAATGATAATGATGAGTATACATTCGGACGGAGAAATAATTATTTAAATACATACAAGTCTTCTGTTTATCCAGCAACAGATAGCAATAGAAGATTCTTATCTTATGATAGCTCAGTACCAAACGGAGCTATTATAGATTCAGCTAACTATTGTAAAAAGACATTTTCTACATCAGTAACTGATAACGAATATCCAGGCTGTTTGTATGATAACGGAACCACTAAATATTTAACACCCCTTGGTTTAAGAGGTGGTGGTCATTCAGGAAAGATTGATTTTAATATATATGGAGGATTTCCTCAAGATGAAAATGGAAATCCTATGGTACCCGTGTTTACAATGGTACAAGGTAGTGAATATCTACTTGGAACTACCGCTTGTAGTGATATAGAGAGCGGCACAAGTAATAAAATACCAAATTGTATTGACCGATACAATATTGCGAAAGCATATGTAACATCACATGATAATGTAAACGCATTTACAATGAAGGTGTACGACGACGGTCCAATACATTTCTTCAATTTAAGAAAAGCCGCTGGTGGTGGTAGCAATGCCATTCCTGGATTAACATGGTACACCGGGAACAGCTCGTCAGGCCTGGGTGGTGATGAGATCGATATAAGTCCCCCAATCAACGAATGGACCACATTTATTAATCAACTAAAGGTTTACGGTCCACCCAACAACCCACCAACCAACCAACCTCTTGGGAATCCACCCGCCAATACGTGGGATGATTTACATAATTGGGATAATGAAAACTGGAAAATAAGATCACTACTTGATGAAATACCAAAAAGAAAAATAAATAGATCTAGTATTGTTTCATGGCCGAACAATTTATTATGGAGAGATAATGATAGTAAAGAAGGCCGTGAAAACAATGGACGATTATATGGAAAACAAATAGATACATACTGTATACCGAATAGTGATTTGAATCCTTGTGAATTATATTTAAAATCGTGTATACCACATGATCATTTATCCGATGGTCAAAGTATAGCGAAGTTTGAAGGTAAATTAGACGCATCATTATATACAGCCGTAACTCCTACAACTTCAGCGATTTCTCAAGGAAACTCTTCCCCCGACGAATACAAATCATATTTGGAATTATACGGACTTGATATATTAAGATCAGAACCAACAATTGATGCATTTATAATAGAAGATAATAACACTATAACCTTTATTCAATACAATGAACTATACGATGATATAACAGATAATACGGTTACTTTAGAAACGGGTGGTAATACTTATGTAGCTGGAACAGGGTATCGTGATGTTTCAGGTGATACACTTATACCAACAGATACTTCATTAGAAGCAATATTATCCGACACGCTCAACACTCCACTTGTTGATGGAATAATAAACTCAACGTATAATAATAGTGTAAAAACCATTGCGAATAAAGTGATTAGTGATTCCACTTCCATAACACAAAACGCTTTTATTAAATTGATACTTTCAGATACATCAACAACATTTACACCTGCTATATCAGGTTCTCCTGAACTACTTCAGGTGATTGATAACAATTTAGATGATTTTTCAACACACGATGAATTAGTTACATATGCTTTGAATTATATCAGAAAAAGACTACCCGAAACTACTGTTTTCACAACATATATAAATACAAATGCTCATATAATATTTTACAAATATTTACAAGAATATTATGAAGGAAGTTATACTGCATACGGTACTGACTATAATTTACATTATATAACTGAGAGTGAGTATGATGTAAACAATACGGGATATAAAGACTTATATGCTAATTTAAAATCAATTTCAGAGACCATAACAGGTACACCCGAAATACAAAATGTGTCTTTACAAACACGAAAAAGTATGTATGATCTTGAGAAATTATTAGACAGTGGAAGTCTTAGTGGACTACCAGGAGTTGATGAATACATAAATGAATATAATGATTATAACGATGCAAATTCTGGGCCTAAAGTAAGCTCGCCTAATCCTGATATTGATTACTATAATTCTAGCACACAATACAATTCTGAGATAAGACAAATACTAGATCAAATCTATAACAATGAAATAAAAGAAGGAGAAGATTTTGAATTAACAGAATCATTAAGTCAACCATCTTATTATCAAATATTGACAAAAACCTATCCAGGAGGATTCCATAACTTCTTATTCAGAGATATTGATATGGGTCCAAGATTAGGATTAGAACAGGGTATATTAGAAAATGGTGGCTATCCATTATTATCAGAAAATGTATCCGAAGCCACTTTAGAAACACCTGGTGTAGGAGAAGGGGGTTCTGTAGATGGTTTAACATTCCAAAATCATTGGGAAAACATTAAAAATCCCTATCATGGTGAAGTTAATTTTATAAGAGGTATTCGTAAACTACTAAAATTAAGGAAAGTTCTAGAAGAGTCTAAAGGTTTGATTGACACCGGCTATCCAAGCAACTTGAATGAACATCTTGAAAAAATAATTACACCAGTTAGATATAGATACGAATCAATAAAAAATAATAATAATAAGAGAGAAACATTATATGGTGATTTCATCCTAAATACATGTCCGAATGCTGGAACTGCAGATATATGCGATATACCAGGAAACCCAACAAAATGTCTGAATAGGAAACTACCCTATGAGATAAACTCACCTGAAAGAGGATTATATCCGCAATTTGATTATGAAGAAATAATGGCTCGTAAAACAGGGAAAACAACACTAAATACAGTCGGAGAGTTTACCCAATATTCGGATAAGATTCCAGAAACATCGAAAACGGGTAGTTACCATTTCGCATATGTCACAAACAGTAGTAT
>Ga0181380_1001018_pt1 | contig 12421 bp, 17 predicted proteins | sample 3SPOviralmetaG_FD_130116 | JGI IMG/M metagenome (GOLD analysis project Ga0181380, IMG submission 130116) | Marine viral communities from the oligotrophic San Pedro Time Series (SPOT) site, San Pedro Channel, CA, USA - 3 SPOT_SRF_2009-08-19 | ecosystem: Environmental > Aquatic > Marine > Strait... | reverse complement strand
GCACATGGCTGACGATTGGCGCTATGGGCAAATGACAGGCACACAGAAGCACATGGCTCATGTGGCGGAAATACCTAATGTGCTGTATAATGAGCTTGTGCAGAAGTTCGGCAAGCCTGCTGAGAACCCAAAGGCTTGGAAGCAGTGGCTGAACAACAACGAAAACAGAGTGTTTAGAACAGGCGGCGGTCACTTATGAGCATTACAAGCTACGCAGATTTGCAGTCATCAATCGCCAACTTTATGGCGCGGAATGATTTGACCACACAGATACCTGAGTTTATTCAGTTGGCTGAATCACGCATGAGTCGTGAGCTAGAAACACGCGAACAGGAAAAGCGCTCTCAGGCGACATTGACTGCTGGTGACGAGTACATAGCGCTTCCCAATGACTTCCGTGAGGTGCGTGAGGTAAAGATAAACGCATCGCCGACACGGGTGCTAACTTATTACAGCCCCGCCTCGCTGGACAGTATGTACTCCTCAAATGGGCAGGGTATGCCGGAGGGTTACAGCATTGTCGGTTTGGAGATGAAGCTTCGGCCTATTCCTGATTCTGCTTACACCTCTGAGATTATTTATATTGGTTCAATCCCCTCTCTGAGCGCCACAGTAACACCCACGCTGTTTCTGAGAAGCCCCGATTTGTATTTGTACGGCGCACTATCCGAGGGATACGCGTATCTACTGGATGAGGCAAGAGCCGCGCAGTATGATCAGAAATTCACTCGCATCTTAGAAGAGATAAAGGTGGACGAACAGAGAAGCCATTACGGCACAGGTTCTCTGACCATTAAATCAGCCTACTCACAAGCAAACGCACAAGCGGAGAGATAACCATGTCAGCAATGAGCGACTATTTAGAGAATGAAATTCTCGACCACATTTTAGGCACTGGCGCTTACACCATGCCGACAACCGTATATGTTGGGTTAGCGACAGCATCATTTAACGATGACAATTCTGGCACAGAGCTTTCTGGAAACGGATACGCTCGTCAATCAGCGACTTTTAACGCGGCGGCATCTGGCACAGCCGATAACAGCGCGGCAATCGAGTTCTCAGCGGCTACAGCGAGCTGGGGTACTGTTAGCCACTTTGGCATCTTTGACGCTAGCACAAGCGGCAATCTACTTATTCACGGCGCTTTTACCACAGCAAAGGCTATTGGTTCTGGAGATATCTTAAAGATTTCCGCTGGCGATTTAGACATATCAGCAGACTAGGTGTAGGTCATGCCAACAGGTACTCCCAGCCTAGACAACTTTACTAAGAACAATATCGACACGCTGACCCTATCTCTGGACAGCGCAGACTTTCTTACGCAAGTTGACTGGTCTAATCCAACGCTAGAGCAGTTGGATGCTTGGGGTACTATGGATGCTCTGGATAGCTTTGGCAATCTGGAGCAACTTGCCGACCTTGACGTAATACACTTTCTAGGCTCTGCAAGCGTTTCTGTTACAGCCGCAGGTGCGGTTCAGTTCGCTATTGAGATGCCAGCCGCTGTTTCTATTTCCGCTACAGCAACTTCTGGAAACACTCGCATCAGGTCAATGTCCGGCTCTGTCACGGGCGCGGCTAGCTTCTCGGCGGTTATATCTCCTCAGCGGCAGGTTTCGGCTAGCGTAAGCGTATCCGCGACAGCGGTGAGTGGGTCTACATTGATAAGAACAAACGCGGCTTCTGCTAGCGCGTCAATAACGGCTACCTCACTCAGCAATTTTGTTTTTGTGGTAAGCGGCTCTGGCGCAACTGCTATAACGACAACGAGTTCTCCGCATGGTATATTCGCTATGGCAGGCACACAATCCGCAAGTGTCACATCTGGATTAACAGCTAAAATACTTGGCGAGGATTGGATTGATGTGTCGGTAGGAAATGAAATTTGGACAGATGTTACTGTTGGCAGTGAAGTGTGGTCACAGCAATCAGTTAACACAGCAACGTGGGCGCGGATATGATACAGTTCGGTGAATGGCTACCAGACCAGCCAGATTACATGAATACAGGCGTAACTGAGGCCACGAATGTCGTGCCGCAGGCTAGCGGTTATGCGCCGCTAAACGAGTTTGTGTCTTACTCAAATTCAGCAACTGGCACATTAAAAAATGTGTTTGCCGCAAAGGATAATGATGGAAACATCAAGTTGTTTGCTGGCGATGACACAAAACTGTACGAGTTCAACTCCGGCACATCAAACCTAGATGACATCACAAACACTGGCGGGAACTATAGCCTGACATCTTCTGAGCGCTGGCGGTTTGTGCAGTTTGGAGACACTGTTATTGCCGCTGGCGGTACTGGCGAGAACTTGCAGAAGTTTCAGCTAGGCACGGATACTAACTTTGCAGACCTTTCCGGCACCCCGCCAAAGGCAGACTTTTTGGCAGTGGTGCGTGACTTCGTTTGGACTGGCAATATTGATGAGGGTTCAGGCCGTGTTCCGTATCGTGTAAGGTGGTCAGGCTTCAGCAATACAACAAGCTGGACATCTGGAACGGATCAGTCTGACTTTCAGGACATCCCTGACGCTGGCAACATCACTGGCATGGTTGGCGGGGAATACTGCACCATTTTGATGGAACGGGCTATTGTACGGGCTACATACACTGGCTTGCCGCTTGTGTTCCAGTTCGACAAGGTTGAGACAGCTAGAGGCTGTCAGGTATCTGGCTCCGTGTGCAATGTAGGCCACATGGTTTTCTACTTATCAGATGACGGGTTCTATGTCTTTGATGGCTCTCGCTCCAATCCGATTGGCGCTGAGAAGGTGAACCGCTTTTTCTTCGAGGACTTTGACTTTAGCCAAAAGGACAAGATGACCAGCACAGTTGACCCGCAGAGGCAGTTGGCTATCTGGTCTTATGTGTCAAACAATGCTCTGACCACCACCCCTAACAGATTGCTCATATACAATTATGCGCTAAGTAGGTGGTCTATCGCCAATGTGGATGCTGACTTAGTTGCGCCATTCTTTACGTCTGGCTACACGCTGGAGGCTCTGGACAATATCAGCACAAGCGTTGATGCTCTGCCAGCTTCTCTGGATAGTGCGCTGTTCAAGGGTGGTCAGTTCCTGTTTGGCGGCGCTTTGGGCGATAAGATATATGCTTTCACTGGCGACCCGATTGACGCAATTATCACAACCGCTGAGACATCACTGGGGCAGGGAACGCACTCAATAGTTACTAGAGCTTACCCGTACCATGAGGGCGGCACTACCACGATAGAAATCGGCACACGCAACCTGCACAGTAGCGCAGTGACGTTCTCCAGCGCGGTTGCACCTAATGCAGACGGTTTTGCCCCCTTCAGAGAGGAGGGGCGGTATCACCGTGTCAGGATGAATATCAGCGGCACATGGCAAGTTGCTCACGGCATTGATGTAGAGGCTAGGGGGCTAGGGCGCAGATAATGTCTACAGTAAACTTTCGCATCCTAAACCCCGTTCTTGCCACTGTGCGAGAAATTGCAGAGGTTCTTAATAATACAGTTAACGGTAAGCTGAACTGCACGGGCGAGTTTACAATGCCTGCTGGCGGCGGTGATATTACTGTTACTGACCCACGAGCAAGTCAGGAGAGCGTTATATTGCTAGAGCCTCATAGCATCAACTATTATGACCATGACCCTTACATAAAGACAAAAAACAACGGTTCATTTGTTATAGGACAAAAGAATAATGGACACAGCACAACTATCGGTTATGTCATTATCGGCTGATGAATTTGAGAGATGCGCTGACTACATTGTATCGGCGCTAGAGTATGCGGGGCATAGCCATACGTTACAGGATGTGTGGCAGGCTATAACGAATAAGCAAGCGGCATTTTTTCCTTTAGAAAAATCTGCTATAGTGGTTGAAATAGTTGACTACCCCCAAAGAGCCACCTGCCGTATATGGTTAGCAGGCGGTGATATGGAAGAGCTTATAGAGGCTGAGAAGAATATATGCGATTGGGCTAGAGGGCTTGGTTGCGATTCAATGGAGATAATCGGGCGAAAGGGCTGGGAGAGACAGCTTAGAGACTACAAGCCCACAGCAACCGTACTGGTAAAGGATTTGTAAGATGAGTAAAGGCGGCGGTTCACAGAGAACGATTACGCAGACAACAGCGCCAAGCAAGTTTGCACAGCCATTCCTTGAGTATGGTATGCAAGAGGCGAAGGACTTGTACCAGTCTGCACGGCCTCAGTATTACCCAAAAAGCACTGTTGTAGGTTTTAGCCCTGAGACACAGATGGCACTGTCCGGCTACCGTTCAGCCGCCGCCGCTGGCTCACCAATGATACCAGCCGTACAGCAGACTGTTATGCAGAACCTGACAGGGACTAACCCACTTCTTCAGCAGGCTTTACAGCCGACTATACAAGCGGCAATGCAACCAGCCATGAGCGCAGGCAGATACGGCTCAGGATACGCACAGAGAGCCGTGGCTGAAGCTGTAGCGCCTCTGGTGTATCAGGCACAGCAAGCGGCTATTCAGCAGGCTCCAGCGGCGCGTGAGTTTGGCTTTGCTGACTTGCAGACAATGGCTCAGGTTGGTGCGGCTAAGGAGGCTCAGGAACAGGCAGAACTAGCGGCAGATATCGAGCGCTTTCAGTTCCAAGAGGCACGTCCCGCACAGAAGCTGGCTGATTATATGACTATGGTTCAGGGCGGTTCTGGTGCATTGGGCGGCAGAAGCATTACCCCGCAGTTCCGTCAGCCTGCCGCTGGTTTCTTCGGCGGTGCATTAAGTGGCGCACAGATGGGTGCTGGTATTTCCGGCTTAGGTGCTATGGGCGGCGGTATGCTTGGCGGCATGGCTGGTTTATTGGGAGCTTAATATGATTAACAAGTTCGGCATGAGAAATCCTATGCAGTACGGGCTTACCCAGCGACCATCTGCTACGCAGTTTTTGCAAGCGGCAGATCAGCCAGCAACAGGCGGTGCTGTAGACCCCTTACGGCTAATGCAGTTGCGTCAGTCAGTTGTCGAACAGCAGATGCGCCCACAGCGCACAGCGGCAGAGCAGATGATGGCTATGCCTACCCGCATGAAGCAAACACCAGCAGTAAGGCCACCGTCATTGGGTGATCGTATCTCCGGCATGATGCCTGCGGCTGGTACGCCACAGGCCGCTGGTCTAGGTGCGGCAGGCGCAAAGATGCTACAGCTATCAGGGTACAGCGACAGACCAATCGCTATGAGCCAGATACTAGGTGAAGCGGCTCAGGCGTACACCACAGCTAAGAAAGAAACAGCGGCAGAGCAACGTCAAGCAGAGGCTGAAAAAGCCGCCGCTGAAAGGCAGGCTAGGCTAGACACTCAAGCAACAGAAATGCACAAGGCAAAGCTTGCTGAAATGGGAGCTAAAAAAGCTCCGAAGCTTGAGACTTTGTATGACTCAGAAACAGGTCTTGAATACAAAGCTTTTTACAAGCCTGACAGCCCAGATGCTGACGAGTTTGGATATGTTCGAGCAGGCGGCACAAAGGCGGCAAAGCCAGTTAAAAGAGATATAAAGACTGTGGCTGGCGTTGGGCTTGTTGATGTAACAGACCCTGACAGCCCTAAAATAATTATGGAAGCGGGTAAGACAGAAAAAAGGGATCTGAGAACTGTAGCTGGTGTGGGTGTTGTCGATTTCAGTGACCCCGACAATCCTAAGGTTCTCTATGAATCACAGCCTAGCGAAACAAGACGCTACCAAAATATTGGGGCTTATATGCTGAATGGCAAATACTTGGGCGAGGGTACATTCGACACAAAAACAAACAAAAGATTCATTAAAAATGAAGAGGGCGAGGAAGTGCCTATTCCGTCCGAAGCGATACCAGTTACAGAAAGCCTATTTGGCAAAGGCATTTTAGGCGCTCAACAAATGCAGGCCACGGATGCTGAATTGGTTGACCTTAGAAACGGATTAAAAAGATACACTAGCTATTTAGAAAACGTGAAGGACACCGAAACTGGTTATAAGCGGTTGGGTGATCAGCTTTCCACTTATGTTAAGAATTTTATGTCAACGAACAGTAAAAGGTTTGACCTTTCCGAAAGCGAGTTTGCGTTAGCCGTTGCTCAAGGTCAGTTTCAGGGCTTGTTAGGTGGCGCTCGTATCGACACCGTTGGCGGCGGTGTTATGACCGAACAGGATGCGCTTAGGGTTATTGAGAATCTAGGTGGAAATCTTACTTCCCTGCAAAACCCAGAGGTTGTTGCTGATCAGATAGGCCGTATGTTTGCTAACAAATACAATGCTTATGAGCAAAAAAGATCCACCTTTAATCGGCAGGTTGATTCTTTCTACAAGGGAATGGGTTACGAAAGTCTTGGTGAACTTGATTTCAACAAAGACGTTATACCTTCTAAGTACCTAAAGGAAATGGGCTTTGAAGTTCCTGAAACGCGGTCTGGTGTGCCTGAAGGTGTGTCTCCAGATGTATGGGCTGAAATGACAGACGCAGAAAAGGCGCTTTGGAATGAATAAAGAGCAGAAAAAAGCATTAGCCATAGCCGAGGCTCGTTTAAGAGCAAAGCAAAAAGAGGCCGCGCAACAGCCTGCCGCAGATCCACAGCCTGCCAGAAACATCATGGATGATATGGCCTTGTTCGCCACCAATCCTTTGTTGGCGGGTCAGCGCATGATGGAAATGCGCGGTATGTCTGAAGCTGAGAAAGAACAGCAGAGAGCCTCTGAGAGAGGTCTGCGCCGTGAGATGGTTGAGGGCGCACTGCTTGGCGGTTTGGGTGAACTACAAGCAACGGGCGCAGGCATTAAAGGCGCTGTGACAGGCGAAGGATTTACACCCGCCTTTCAGCGTAGCCTAACCGCATCAGAAGCAGAGGCGAGTAAGTTTAGAGAGCAGTTTCCTGTTGCTTCCACTGCGGCTCAAGTTGCTGGCAGTTTGCCTACTGGTGTAGCTGGAGCAAGCAGAATTGCGGCAAGTAAGATTGGGCAGGCTATGCCGAGACTAGCGCAGACAATAGGTGCTGGTATAACTAGCGGCCTTGCGGGTGGTCTAGCAACCGAAGGTGGGCTAGAAGAACGCGGCACAGGCGCGGCTATAAGCGGCCTTCTTGGCACTGGTTTAGGTGCGGCTGGACAGTTCTTGCCTAGAGTTACTGAAGAGGCAAAAGGCTTGCTGGCAAGAAACATTCCTTTGACATTAGGACAGGCGTTTGGTGGCACTGTAAAGCAAGCTGAAGAGATTGCTACTAGAGCGCCCGTCATTGGTCAGATTATCAGAGGCGCGGAAAGAAGAGCCGCAGTTGGCTTTGACAGGGTGGCTGTGGAGGACGCGCTATCTTCCATTGGGTTTAAAGCACCAAAAACAGCCTCTGGTACAGACCTTATAAAAGCCGCTGACGATGCTATAAATGCGGCTTACAAGAAAGCCATACCAGATTCGGGGCTTCCAAATGCCCAGCCCGTTTTCAAGCAGTTTGATGAAATAGCACAGGGCGCATCAGATTTGCCAAAGGCTCAGTTTGACCAGCTTAGAGCCAAGTTCAAAAAAGCTTTAGACCCTTCTTTGTTTAAAGATGATCTGTCTATGGATGGTGATGCGACACACAAAGCCATGAAGTTTCTTGGAAGAGAAGCTAGCCGATTTATGAAAACAGGCGACCCAGACAAGCAAGATATGGCTAAAGCTATGTATGAAGCGCAAGCCGCATTGAGAAATGAGCTTGTTCGTCAAAACCCAGAAGCTAAAGATTTGCTCAAGGTTGGGCAAGCCTTCAAGCAGTTTCAGCCGATTGTAAAGGCTTCTGTGTCTGCCCCATCAAAGGGCGGTGAGTTTACACCAGCACAACTGCTGGCAAAGCAGAAAGTGGCTGGTGGCAAAGCTTTTGCTAGAGGCGAAATGCCTACACAGCGTTTGGCTCAAACAGCGCAAGACGTTATGGCAAGGGAAATACCAGATTCAGGAACGCCTCTAGGGGCGGCTGGCCTGCTAATGGCGAGAAACCCAGCGTTACTCGTACCGACTATGGTGGGCGCAACTGGTGCTGGTGCTATTTATGGCACTCGTGCTGGCACTGCTTTAGGCAGAGGGCTGATTGGCGCTCCAGCTAGACGCGCTGGCGAATTAGCGTTACTGCCTATGGCTTCTGGGCAAGTTGGCAGTCTATTAGCGCAGTGATCAGAAATATGTTATAAATAACGCAATGCGTTAGGAGCAAGAAATGGCAAAGAACTCCATCACGGACTACGACAACATATCGGGCAATAACACCGATGTGCAGTCAGTGGATATATCAGAGGGCTGTAGCCCCAGCGGCATTAACAATGCTATCCGCGAGGTTATGGCTGACCTAGCCGATGTAAATGACGGCACAGTGGCGCTCACAAGCCCGCAGGCGGCTAATATGACTGTCACTGGCACTGTTACCACTGACACTATCGCTGAGAACACCAGCGCGGCTGGGGTGACTATTGACGGCGTACTGCTAAAGGATGGCGGAGTTGGCTCTGCCACTGCGGCGATTGCGGCCTACCTTTCCAGCATTAACGGCGGTCAGATTGGCGGAAACAGGAATCTTATCATCAATGGTGCAATGCAGGTTGCCCAGAGGGGGGCGCAAACAGGCATTACTTCTGCGTACACAGCTTGCGATAGGTGGCAGTTTGTTCGCTCTGGTGCAACCATAGTTGATGCGTCACAAAGCACAGACGTTCCCTCTGGTGAGGGATTTTCTAAATCATTAAAAATAGATGTTACAACTGCTGATTCATCTGTTGCGGCTGGTGATTTTGCTCATGTTAGAACTAGGTTTGAAGGTCAGGATTTACAACAGCTAAGAAAAGGAACAAATTCAGCAAAGTCTTTAACTCTTAGCTTCTGGGTAAAGTCAGCAAAGACTGGAACACATATTGTTGAGTTGTATGACCTAGATAACACTCGTCAAGTTTCTAAATCTTACTCTATTGCCTCTGCTAACACTTGGCAGAATGTAACTTTGCAATTTCCAGCAGACACATCTGGCGCATTTGATGACGATAATGCGGCTTCTTTGCAAGTTGCTTGGTGGCTTCTTGCTGGTTCTGATTTTAGTAGCGGCACATTAAACACATCTTGGGCATCTTCAACTGATGCAAATCGCATTGTTGGTCAAGTTAATGTTATGGATGATGCGGCAAATAATTTTTACCTGACAGGCATCCAGCTTGAGGTAGGCGAACAGGCCACACCATTTGAGCATCGGTCTTATGGGGATGAGTTGCTTAGGTGTCAGAGGTATTATCGGGCATTTAATGAAAGTTTTATAACCAGAAGTGACGGCACTTTTGTTGCTGGGCATGAAATAAATATGAGGACAACGCCATCAATAACAAGTCTAGGTGATACTTTTTCAACTACCTTTGGGGTTAATTCTCAGCTTGGAAATACAGGAAGCTACCCAGTATACGGATATGGAACTGGAACTGGAAATTCTTCTGGGAATATGAACGCAACGCTGGATGCGGAGTTATAAAATGGAAATGAATATTACTAGCGCACAATATATAAATGACCTTGATGGCAATCAGTCCAGTATTAAAGCCACCATTGACGGCACAGAGATGTTCGTTCCCCTTGACCCAGCCAACCGCCACTACGCAGAAATCTTGCGTCAGGTAGATGCTGGCACATTAACAATCGCGGAGGCCGACTGATGGCTAAAGATAAGCTCAATGACTACAGCGCCACCAACGCATCCAACACGGATGTCGGTGGGGTAAACGTAGATGAGGGTATGCTACCCAGCGCGGTGAATAACGCACTGCGGGAGCTGATGACCCATCTGAAGGAATTTTCTGACGGCACTAACGGCATTGACGTTCTGTCGCTGGCTGATGATGACGCAAGCCACTCTATCAAGATACAAGCGCCTTCAGCGGTAACAACCACAACCACCTTTACCCTGCCGGATGGCGATGGTACGGCAGACCAAGTGATTAAAACCAACGGTTCTGGTACACTGGCATGGACAAGCCTTTCCGGCGGTGCTGGCTACTTTCAGGGCGAGAACGGCGCGACAGGCGATACCACTAACGGCAAGGGCGATATCTTTCGGGTGCATGAGCAACAGCTAGATACAAACACCACCATTGCGGCTGGTGATAACGCTGGGGCTTTCTTTAGCCTGACAGTGGCAACAGGGGTTACGTTAACTGTTAACGGAAACTTGGTGATAGCATGAGTACATTAAAAGCAGATACAATCGTAGCAACAGACGGCTCTAGCCCTGTAACGCTGACGAAGCAAGAGGCTGTAAAAAGTCATTATGGTTATAATATTGAAAGCGGCACAGTATTTGGTGTTTCTTCTGGTTCTGGAAGCAACCAGTCTCTAAATATTTCTAGTTACACAGACAGTGGAACGGGAAGGCTAGACGTTTACCTAAGTAATGCACATTCAAATACCCAATATAATTACGTTTCTGGTATGCGTTCAGGTAATAATACTAACACAACAGACCCTGATATAAGCACATCATCTAGAATAAGAAATGTCATAAAAGATGGAGACAGTAACAGTGACCAAGATTATTATAGTTTCTGTTGTACTGTAGGAGACTTAGCATGAGTGAAATTATTACAGACAAACTCACAGGCAAGACTTCTGCTGGCGATGTGACTATTACTTCTGGTGCTTCTACTATGAAGTTGCAAAAAGGCATCTGCACTGGCTGGACTAACTACGATGCGTATGGCTCAAGTCAAAAAGGCAGCTTTAATCAATCATCTTTGACAGATAATGGTAATGGTGATTTCACTATGACTTTTACCAATAACTCATCTTCTGTAGATGACAGATTAGTATTAAGTCTACCGTTAAACAGTAGAAACGGTGCAGAGTCCGCTGATAATCGAAGAGGCGGCAATGACACTAGCCAGCACCACTCAAACAATGCCACAAGCACTATTCGTATGAGATATTTTTATGGTGCAAGGTCAGATAGTAACGGAGACAATTATGACCTAGATGGTCATTACTTTGGTAAGATAGCGGAGTTAGCATAATGGCTGGCAAGATTATAGCAGATACAATCGAGACAGGTGCTGGTGCTGATATATCCACCAGCTATGTTGTTAATGGTAGTGCGAAGGCTTGGATGCAGTACAAAGGAACATCTACAAATGCTGTAAATGACAGCCAAAATACAAGCTCTGCTGTAGATAATGGTACTGGTGACTACACCCAAAATTTTTCTAGCGCACTTGGCAACGGTTTTTATTCCTCTACTAATATGGTAGCGCAAGGAAATAACGATTCTGCTGGTAGCGGAAACGTAGACTGGATGATTTACTATTCACAAACAACTACCGCTTTACGAGTTACCTCTGGAAATGGCTCTAGTAGTTCCGCAGATATGTTCTATGTAGCACTAACAATTCACGGAGAACTTGCTTAATGGACACACCATCATTCAAAGGCACACATCTCTGGGATAGACTGTGCTGGGCTAAAGATAACTTAGAAGGCTATCAGTCTGACTACCGTGTTGTCTATGAGGACAGCATTGATGAGTGCGCTAAGATACTTGTGCCTGACCCAAACTGGATGGCTTGTGCTTTGCAGGGCGGTATCCTGCCGCCTGTGTGGGTGTATCACGAACTGGCTAAAGACGAAGCCCAGCCAGACTTTAAGAAGCACACAAGGGGCTACCTTCTGCATGAGACTGAGCCAGTGCCAGCCATGACAGAAGAAGAAGCTATTGAATACCTAATCATGAAGGATGTTCCGCAGTCTGTATGGCAGACTTGGGATGAGGGCAACCGCAAGACTTTGCTTATCTGCAAGAAAGAGCAGTTACCGCAAACCCGCGTTTGGCGCAATGCTTGGCGCATCAATCAAGACTTAGCCGCATAGGAGATACTAATGGCTGTAACAACATATATCGTGGATAAGGACGGTAATCAGATTGATGCTTCAACTGCTACCGTTCCAGCAAACAGAGACTTTCGTGGTGCTTGGTCACTGTCAGGTTCAATAATTTCTGAGGACATGGCTAAAGCAAAGGAAATCTTCAAAGACAAAATTCGTGAAGTTCGCGCCCCATTGCTAGAAGCAAAAGACGTTGAACTGATGAAGGCTCTGGAAGCTGGCACTAGCACAACTGCTATTGCTACTGCCAAAGATGCTCTGCGTGACGCACCAGCCGCATCTGCCATTGATGCCGCTACCGACATTGCTGGCTTGAAGGCCGCTTGGGACACAAGCGTTCTTGGTGATAGCCCTTACGCATAAGGAGTTATCATGGACGGAGATGCAATGATGTTCTGGAACATCGTTCTGACACTGGTTGTTGCTCCAGCACTTTGGGCGTTCAAGCAGTTGTATGGCGAGGTCAAACGAATCCAGATACTGCTCAATCAGACCCGCGAGACTTATGCGCGGCGGGATGATGTGCGTGAGGATATGGGGCAGGTAATGCAACACCTC
>Ga0181380_1001017_pt1 | contig 12422 bp, 20 predicted proteins | sample 3SPOviralmetaG_FD_130116 | JGI IMG/M metagenome (GOLD analysis project Ga0181380, IMG submission 130116) | Marine viral communities from the oligotrophic San Pedro Time Series (SPOT) site, San Pedro Channel, CA, USA - 3 SPOT_SRF_2009-08-19 | ecosystem: Environmental > Aquatic > Marine > Strait... | reverse complement strand
GAAGTTGAAATACCTTATGACCTTGAAGTAGTACAATACGTTGATAAGGGCAAACAAAAAATTATTGATTATATTAACAGTGATAAATTCCAATCATACGAAATGATAATAGGACCTAATAATGATTAAAAAGTTTTTTAACGATATTAAAGAGGAACTTAAATCAGCTCACTGGTTATGGTGGGTAATGTTATTTTGCTTATTGGTACTATTATAATGAAAAAAGAATATGACTGGTGGCTTAAACCGATTAGTCCTGAAAGTAAAGCAATTCGTGAACAAGGAAAAAAGATTGATGCCTACAGGGCAGGGATAAGAAATGAAAAAAGAAAAAGTACTCCAATACGCAAATCTAGCGCCAAGTGAATCTATTATAGAAAAACTAACAGAAATTCACCCAATGAAGCAAGTCTTTTGGGCTTCAATTATTCAAATATCTGTGTTTGGTTTCATGCTTCTAGCCTTCTTTATTATAGACAAAATCAGCTAAATAATAGTACAATATAATAAACACACGAGGGCACTTTATGTGGGAAATGATCGAGAGAATGGCGGACGACCGTCTATGGATTTATACAGCAATAGCCGGTAGTATATTTGGTGCATTGTTCATTGCATACATGCGTGATACTAAAATGGCATTATGGGCATACAGTAAATGGGACTGGTTACTTGATTCTCTTAGAGACAGGTATGGATGGACTTGGTTAGATCAAGATCCTGATGCATGGAAGACGATCAATCCTAGCATAGCAAAAAAGATCGAAGAGATCGATGCTCGCTTATCTAAACTTGAGGGAAAGAAAAAATGAGTGAAGACACACAAACTAAGAAAGTTAATATTGAGCTAGAAGTAGATACTAGCACCGTAGACAGTTCTAAAAACAGATATCAAGGACTTATTGATATGGCAAGAGCTGTTGATGCTTGGAGAATATTTCCAAGATTATTCTTAACTGTTTATATTATTTTACTTTACAAATGTGTAATTTGGTATATGGACTTAGCGACTCCTACAATGGAACAATCAGGTTTAATTAGTATTGTTGTTGGTGCGGGTGCAGCATGGTTTGGACTATACACCGGAACTAGCAAGAAGTAGCTCACTAACAAATAAGTAATAGTATGGACTATTATGACGTACTAGGCGTTCCTAAAGGCGCTTCTGCCCAAGAACTTAAAAAAGCATACAAGAAACAAAGTATGAAACATCACCCTGACAGAGGTGGTGACGAAGAACAGTTCAAAAAAATTAACGAAGCATACGCAACACTTAAAGATCCCCAAAAAAGATCTGAGTACGATAATCCAAGTCCGTTTGGGCAAAGTGGATCACAAGGATTTAATGGTGGACAAGGGTTTGCTGGTTTTGAAAATATTAATGATGTTTTCAATAATATGTTTAGTGGAGGATTTCAGCCTAGAGGAAATATGGATGTAACCTTAGGCATTAAGTTAACACTAGAAGAATCTTTTAGAGGTAAAAGTTTAATTGCTAATTACCAATTAAACACAGGCAAACAAGAAACAGTTACTATTGATATTCCTAAAGGTGCAAAGGACGGCGATACAATTAGATACCAAGGACTTGGTAATGAGTTTCCTGGACGAGGTAGAGGCAATTTAAACTGTAGGGTACAAATACAACCGCATAGACTTTATAGGCGTGACGGAGACAACTTGTATACTCTACACAAAGTAGATGCACTGGGCATGATTACTGGATGTAAAACTATAGTACAAACAATAGACGGTCGTAAGTTAGAACTAAAGATACCTAAAGGCACACAGAATCAAACGACATTCAATATTACAGATAATGGCATGCCTAATATAAACACAGGTAGACGTGGAAACTTATATATAACTATAGAAGCAGAAATATTTAAAACTGACAGTGAAGAACTACTAAAATTGATTAGAGAGATAAATGAGAGAAGAAATGAAATTAGTTAAAAGCCCAGATCCGTGGTTAGAAAAAACAGTAAAAGAGTTTGATTTTAATGTATTAGATGCTAAGTCTATTGCAGAAGAAATGATTACACTTATGACTGCAGAAGGCGGAATTGGACTTAGTGCTAACCAAGTTGCATTAGATGCTCAAATTTTAGTAATGAAACCGCACTTGTTAGAAAATAAAGAACCGTTTGCAATGATCAATCCTACAATTGAAAGTGTAACAGTTAATATGGAAAATATGCCAGAAGGATGTTTAAGTTGGCCTGGGCTAATATTATCGGTAAAACGTCCTAGAGGAATTATAGTTAAATATCTTGACACAGACGCTAAAGAGTGTATAATAGAATTATACGATTTAGATGCTAGATGTTTTTTACATGAATATGATCACTTACAAGGGATCGAATTTGTAGATAGAGTATCTAGATTAAAATTAGATTTAGCTAAGAAAAAAATGAGAAAACAGAGGAAAAAACAGTATGGTTGAACCAAGTAAGGAACTACAGTTAGTTTTTGATAAAGCAATAAGTGATGCTAAGTCGCTTCAGCACGAATATGTTACACTGGAGCATATCATGTTTGCCATGCTTTGTTCTGAGAACTTTTACAACATAGTTCAAGGTTACGGAGCAGATCCTGATTTTGTAAAATCAAACTTAGAGCATTACCTTAAAGAAAAACTTGGTGATATTAAAACTGAAGAAACAAAATATAAGCCAAAGAAAACATCATCTGTAGAACGTGTTCTTAATAGAGCATTTACACAAGTGTTGTTTAGTGGCCGTCCTGAAATTACACTTCCTGATGTTATGTTAAGTTTACTCAGTGAAAAGAAATCAATGGCTACTTACTATCTTGAAGAAGTAGGTATTACGAAAGAAAAATTTGCTGAATATATTAATTCAGAGTTCGAAGCTGAATACGAGGACGAAGAAATAAGCGGAGCCGCACAAAAGGCGTTACGTGCATTTACTACAAACTTAAATGACGATGTTAAAAAGAACAAAGTTGATCCTGTTATTGGACGAGCCGAAGAACTAGAATCACTTGCATTAGCACTAGGTCGTAGACAAAAGAATAATGTACTAATGGTCGGTGATCCAGGTGTAGGTAAAACAGCAATCGCTGAAGGCCTTGCATATAATATTGTTAATGATAATGTACCAGACTTCTTAAAAGAGTTCAGTGTGTATAATCTTGACATTGGTAGTATGCTTGCTGGTAGTAAATATCGAGGCGACTTTGAAGAGCGTTTTAAACTTGTATTAACAGGCTTAAAAAGCAAAGGCAAAACTATTATGTTTATTGACGAAGCTCATATGATGAGTGGAGCAGGAGCTGCAGGTAGCAATAGTGCAAACGACTTAGCAAATATGCTAAAGCCTGCTCTTGCTAAAGGTAACATTAAAGTTGTTGCGTCAACTACGTGGGAAGAATATCGTAAATATTTTGAAAAGGACCGTGCATTAATGCGTAGGTTCCAACGTGTAACAATTGACGAGCCTAGTAATGAAGTGACTAAAGATATTTTACGTGGCATTAAGAAATACTATGAAGACTATCATGCAACTACTATTACAGACTCAGCAATTGATGCGGCTGTAAAATTAAGTGTAAAGTATCAATCAGATAAGAAATTACCTGATAAAGCAATTGACTTACTTGATGTAGCATGTTCAAGATTCAAACTGTCTAATACTCCAGAAGGAGAGCGTACAGTTAGTGAAGAAGAAGTACAATTTGAACTTAGTAAAATGATTAACCTTCCAACTGAACAAGTTGCTGAAAGAGAATCTGGAAACTTAGTTAATCTTGATAAAAATATTAAGAAAGTTGTATACGGTCAAGACACTGCTGTTGACGAAGTTGTTGATAAGATACTTGTTAGTCAAGCAGGTCTAAAGCCAGAAGATAAGCCTGTAGGTTCATTTGTGTTTATGGGACCAACTGGTACTGGTAAAACAGAAACAGCAAAAGCACTATCAAACGAATTAGGTGTTAAACTTGTTAGATTTGATATGAGTGAATATCAAGAAAAACATGCTGTAGCAAAACTAATTGGTTCTCCTCCAGGTTATGTAGGACACGAAGAAAATGCAGGTTTGTTAATTACAAAACTTCAAGAAAATCCTAACTGTGTATTACTACTAGACGAGATTGAAAAAGCACACCCTGATGTTTCACAACTGTTGTTACAAATTATGGACAACGGTAAAGTTACTGGATCAAATGGTAAAGAGGCAGACGCTCGTAATAGCATTATTATCCTTACAACTAACTTAGGTGCTAAACAAGCAGAAAAGAATTCAATCGGATTTGGTGACGAACAAGAAGAAGTTTATGAAGATACTGAATTGAAAAAGTTTTTTGCTCCGGAGTTTAGAAATAGACTCGACGGTGTAATTACATTTAACAAACTTGGTAAACCTGTAATGATGAAAATTGTTGGCAAGTTTCTTGTTGAACTTAAAAATATGGTTAAGGACAAAGGAGTTGTTATTAACATTACAGATGAAGCACTAGACTACTTAGTGGATAAAGGCTTCGATCCAAAGATGGGGGCAAGGCCATTACAACGTGTTATTGATAAAGAAATTAAAAGACCTTTATCAAGAGAATTGTTATTCGGTAAACTAAAAACTGGTGGAACACTAACAATCGACATTGTAAACGGTGAGGTCTCTCTAAATGTATTAGAGGAATCGACAGTTGAAAACACATGATACAACTAAACTTTTTTACGATCAATACGTATACAAACTAGTAATCAACAACGGTTTAGCCGATATATTTCGGAATAAAAATCTAACTCATGCAAGAATGGTACTTGACAGGTTAGATAGTGCCGAGCAAGACGGTGAACCGTTAGTTGTACAACGTATGCGTAGAGAGATTCCTGTAACAACAGCTCACTTTAATGACGCAAAAAAGTTAATTCGATTCTTGTATAACTTTGACGACTATACATTACGTATCGAACTATCTCATATGAGTATATATTCTAACTCAAAAGAATGGCTTACATCTATTAAGAATACACTAACTCCAGAGTGTTTTAGAGAGTTTTGGGAGCCTAACTCAGCATATACACTTAAACCTAATGTTATTATATCTGACTCGTATCCTGAATTTGATTATAAAGTTACTTTAGGCAGAGCTAAAGGTACTCCTGAATTTGCTAAATTTGTACATAATAATCCTAATTTAATTAAGGCAGGTCCTACTCTAATTAGAAAGTGTGAAGAAAGCAGTTATGTAGACGGATATTATTTTTTTGTTAGAGATGAGAAAAGTCTTGCATTAATTAACTTATTTTTAAGCAATATTCGCCGAATTGATAAAATTGTCGCTATGTAGTGTTTTAGATAAATACTTACATGGCACAGAGCGAAACAATATTATCTAATCAATCACACCCTGGTGATAGTACAATAGAATCCTACACAGGTGAAAAGTATAAAGGCGACGGTTATTATGGCCGTGCAGACGGTTTACATACAGTACAATATAATATAACCGGATTTATAGGTAAGATTAAAATGCAGGCAACACTTGCAATTGATCCAACTTCTGATGATTGGTTTACACTAGATTCAACAGAACATGACGATAGTGCATCTGCAACAGGCTCACATATTAAAAACTTTACAGGTAACTATGTATGGGTAAGAGCTGTTGTAAGTAATTGGACAGATGGAACAGTTACTAGTATTCAATTAAATCATTAAGGAAGCATCATGGAACACTTTATAAGAGTAGTAATGGAAAAACAGGACACACTAAGCGAAGGCTTAAATGAGTCAGTATTTCCAGGAAGTTATGTATTTGAATCAGAGCAAGGTGCTACGATATTTGAAATGCCTCTAGCAAAAGAACTTACATCAGAAGAAGCAGACGAATTTGCACAAAAATTAAGTGAATATGTATTTGATCAAGGTTACAATGATTTTGACATTGAAATATCTACAAATGATAAACTCGACGAAGACGAAGAAACATACGAAGACGATGATGACTTTTTTGAAGAATATGGTGTTTTGTGGTACAACGAAGATGATGACCCGATAGACGAAGCAGAATACCGAGGACGTAAAGTTAAATTAGGCAAGCCTATGCAAGGTGATGTTAAGAAGTTTAAAGTTTATGTTAAAGACCCAAAGACAGGTAATGTTAAAAAAGTAAACTTTGGACACGGTGGTAGTAGTGTTAAAGGTAAGTCAATGAAGATTAGAAAAAATAATCCAGCTGCAAGGCGCTCATTCCGTGCTAGACATAACTGTGATAATCCAGGACCGCGTACAAAGGCAAGATACTGGTCATGTAGGAAGTGGTAATATGCGTATTGACGAGTTAGGAAATAATAATAGTAATTTAAGATTAGATTTTGATAACGTAGAAGACTTATGTATTTTTATACGTAATAATCCTATGTTTTATCGTAAGCAATTTTTCCCATGTATGGCTAATATATCTGATAAACTTGATGCAGGTAAAAAATGTGATCCAGTTAAAGACATAGGTCCATGCGTTGATAATGCTTGTGACGCTTATTGTAATGCATATGATTTGCCACATGACTCTAAAACATTATTTCCGGTAGACGACAGACGTGCTGCAATAGAAAAACTATATGCAGAAGAAATGCCTAATGTTAAAAAAGGAATGTATAAGGCTGAATCATCATGTTCGTAAGAGAATTATTCGAAGCAGAAAAGAAAGTAGCGGTTGCGGCATTTGGTCGTATGAATCCACCTACTATTGGACATGAAAAACTTGTAAACAAAGTAAAAAGCCAAAGTGGTGATCATTACATTTTCCTAAGTCAAACACAAAAACCAAAAGATAATCCACTACCGTTCGATGAGAAATTAAGATTTGCCAAAGAATTTTTTCCCGGTGTTAACGTAGGGCATCCGCAAGTACGTACACCAATTCAAATGTTACAACTATTAGAAAAGTTAGGATATACTGATATTGTATATGTTGCAGGTTCTGATAGAGTAGAAAGTTTTGATAAACTGTTTAACGATTATAACGGTAAAGAATATAACTTCAATAGTATTAAAGTAATAAATGCAGGCGAACGTGATCCGGATGCAGAAGGTGCTGAAGGCATGAGTGCAAGTAAGATGAGATCGGCTGCCGCTCAAGGAGACTTAGATTCATTTACTCAAGGTGTTCCTAAACTAGCAGCTGCAGAAGAAATGTATAATGCTGTACGTAAAGGTATGGGAATTAAAGACGAAGTACCAGCACAAGAAGATACGGCTAAGAATAACGACGACTATCAAGCAAAGAAAAAAGCACTACAAGATATTCAAGCAGATCCAAACACTGCTAAAGATCCTGAACTTAAAAAAGAACTTGCACGTAGAAAAGCTGAATTAGAAAAAACAAACGAAATATTAGGCTTTGCTACTAAAAATCCAAAACGTGCAACTATAAAAGTTAAAAAACGTCCACCAGAAGAAGATAGTGTAAAAGATAAAATTGCAAAACGTAGAGCAATGGCCGCTAAAGGCGATTCTCGTGCGTTTAAAGCAGGCGCACTTGGCGAAGGCGACTTAGTAGTGGATAAAGGATCATTAATATCATACCTACGTGATATGATACAAAAATATGTTATGGAAGAAAACGATGTTGAAAAACTTTCTCAACTATTAAAATTTATGGTAGGTAAAGAAATTAAGTCACATGGTGATAAAAGATATCGTATTACTTCTGAAGATATAGTTGAGGCTTTAGGACGTGGATGAGCTTGCACAAATAGTAAAGTTAGCAGGAGTTAATGAGTTTAAAGGATATCAAGAATATACTTTAGAGAACATGAGTCATACTGCTACCGAACTAAAGCAAAAAGAAAGAGAAATGGGTATAAAACCCGGAGACCAAGAATGGTTTAAATTATGGTTTAGTTTACCTTATATGAACGGACCAGTAAAGTTTAGAGGACGTACAAAATGAATCTTCGTCAGTTATTTGAAAGAGGAAGAATTGTTCCAGGTGTTAACACTACGCCTGATGTCGGTCCTAACGAAATTAAAAAACAAGCTGCAAAGTTTGGATTTAAAGTAGACAAAGACGGCAGACCACAAAATCATCCTAAAAAAGTAAAAGGTTCTAAAACGAATGTTGCATTTAACTTAGGCATGACTGAAGGCAACATGCTTGCTAATCCTAAAAATACATTCCTTACAAAAGCAGACACAGCATACGACTTTATTAAGGTAGGTACAAACTTAGCAAACTTAAAAGATGTTCCAGCAGGTTCAAATATGGACGAGCCAGACATAATGATTGCTCCATATGCAGGCGCTAAAGAAATGAAGTATCTTATGAAGCAACTTAATCGTATTGGTTATAAAACACAAGATGCTCAAGGCTATCAAGATGCCCACTATGACGAAGAGCCAACTGGTGGAGAAGCACCTCCACAAATGAAGGCACAAGGTCCATTAGGTAAAATTAAAATATCTAAGTTACGTGGTGTACAAAAAGAAAGAACATACGAAAAATTAGCAAAGCAACTTGAACGTGTATTAGAAGACGACTATGCTCCGTTACAGATTGACCGTAAAGGTAGAGTAATTAACGGACATCACAGACTAGATGCATTACGTTTAGTAGGTGAAGAATATGCTCGTGTACATATGATCGACGATATAGTAGAAAACATAAAAGAAAACTTTGCTGATGGTAAGAAAAAAGGCAAAAGCAGACCTGGTAGAGTAAAGAAGTCAGGTGCTAGTTGTAACGGTAGTGTTACCAGTTTAAGAGCAAAAGCAAAGAAATCTAGTGGCGAACGTGCTAAAATGTACCACTGGTGTGCTAATATGAAGTCAGGTAGAAAGAAGAAGAAATAATGTTTAGCAAACAATGTAAATTACACTTAGAAGAACAAGGCGAAACAGGATTAGAACATATGAAGGCTGCACTAAAAACAGCCGTACAACTACAATTACTTGTACCAGCACTAGTAGTACACAGTGTTGCACCTAGGTTCTTTACTGATACAGCAACAAGAGTAATGAAAGATATTTTGCACAATCGTAAAGATGCATAAATACAATATAAGTTAATTCGGGATTTAAAAATGAAGATATACGAAATTACATCAATTAAAAAAGAGTCAACTCAATTAGACGAAGCATTACCAGCGTTATTAATACCTGGTATTATTGCAGGCGTAAGAATTGCAGGTGGTTGGGCAGCAAAACAAGGTGCAAAAATACTTGCACAAAGAGGCGCAGCGGCTGCAGGCGCAAAAGAATTAGGCAAACAGGCTGCTAAACAAACTGCTAAAGGAGCAGGTGCTGTTGCAAAAGGTGTTGCTAAAGCACCAATTAAGCACCCTGTTGCAACTGCTACAGTAGGTGGCGGAGCATATGTTGCTAAGAAAGCAGGTGATGCAATTGACGCTGTTGGTGATTCAGTTGATGACATTGTAGCAAAAGCCGGAGATGGCATTGATGCTATAAGAGATCAAATAACAGCCGCATTTGGTAATGCAGGGTTTGGAAAAGTTGCAGCATTTGCATCTAAGTATGCAATTCCAGCATTGGCCGCTGTTGCTATACTATATGGCGGTAAAAAGATTTGGGATTATTTAACTAAAGAAGGCGAAGCACAACCTGCAACAGAAAGTGCTACAGCAGGCGCTACAGCATCGGGCAACGTAGCATCGGTTGCTAATCCGGTTGCGGCTAATGCTAAAATTAAACGTGATAAAAAAGGTGTTCCAGTAGCACCACAAAAGAAAAACAAAGATGGTACTGCTGTTAATGCGTTAGACATGGATAACAATATTATGGGCGGTAAACCAATTAAAAGGGTGCAATAAAATGGCTGATAAAGATAAAAAACCTAAAGTAGATCCAAACAAAAAACCTAAAGGTGCATTTGCTCAAGGGTTTGCAAAAGGATATCAAGCAACTGGTAAAGTAACAGATCCTGATTCGTTACGTAAAGGTATTAAAAATAAATGGAAAAGCATGATAACTCCAGATTCTGATCCAAAGCAAAAAGAAAAAGAAAAAACAACTGAAGGTCTTGCTGATAAAGCAGACATGGCTGAACGTGATCATGAAGTACAAATGGCTCGTGCAGACTTATACAAGATTGCAAAGTATGCTATCGAACTACACGACATGATGAAAAAAGTTACAGAAGCAGAAGGTATTGAAGGTTGGCAACAGGCTAAAATTACTAAAGCTGCAGACTACATGAGTAGCGTTTTCCATTCATTAGATTATGATTTAAGATTTAACGAACCTCAAGAACCTACAGTTGAAGGCAAAAGCCCACACAAAAAAGGTACTAAAAAATATAAAGCACACATGGCTGCTATGCATGCCGAAAGTGTAAACGATCCGTATAAAAAAGGATTAATGGATAAACTACACGAAGCAAAACAAAGTGTTTGTAAAGAATGTGGCAATCCAAGTTACACAACACTACCAGAAGAAAAGCAAAAAGGCGTTGACGGCAAAGTATGCTGGAAAGGCTACAAGCGTATGGGCACCAAGAAAAAAGGCGGCAAGACTGTAGATAACTGCGTGAAGATGTAATTATGGCAGATGACTTTTACAAAATGAGTTCAATGATGAAGGACTTATTTCCTTCGAATCCTCAAGCAGATAGAGAAGCATTAATGGGTATGGCTAATGGCGGGCAACCGCAACAAAGTGCTGAATCCACAAAAAACTATGTGCAAGAAAGTGTAGATGTACCACAAGGTAGTTTACAAATGGATAAGAACTATAGTGTAAACGACTTTGCTGCTCTTGCAGGTGTTACTAAAGCACAACCAAATCGTGTAGTAGAAACAATAACAGATCAAGATTATCAACCAATTCCAGAAACAACAGACAAGGATCTACGTATTCAACAACTTGAAGAACGTGTATCTAAACTAGAGGCATTAATAAAAGAAAGACCATTATCAAAAGGCGAAGAAAAGAAAAAGGAAAAGATTGTAAAAGGCATGAAGAAAAATAAAGGCGATTTTGAGAAGCGTTACGGCAAAGACGCAGAAGCAGTTATGTACGCAACTGCTACTAAAAATGCCAAAAAAGAGTCATTTATCAAAGATGAACTTTATCGTAAATTAAAAGAATACGAATATAAATCAAAATAATTGCTTGACTTCTAAGCAAATTTCCTATATAATATACTAATTACAAACTAAACTCAAAGGAGAACTTATGAGCAGTAGGACCTATGGTGCCGAAGAGAAGGCCAAATTAGAGCGGCTAGTAAACGAAGGCGTTACCGTGATGCAGGAAATAGAAGACTTGAATTTGGGTCTTAAAGAAACAGTTAAGGCTGTTGCAGAAGAACTAGACATTAAACCGTCTATGATTAATAAAGCAATTAAGATTGCACAAAAAGGTGATTGGGAGAAAGTAGCGAATGACTTTGACGACTTGGAAACATTAGTCGTTACTGTCGGTAAGGACAAATAACGTGCAAAGCATAAAAGACTTTTACACAGATAGTCTTAAATCCGACCCCATTGCACACTATGCAGAAATGATTGGTGCTGTTGCTGTTATTATTGGAAGTAGCATACTAACATGGACTGTACTTACTCCTAGACCGGATATTTTTATACCGTTCTATTTTGTAGGTAGTTGTGCAAGTTTTTTTGGAGCATATCGACGTGGACTACCTTGGGTACTAGTACTCACAGGTTGGTTCATTATTATGAACATGATAGCACTAAGTAGGCTATATATTGTATAACGCCAAAGACAATTGTCAGGCATGTATGAAGGTTAAGTTGGCCATAAGCAACAGGAGAAAATATAATTGAGTTACGTAGACGCACTATTTGATCGCGACTCTGACATTATCAGAGTTGTCGAACGCAAAGATGGAAAAAGACATTTCCATGAATATCAAGCAAAATATACATTTTACTATAAAGACCCTCGCGGTAAGTATAAGAGCGTTTATGGCGATCCTTTAAGTCGTATTGTTTGTAAGAATACAAAAGACTTTCGAAAAGAAGTAGCAATCAATCGAGACAAACAACTTTTTGAAAGCGACATCAATCCTATTTTCCAATGTTTAAGCGAAAACTATCTTAACCAAGATGCTCCTAAACTAAACATTGCTTTCTTTGATATTGAGACAGACTTTGATCCAGAGCGTGGCTTTGCCGATCCTGCTGATCCATTTATGCCTATTACTTCTATATCTGTATACTTACAGTGGTTAGAAACAATGGTATGTTTAGCAGTTCCGCCTAAGACACTTACAATGGAACAAGCTGAAAAAGAACTAGAAGGCATTGATAATGTAATGCTGTTTGAACAAGAAAGTCAAATGATTGATACTTTCTTAACACTGATTGAAGATGCTGATATCTTGTCAGGTTGGAACAGTGAAGGTTATGATATTCCGTATACTGTAAACAGAACTAGTCGTGTACTAAGCAAAGACGACACTAGACGTTTTTG
>Ga0181380_1001015_pt1 | contig 12442 bp, 29 predicted proteins | sample 3SPOviralmetaG_FD_130116 | JGI IMG/M metagenome (GOLD analysis project Ga0181380, IMG submission 130116) | Marine viral communities from the oligotrophic San Pedro Time Series (SPOT) site, San Pedro Channel, CA, USA - 3 SPOT_SRF_2009-08-19 | ecosystem: Environmental > Aquatic > Marine > Strait... | reverse complement strand
GCTTTGGTTCTTTTCTCGGAGGAAAATGTAAGCCTCCATTATTTCCTGTCTTTTTTGGCTTTCGTAGCTCATAGTTTTTTTTATTTTAAATCGTGAATAAAATCAAATCATATCTGGACGTTATCTCCAATACTAGGAGACATATAGATCTTTTGCCTCATTCACAGCTGATAACCAAAATGAATGGCATTCATCTGGACTATCAAATCTTGTGCTTTCTATAAAATCATTTGTTCTTCCGCTTGGAATAGGTTCCCAGACAAAATCACCACTTTTACTAAGCACCCATTCCTGCATTTTTAGCACCCACTTTCTAGCACCATCAATCTGATATCTTGATTCAATTGAGATTGGTCTATTATAGAATATGCATTTACCAAGATCAAATTTTGTGGCTCTTTCCAGCCATTCATTTTTAGTCATTATTTCTATTAATTAAGTTCATCGGTTTCCGTACTGGAGATAACAAGCGGTATTGAGTATTCGCCCACGCTCACAAGCCCCCACCGCACACACTCCATACCTAGACGTTAGCAACTATACTTAGCCTTATATATTTTAAGACACTTCTTACAATAAGAAACCTCGTCAATATCTTCACTTAGTTCGTTCTCTATATTTACAAATTTATCTCCATCATGTATCCCGCTTTTAGAACATAGTGCTTTATTTCCGTCATATTTATCTTCATAAAACGCACCTCTTTTATCAGGAATAAAAGCATGTTGCTTTAGTGTTCTTTCTCCGTCCATGCTATCGAGTGTCTTCCAAACAACCGTAAAGTTGCTAACAAGCGATAAATCCCCATCTGAGGCTATTTTGTACTGATGATAGGCTTCTGCAAAATCAATCATCTCTTCTTTATCAAAATGCACCTGATCAATTAAGATGGATTTACCCCATTGATCGTTTCTTTCAAAAAATTTTTTTGCGCTCATATTATCATTATTTAATTACCTCATAGGGTGTTTTAGATGATAGTTATAAACTAACCATGACCGGTTTTTTCTTAACTAGTTGTAAAAATCTGGTTCTAAAATTATTGTCGTGCAGTCGTAATCGTAAGAAATTAACTATAAAAAAAAACACGCCCATTTCTTCCAATTGTATTAGATGCGTCAACTCGTGAAGGAATAAATTAACTCTAGTAAAATGCACATTTTCAGGCCATTTATCATCTCTATTTATTAATGATGATATAATTTCCTCAAAATCTGATTTCATTTGATCGTTGCTTACTACTATGTTTCCAAATAAGGTTATTCTTGCAGACCCCATCAAAAAAAACCTTTTTTTTCTTATTTTAATTTTCGTTAAATCCATTTTTTTCTTTTAAATGTTGTTCATGTACCCATACAGCAAATTTTAACCAGCGTGGAAATTTATGTCTAGGCTGTGTCGTTGTGCCAACGCTTGCGGCGGTATGCCCTGTTATTTTTGCAACTTCTTTATTTCCTATTTTTAGGTATTTTTTAAGTTTCTTGTATTTTTCGTGGTAAATCATAACACAAATGTAAACGTTTATTTATAAATTACATTAATATCTATTAAATAAAGTTTAAATGAAAAAACAAAAAGATGATTCCGGTTTGCTTGACTTAATGTGTTTAGCTTATTGTGAGAAAAAAGAAAAGTGCAAAAAACAATGTGATAAATGTAAGAATGATGTTAAAATGGTGTTAAAATGAATCTAAATAAAATAACTAAAAAAGACTTATATGAAGAGTTTCTAAATGAAGTTGACAAACGTCAAGAGCTTGAAAGACTTTACTATAATCTTGAATTACAGAATGAAAAGATAATTAAAGAAAAGTTATCATCTCAAGAAAGCTCTATGAGGTTTAAATCAGAACTTAATGATAAATCCAAACAATTAGATTATTTGAATTTAGAAAGAATAGCTGATTTAAAAACATTTAAAGACCATTTACTAGCAACTACGTCGTGCCACACGCACAGGCAAAAGAATAACCTATCTATACATCTTATGGATGTAGTAGAGGCTAAAATCCAAAACTTGATTCGCTCTTTAAAATGGATTAATGATAAAAACCTTCCTTTTTAATGAATCCACAACCTAAACCGGAAAAAAAAATCAAAATAAAGGCGTGTGATTTTCGCAAAAAATACGGAAAAAGATTAAAAACAAAAAATGCTAAGCCGAAACTGTCGGACAAGATTAAAGAGTTGGATAAATGGTTTAGCCGAGCTGTTCGGTTGATGTGGGTTGATGATGATGGACTAGTGAAGTGTGCTTCATGCTCTAAAAAAGATCATGCTAAAAATATGGATTGTGGACATTTTTTTAATCGAGATTCAAAGGCGCTGAGATGGTCGTTTAATAATTGTCGTCCACAGTGTCCGGTTAGGGATTTCGGTTGTAACTCGAAGATGGATAGACCGGAGGTTCAGAACGCATTCAGACAGACGTTAATCAGTCAAGGCGTAAATATTGAGGCGATGGAAATCAAGCGAAGAAACACCGTTAAATATACCGTGTTTGAGCTTGATTTGTTGATTAAAGAGTGTCAGGGGATAGTGAGGTATCAGCTAAAAAATAAAAATATTGAAAAATGGTGGTAAATACATAACTCACTGTTTGTTTTTTAGTATTGTTTATGTTACCTTTGATTTATCAAAACGAAAACAAATAAAAATATGAAGACTTATCAAGCATTCGCAAAAACATCTCAAAGCTCACAATTAATCAACACTGAAATCAAAGCCAACAATATAAAAGAGGCTCGTGATTGGTTTAAAAATAACACAGTAGAAAACGAAACCGTAAGGTTAAAAAAATAATAATCAAAATCATGGTCATGGTCTGATATTGAACCTAGCTATCTTGAGGAAAGTAGAAATAATCATGACCGATACAAAGAACCTTTAAATAAAAATAATGACTGATCAAGAGAAATTAAATAAGCTTGTTAATTCTCTAGGGGGTAGAAAACCCCTAGCTAATTATCTTGGTGTTAGCTATGGCAATGTAAAAGCAATGTTAAGAAAAGGAAAAAAAGATTTGCCTAATTGGGGTAAAAGCATGTTGTACGTAAATGATATAATAATGAGTAATGAAAGACAAGAATTAGAGCAAAAAATTATTAATTGGGGTAATTCTAAAAATTTAAACAACCCTGTAAAGCAGACTTTAAAGACATTATCGGAGGCCGGTGAATTAGCAGATGCTGTTTGCAAGTCTGAACTCGATAAGTCAATAGAGTTAAATGATATTTTAGACTTAGTTGAAAATGGTGATTTAGATGACGTGGTTGATGCAATAGGTGATATTGAAGTATGTTTAACGATCTTAAAAAATCAGTTAGGATTGCGACAAATACACTGCATAGAGGTTGCGTACGAAGAAATAAAAGACAGAACCGGAAAAACAGTAAATGGGACATTTGTAAAATCATGAGTAGCGTAAATAAAGTAATATTAATCGGTCGGGTTGGAAGAGAACCTGAATCGAGAACAGCAGGAAATAATCTAGTTGTTAATTTTTCTTTAGCAACTTCAAAATCTTGGAAAGATAAGGACACGGAAGAGCGTAAGGAGAAAGCGGAATGGCATAACATAGTCCTTTGGCGTAAAGTGGCTGAGATAGCCGAAAAATACGTTAAAAAAGGAGATATGATCTACATAGAGGGAGAGCTGCAAACAAGATCGTGGGAAAAGGACGGTATAACTAGATATACTACTGAGATATTAGGAAACAGTTTGCAAATGTTAGGTAGCAAGAACAGCCAACAAGCAACCGCCGGAAATGGACAAGTTTCACCGCCTGAATACAAGAATGAAAGTCAGGATGACGGGTCGGGTTCCGGTATAGGTGAATTACCATTTTAATATATAATATAAAAAAATGAAAAAATTATTTGACAACATTTTATTCTTTTTTTTAGACATCATTTCAGTCGAGGATGTCAAAAAAGATGAGCGATTAACGCAAGAGTATTCAGCTAAAGACTATATTAAATCGCGTGGATTATGACCGATAAACTAGTTCAATCAGCAATGATTTACCTTGCAACAATTGAAATACAATTATCAATAATTGAAGATTTGAAAGGTACAGTATTTTATAAACATCGAATAAAACATTTATTAAAATCACTTAAAAATGAAAACGAAAAAAACATAGAGCGTTTTTATCAAAATTTAGATGATGTTTCAGAGGATCAATTTTACAAAATTTCAAACTTAATTGAGTCTTTTTTGATGTGTGTTTCAGAAAAAGGATTATCAGAAACGGTTTTATTTATTGATGAGTTGAGACAAGGTAAAGTTGCAGTAATGGATGAAAAAAAACATAAAAAAATATTTAAACAGTTAAAGAAGGTGTAATATATATTACTATATTTGTCGAATAGTTCGGTCTCACATTGCAGAACTAAAAGATTTTTAACAGCCTTATTTGCTGAGTACTTTGGACGTGAGACCCCATCGGAAAGGTGAATAAGGCTTTTTTTATTTGAAATGGAATATAAAGAATTTTTAAAAATTAAAGAAAAAAAAGCATTTAAATCAGGGTTTAAAAATTTTGAGTTAAATGATAATTTAAAAGATTTTCAAAAGTTTATAATCCCAAAGGCGTTATCTCATGGTAAATACGCTCTTTTCGCTGACACAGGACTAGGGAAAACATTTATGCAAATAGAATGGGCTAGCCATGTTCAAATGCATACAAATAAGCCAGTATTAATACTAGCGCCGTTGGCTGTTGTTTCTCAAACAATAATAGAGGGCAGTAAATGGGGGTATAATATAGAAAAAGCATCCTATAATGAAGAACCAAATTACGCTAACATACATATAGCTAATTATGACCAACTGGAAAATATAGATACGTCTATTTATTCAGGAATTGTGCTAGATGAAAGCTCGATTTTAAAAAATGAGTCAGGAAAAAAAAGACAATTAATAATTGACACATTTAAAGATACTCCATATAAGTTAGCTTGTTCAGCTACTCCTAGTCCTAACGACCATATGGAACTAGGAAACCATGCTGAGTTTTTAGATGTTTGTTCTTACCATGAAATGTTGGCTCAGTTTTTTGTCCATGATGGTGGTGAAACAAGTAAATGGCGATTAAGGAAGCATGCTGAGGAGGATTTTTGGAAGTTTGTATTAAGTTGGGCAATTGCAATTGATAATCCTGCAACATTTGGATTTGATGGCAGTGGATATAATTTAGATCCTGTTAATTATATTGATCATCTTATTGACGTGAAGTCTGATAAGATGGATTTGTTTGGTGAGACTATTGTTTCGGCTACAGACCTACATAAAGAGTTAAAAGCATCTAAAGAAATAAGATACGGGAAAGTTTTAGATATTATAGAAAAACATCCTGATGATCAATTTCTTATATGGGGTCTTTCTAATTTAGAATGTGATGAAATAACCAAAAGAATAGAATACTTTACATGTGACAATGTAGCGAATGTTAAAGGATCTGATAGTCCAGACAAAAAATCTGAACTATTAAACGGTTTTGGAATTGGTGAAATCAAATATCTTATAACTAAAACATCAATCGCTGGAATGGGGCTAAACTATCAGAATGCTAATAATATGATATTCTTAGCTTATGATTTTAGCTTTGAGAAATTCTATCAAGGCGTTAGAAGAATGCACCGTTTTGGACAAAAAAAACAGGTAAATGTTCATATTTTGTCTCCAAAAAATCAAATAAACGTAAAGGGTAAAATTATTGAATCAGAAAAAAAACATAAAGAAAGAACAACTAAACTAGCTAAGATGTCGAGCCAATTTCAGGAAAAAGAAATAGATAATATTAACTTTAAAGATGTAATTACTGACGAATTTAAAGTATTACTAGGTGATGCTGTTAATAGATCTAAAGATATAACAGATAATGAGCTGGATGTAGTCGCTTTTAGCCCTCCATTCGCTGAATTATATGTTTATTCTAATAAAATAGAAGATATGGGTAATGTTTCAGATTACAAGCAATTCGAGCAACATTTTAAGTACTTGATACCTGAGATAAAAAGAACCTTAAAGCCTGGCCGCATATGTGCAGTACACTGCATGGATTTACCTATTCAAAAAGGAAAAGAAGGTTTTATCGGCCTTAGAGATTTTAGCGGAATGATGATTGATTGGTTTACAGATCAAGGATTTATATATCATGCTCGTACAACTATATGGAAGAACCCAGTCACCGAAATGCAAAGAACAAAAGCATTAGGGCTGCTTCATAAGACAATTAAAAAAGATAGTGTTATGTCGAGGGTTGGTATTCCTGATTATGTTCTGTTTTTCAGGAATGAAGGAGAAAACGAAACGCCAATAACTCATCAAGATAAAGATTCATCAAAGCCTGACTATTTACCAGTTGATTTATGGCAAAAGTACGCTAGCCCTGTTTGGATGGATGTTGACTACTCAAGAACACTTCAATACACGACTGCAAGGGACAAAAACGATGAAAAACACATATGCCCACTACAATTAGACACTATAGAGAGAATATTACACTTATATTCTAACGAAGGAGAAACAGTAGGTTCTTTTTTTGGAGGCATTGGATCAGAAGGTTATACGGCTTTAAAAATGAATAGAAAGTCGGTAAGTATTGAGCTTAAAGAATCATACTTTAATGTTAATACAAGAAATCACAAAAATGCATTATTAGAAAATACAGAATTAAAGCTTTTTTAATATGTCTCGAAAAATAACATTGATAAACGGACTAAAAATATGTAGTACTTGTAAAAACAAAAAACCTATATCTGAATTTTACAAATCTTCCAGGGCATTAGGATATCATAGTTGTTGTAAGGATTGCATTAGTGTAAAAAATAAAGAAAAATATAGAATAAAATCAAGCTGTATTTATTTTTGATTAAATTTGTGTAGTAGTCCGGCTTCACAATATAGGACTTATAAAAAATTATAAACCTTATTGGTTTAGTACTTAGGAAGTGAAGCCCCTTTGGAACGACCGATAAGGTTTTTTTATTTAAAAATAATTTAATAGATGAAAGAATTAGAAAAAGAATTTACTGGAAAAGGAGAAGTAAAGGGGTTTAGGTTTACCCAAATCAAACAAAATCAACATGCATTTATTTACAAAGTAGAGGATAATGGGGATGATAGATATGAGGTATTTGAAAAGCGTATAAATAAAAAATGGAATTGCATTTCTTACCCTAAGTCAAAATCATTTGGATTATGGGCTTGGTCGTGTAAATTTTTAGAGAGAGCACACAATATATTTGATGATATTTCTTTAAGAAAGGAGGTGAAAAATGGCTAAAGAGTTGCCGTATTTTAAATTTGAACCTAATCAATGGGACTCTGGAATGATCCAGCTGTGTTCTTTAGAATCTAAAGGATTATTTGTAGAAATGTGTTGTTTATATTGGTCAAGGCTTGGCGATTTGCCATATGCACTTGCATTGCAAAAGCTATGCAACGGTAATGCAGGGCTGTTGGAAGAGCTTGAAAAAAATAGTATTTATGATGTTGAAGATGATAATATTATCATAAATTTCCTCGATGAACAGTTAAACGAATTTCAACAAACTTCTGAAAAAAGGGCTAAAGCGGCCAATAAGAGGTGGTCTAATGCAAGTGCATTACAAATGCAAAGCAAAAGCAATGCTATAAGAGAAGATAAGAGTAAAGAAGATAAGAAAATACCCACAAAAGATGAATTTATTGCATTTGCCTTGGAGTATGATTCTAAAAAATCAAAAGAACATATTTCAGCTAAATATGATAGTTGGGTCGAAAACGGCTGGAAAGATGGAAACAATAATCCCGTGAAAAATTGGAAGGCAAAAATTAAAAACACTATCGCCTACATGCCAAAAGAAACAACCGTTGATAAGAAGTCAATACAATTTCCCGGTTACTGATGGATTACAAGGTTATACAAGAAAACATATTAGGGCTTTCTTTTTCGAATTACGATAAAGTATCGGTATTAGATAAAGAAGACTTTGATATCGAATATCAATCAGCATTCGAAATAATAGTAAGCTTAAAAGCAGATTACAAGACAATTTACGAAAACGGATTTCATCACCTTATAAAATACCACAGCGTAATAAACAATAACAACCTGTCTATATTGGTCTTATTGCTAGCTGAGAAGAGATTTAAGGAACTATTAACCACGCTTATAGACATAACCATACAAAACAGCGAAAGCCCTTCAAACGCTCTTATATTAAGCGAAGTGAAAGAAGGGATAGTTGGTAATGATGTATTTGTGTTGATTGATGGGGTTTTGGCCTTTTTAGAGGATAAAAATATATTTTCAAATAGTGAAATAAAAAGATTTAAAGATTTACAAAAATATGTCGAGAAACGAGTTAACAGGATTCGCGAAGTTTATAAATGAACGAGGTAATCATTTAGTTAAAGGATCTAAAAAAGACGGTTCAATTGTGCCTTTAAATGAACAGCTTTTAATCCATGAGTTTGAAAGTGGTCTAGATGTAGCTGATGGATGCGGTATTAATGGGCTTAGTGATGTGTTAAGTTGGAAAAGAGGATTTCAGAATTGCTGGACAGGATATCCAAATGACGGAAAGACACAATTTGCTTTATTTGTCAAGGTAATAAAATCATTAAAAAGTGATTGGAAGTGGGTTATATGGTCGCCTGAGATGAAGAGCGCTTCATTTACAAATAATACTGTAGAGGTTCATTATAATGATTTAGTAAACCAAATAATATGGACTATATCGGGGTTAACCCCTTACAAACATTATTCAGAAAAATACATGCTAGACCGTATTTCTTTAAAAGATTACCTTGGTTATCTGCCGTGGATTAAAGATCATTTTATAATGATAGACCCAACCGACAAAACACCTGAAGGGATAAATAAAGAGCTTTTAAGAATTTACGAAATGGAAGGGTTTGATGGTGTTTTAATAGATCCATTTAAAAACATTCAGCAAGACATAAACATGCGTTCTGATATTTATTTAGATCAATTGTTTAGTAGATATAAGGATTTTGCGATAAGAACTAATTGCTCTATGAACTGGATTGCGCATCCAAAAGCTAACATTGAGCGAATAAAAAAAATAGGAAGCTCAGAAGTATTAATGCCTTGTGATCAATATAAACTAAATGGGGGCGCTGCATGGGACAATGGAATGGATGGCATCTATTCAATATTTAGGCATAATTTACTAGAAGATGTTAAGAGTAAAGACGTTACATTTTTAAATTTAAAACAAAGGAAACAGGAGCTAACCACAGAGCGCGGCAATATGGATACAATTGTATTTGATATCAAGCGAAGGAGGTACTATTTTAACAATTATTGCCCAATAATAAACAGTTATATAAATGACACAAAAGATCCATTCTGAATTATATGACCCTGAAAAATACAAGGATTACTACAAGAGAGACCGGGTGACCCAGAGAAATAGAAATGTAAAAAAATGAAAGATTATTCATGTTTATTTGTTTTTTCAATACAGAATAGCGTATATTTGTGTCATACAAAAACGGATTAACAATGAAAACATTATCACAAATTTTTGATTCAGTAGTAAAATCTTACAATAACAAAGAATTGTTAAATTTTACAGACTTAAGAAACTTAGACGAATTACTTAAAGGCTCTGATTTAGTAAAGTCTTTTATTGATACATACAACAATAAAGAGCAAATAAATTTTATTCAACTAAGAGATTTAGAAAGTTTACTAAAATGAGCAAAGACTTAATAAATTGGATGGAGCTTAGCCGAAAACTAAGCGGGTCGGATAACTCAATTAGAAGAAATAAAATACCTAAAAAGTACAAAAAAAAAATTAATGAATTGATTGATTTATTAACAGAATGGAGTAATAACATAAACGATTAAGAAAATGGAAATAGTATTAGTATTAATATTTGCAGTTGTATTTGTTATATCTATGCGTCTTTTGGGTGCTTGGATGCTGCGAATAAACGAGATAATCAGCGTATTAAGTGACATTTTAAGAGAGATTAAGAAATGACATTTAACCTACATACTATATCAAATAAGATAGTCAAAGCATTTAAAGAAGAAAACAACGTAACACAGCCGGAAAATGGTGATGTCTACAAAGTTTTTATAGACTATAAAAAAACATCTATAGAAATAGAGTTAACAGTAAATGTTGATGGTGGATTGGGTTATGATTACCATGATGGCGTGTCTTGGAGTCAAACAGGAAGCACTGCGATTTATAATTATGATTGTAATTGTTGGGCATTTGATAAACAAGGCAAACCGTTTGAGGTACCGCAACATGTGAAAGAAAAAATAAAAGAAACTTTAATTTATCAACTATCATGAAAGATCAAAACAAACTAGGACTTTCGTCTACAGAAACAGACTTTTTAACTTCTGCTTTAAGAAGACAATTTGAAGAGTTGGCGGCTAGATCTTGGTCGAAAGAACAATGTAACTCTATTATAAATATAGCTCATAAGGCTGGACTACATGAATTAGAGCGAAGGATGAAGAGTGATTTAGAATTTGAGTTATACTCTATTTTGCATTAATATTATGGATCGTGAATTGCAAAGCGGAATAACTATTCATAAAATAAACAACCAAAATAAAATAGTTCTCGATTTATTAAAGAAGGGGGAAAGAATAACAGGAGCTTATCTTGTAAATAACTACAGTATATTATGTTATACTGCAAGAATATCAAATATTCGATCTATGGGTTATGTAGTTAAATGTACCCGTGCGAAAAACGGAAACCCTACGTATTGGGAGCTAGAAAGAAATTCAAGACAATAATAAGATAAAATTTTAAAACTAAAATAAACCAAAAAAAACTACTAACATGGAAAGATTGGAATTAATAAAAAAGTACAAAAAGTACAATCTAAGTGGAAATGACATATTTAATCATAAGCATTATTTAATCATAACGAGATCGGGTATTGAAAAAATACAGGCTATTGATAAAATAGAGGTCAATTATGAAGTCATTAGGTGTGAACCGGATTATGCGGTGATTAAGGCTTATAATTCTTCATTCTCTACTTTTGGAAGTGCAAAATATGGAGATTTCAAAACGGGTAATACTAACTCTTGGTATGTTGCAGAGATGGCCGAAAAGAGAGCTTTAAGCCGATTGGTGTTAAAAACTTGTGGGTTCTATGAGTTAGGCGTGTTTGGTGAGGATGAAAGCGAAGATTTTAAAGAAACCAAAGAGACATTAAAACCAAAATTAGTTATTGATTCTGAAAACTGGAATAACGCAGTAAAAGCTGTTAAATCAAAAGAGTTTACTATCGAACAAGTAAAGTCAAAGTACGACTTGACAGGTGTAGAAAATGATTTTATAAAATCGGCATCATGAAAGAGTTCACAATTAGAAACTGGTCAACAAAAGAATCAATAGTTATTCAATCAGCAGATTATTTGTTTGAGAATTACCAACATACATTTATGAAAATCGAAGATAAGAATCTGTTAAAATGCAGCTACAGTAGTAAAATGTGGGATGTTGTAGATGTTAAATATCCAGAAAAATGAACGTAGTATTTGAAAGCCAGATAGACGGAATTAGACGATTAAAAGATGGTAGCTATAAGATAACTATTGAAACGCAGGAACTAAACGACGACACGGCGCTTAAGGTTATCAAACTAAAAGGATTAGTTAAGACTTTAATCTCAGATACTAACGTGACTCAAGATATTATTTCTGCTGTGGATAACATGAAGATAGCTAACGATTCGAAATTATCATTAAGCGAAAGAATGAGAAATGTTTTGTTTCGATTGTGGGAGTCTAGTCCAGAAGGATATGAAGATTTTAATCTTTTTTACTCTTCGAGAATGGAGCGATTAATAAACCAAATAAAAGACAAAATATAGTTGGTTAGTAGTTGACTAAGCCCCCTGTCTGGTGGTTCGGGCATAAAAAGGGGGCTTTTTTTAAAAAGAAATATGATAACAAAAGAATTTATAAACAGCACAAAAGAAGCTTATAAGAATACAGCTGAATTAAGAATTGAAGGTGATAAGCTTGTTATAAGGAACAAAATAACGAAGGTTATACATAAATTTAAAAATGGTGATTCATTTATTAGAATAGGAAACAAAGACCGTGTTAAATTATCGCTATGGGGCGTGAGATAGAAAAAAAGTATTACACCCGTAGAGAAATTGCGGATATTTTAAAAGTAACTTATCAATCGGTTTACAAGACTGAGCAAAGATTTTTTTTAAAAACAAATCACGCTAATAAGTACAACAAAAAAGAAGCATTGAAACATATTCAGATAAATTATTTAAGAAAAAAAGGGATTGAAGATTTAAACGTGGTTAAGGTATTAATTGAAGATCTAGATAAGATTAACAATATAATTTTTCACATGCCTTGTGAGGTGGAGGGGGTGGGTAAATCACTAAAAAAACAACAAATTGAAACCCCAACCTATCCT
>Ga0181380_1001011_pt1 | contig 12458 bp, 14 predicted proteins | sample 3SPOviralmetaG_FD_130116 | JGI IMG/M metagenome (GOLD analysis project Ga0181380, IMG submission 130116) | Marine viral communities from the oligotrophic San Pedro Time Series (SPOT) site, San Pedro Channel, CA, USA - 3 SPOT_SRF_2009-08-19 | ecosystem: Environmental > Aquatic > Marine > Strait... | reverse complement strand
TCCAGCGGGTCGTCGCCAGTATATGTTCTGACTTTAATTTTCTGTGCTTGTGGAGAAATAGTTAGGTCTTCTCCATTAAGTGGGAGTGGGTTAATTGCTGTCATTTGTAGTCCTTGTAAATTTCTTGCGTTTTATTCGTTAAAAAATCTCCCCATTTCTGCTTTAAGTCACCAAGATGCATCACTCCCTCGAGTACCTCTCCAATATAATACCTCTCGTCACTTCTGCCAATTGCAATGTTGTTAAGATTTGATAGCTCTGATGACTTTATATTGTGACCAACTTCATTAACAGACATAACTCGATTGCCTTGTTGTGGGTCATATCCATAAAAGCATCCGTAAGTATGCGGGCTCCTTTCGCTCAACCGTTCAGGTCTGTGCATGGCACCTCTGTTTCTGTTTACCGTAAACTTACCAACTGCTTCAGTTGATGGTTCTACGGTTATACTCATTGTGTTGTTCCATATACCAATGCCTGGGCGTGGATAATCGCTCTTGCCGACAAAACTTATATAAAACTCGTCTGACACATGCTGACTTTGTGCTACAGATAGAAATTCAGCACCACTAAATACAGCCCTGTAGAATCCATCTTGCAGCTCGATTTTTGGTCGTAAAGCAGGGTCTGCTTGGACTGCATTCTCCTTGGTGTATCCGTGCTTTTCCTTTTGGTCATATATCTTCACTAGATATACATCTTCGGACATATCTGGTGTAGTACTAGGATAGTCAGCCTCCCCGTTCTTATCTTTAAATCTAAAATACTCGCCATCGTACAGATAGCGTAGTTTCCTATTTAAGGAAAAAGCAAATAGTGGGTTTATCAAATCAGCAGGAAGTTTGTCCCCCTGTGCGTCTGATAATACTCCTATTGAGCGACCAATCATACGAGGTCTCCATATCCGTACCAGTCGGTCCCATCGAAGTATATCGTGGCCGCCGAATATTGTTCGGATAGGACATTTCCTCGTGCTTTCAATGTGGCTGGTAGCGTAGTTGTTTTTCCGGGAAGTATGTTAGTAATAGTTACTACGAATCCCGTCTTTAGGTCGTTTGGTAAAGTGATGTTTAAATTTGCTCCCGCGGGTGAACAGTGAAGGACAGAACCTGTGTCGGTATCTACAAGTGTTTTGTCTGCAGTTGTAGCAATAATTGGAATGCGAGTCTTAGTTACTGCATTGTGTAAGACATTTGCAGTAATTTCATTTGCATCAATATTACTACACTCAATGTCTCCTTCGGTAGTAATGTCTCCGTCAGGGGACATGTCTACCCCGCCATCAACATTAATTGCCCCAGCAGTCAATACGCCATCAATTATTACATCCTCATAAAATCTTCCTTTATCTGCATACAAATCATAGTCGTGTATGGCTGAGGGAAGCCGGAGAGTATTGTATTCGGATATGCTTAAATCTAAATAAGGTCGCTGCCTGTCACTATTCAACTGTGTCTCCCAGTATTCAGAACTAGGGTACACAACGGGGGGACTAATGAAGTGTTCTTGATTTCCTTCTGCAAACCCTCCCTGTATCTCATACATGAAGGTGTCACCAGCAAGGACATGGACGGGGTATGCGGTTGGGTCGGGAGCAACAACATCAATCCCTGGATTAAAACTAATCCATTGCTTTGATTGGTCAAAATGGCCTGGATGTAGTTCGGTCATCTATAAAATCCTGTTAGCAGAATATTGTCCTTGTTGTCCATGTATGAGGCGGGCTCACTACCAAGATTGATTACTTCGTACTCGTTAATGTTTCTCTCACACGGGAAAGTAAATGAAGACCCCGAGGGTATAATCTCATGAGGCTCAGTATCTTTCTTGAGGTAAACAATGTCATCAATAACTGCAGATGTAGCCTCAATTCCTAAATAGTAGTCAAGGCCAGGTAATTTAACACCACCACCATTTCCAGTAGAATTTGTTGAGTCGAGACCTTGTGCGATAACTTGACGATTAATTCCATCAATAAGTTCTGCTGTAAATAATTCTTTACTAGGATGAACCTCCAGAGTGAGAATGTAAGTTTGGTCTTCCCTCCAAGATGCTGTACTCATGGATGGGGCAGATGTTCCTATCGTGCCATTTCTGTAAAAACATACTGTCGTCCCTGCCGTCCCTGAGCTAATCAATCCCACTCGCTCCAAGGAGTCAAACAAGCCAACCTTAATATCTCCATAGAGTGAATGGAAAGAAATTTGGATAACATACTCATCGCCCAAGTATGGGACTTTCTTGGCAACCCTACCTTCTAGTTCGGCTGAGTTTTTCCCCGCAATGTCTACACCCGACATTCTCTCGAGTGTTCCGTCAAGTATGTCCCACTTGTCAAAACCTTCCTCAAAGTCATCAATTATGAATGCTTTATGGCGTAATCTAGCTGCCGCTATTCTTCCTGTCAGATTGGATAACCTAACCTCTGTCGCAGGGCGACTTGGCAACCTGTGCCATGTGTCGTTAGTGCTGACTGCAAAAGTGTCGAATGGGCGATTTATTCTTTCGGGTCCAGCCGATACAATAACCTCTCTTGTGGCGGTAGATGTTATGCCCGAAACCTCGTCGGTTGCGGTATAGGTTACCGTGTATGTCCCGGACACATTTACATCCACTGGGTTACTTGATTGAACCAATACACCGCTACCTGTGTTAGTCTCAGCACTTGCACCCTCATCCAAATAGGGGGTGAACTTATCTACGGTTATAGATGGTTCACCATTAAGTGTAATGATTACTTCTGTCACGCTCATAGTTAATTCTTTCTATTTACCGCAATAAGCAAGTCATCGAGCTTCCGGTATATCTCAGTAATATTGTTATCAATTCTTTGAATATGCGAATATAGTTCCTTGTTTTCTTGACCCTGTGTAGCCATATCAACACGCAGTTGGTCCAGCTTGTTCGTGTTATCTTGAACCTTACCAAATATATACTTAGCAATCGCACCACCAAGTAGTGCGACTGCGCCAAGTAAAATATCTATAATTTCGGAACCACTCATCACTTACGCTTCCGGCCTCCCTTGTTTCGTCGAGGTTTAGCTTTTGGCTTCTCCTCTAAAGGATTATCAATCTCTACGACATCAACCTCTATAACATCCGGCTCAGATTGGGGCTCCACCTCTTCCTCCGCATAATGGGCATGCGGGTTTTTGGTTGGGTCCTGAGGCACTGTTCGGAGCTGCCTGAAGGAAACTCCCCCTTCGGTCAGTTTTTTTTTAAGGTTCTGGAATCGCCCCGTGGTGATTTCCACCACGGAGCTATCCTGAAGGAGTTTCTCAGCTACACCATCCGAGAACTCACCAAAACCTTGTCGTAATACCCCAACAGTTGTTACAGCAATCGGTACTCCGTAATCCTTGTTGGGGTCTTTGAAAAGTAAGTATTTCATACCCCAAGGAGGTTCTGGAGTTGATTAACTTAAATCAAGTTTATCGCCGCCAGAAACGTCAGAGTTAATCTGCAACTTAAAGTTCTCGATGATGAGGTGGCGTGAAGGCACATCCATCATGGTCGTCCAAGTTGTGGAACGTAAGCTGTACTCGGTCTCTTTGTGAGCCATACGGCAACGGTACTCCTTCTGAACCTCGGGATGAGGAGAAGTACGAGTTACTGCATTGGTTCCTGCGATACCAATCTTTACGTCAGACCAGTCGACAAACCACATCATACGAGCTGCACTCTGCCAGTCATCACCCTTGTCGGTAACTGCATCAGAGGAGCGTGCTCCACCAATGAGGTACTTATTTCCGGTTCCTACATTAGCGTAGTCATCAAAGAATGGGTCGTGGAATACTGCAAGCTGAACACCAACCTCAGGAATATCATACTTCGAGTAGTTGAAGAGGATGATTCCGTCATGAGTGATGGTTTGATTTAACTCAGCATTACGATGAATTTCCCAACCATAACGCTTTTTGTAGTAAGCATTCATGGCCTCATAAAACATGTTGTAAGTAAACCGGTCGGTCATCACATCGATAACAGATACGGAAGTTCCGTCCTGCTCACGATTGCGTTTTAAGAAGTACAAGTGTGAGAACAAGTCCTCAAGGTCAAGTGCTCCACCCTTGTTATCGAAAACACGAAGAGATTCGCGAAGCAACTGCTTGATACCAATGGCGTTACATTTGTACTCAAGTGTGCAACTTGGGTTCTCAGGGTCAGAGATAGCAGGGAGTTCCATGTAGGACTCAGGTTTTTGCTTCTCATTGAGAGCTTGGTTGAACCATACGGCACGTGTCCATTGGTCAGAAGATACTTGGGAGGCAATCTTGTTTTGCTCTGCCAAGGGTTGATAAACCATGGAGTTAAGGTAAGGATTAACCTTGCCAGCCATAATCTTCTGTAAAGTTTCCTTGTAAGTTTGGTCAACCGTACGAGACTCACGAGTGGTTTGCAACCAGTTGACGATAAGCTTTACGCTCAAGTCGGTTGGTTGATTTCTGCACCATTCTTCAAAGTCATTAACATTGTTAGCAATGGTTTGAAGAGTACCATAAGTTGGTTTGTACTGGCCGGAGAAAGCTTCATCATCAAAGTCAGACTGAGAACCATAACTTGATTTAACCTGTGCACCGGTAGGACGAAGAGTAACAGCAGCTTTAGAAATGATTCCAGTATTACCTGAATCAGCAGCGTCTGCATTCTTGGCACCAACAATTTTAAATTGTACTTCAATAGAGGCTTTGGAGGATTCATCCCACCAATTAGCAACTACATATCCACCAGGAAGGAAGTAACGCTCAATCTTTTCGATTGGAGAAGCCCAGTCAGAACCACCAAGGTTTACAGTAACTACGAAGTCAGAACCATCAAAGCTATATCCGGAAGCTTGTCCACCTGCTAAGTAGTTGGCTGGAATGTCTGCTGCATCTTCACCTGCTTCAATCGTGAAGTAGTTAGCATTGATAACATGGCGTTGTCTGCGCTGAATGTAAGGAAGAATAATGGACTGCTCAGCAACATTAACCTTATTAAGAAGAGGTTTGATGTTTTGAACGGAACTATTAAGCAAAGTCGTAAGACCTCTCTCTTGAACTCCAAGCATCTTGGCTTCTGCAGAGCTTGCTATCACGCGAGCCAAATCTACCTCCTTATTGGAAAGTCCTTCGAACTCGGCAGGGGTTAAACCTTTAATAGAAGCATTAGTAAGCGTGCATCCGGTTGATGTATCAACCTTAACGATGCGTGCGACATTGTTGTCTACGCCTTTATAAAGTGTGCTGTCCCCGCTTTTAGCCGGAGTCGGAAGAGATGAGTTTGTTGCCATAGTATGTTATTCGTTTATGTGTTACTGATTTAAAGTAGTAACACTAGAATAACATTTTTTATGGCTAATCTATAAAACCATGAAACTTTTTAGGTTTTTTGGGAAATTTCAGTATTTTGCATCTTGTAGACCGATTACTTAAAATCGGTTTCTACATTCCTAAAATAGACAAAGGGGAGTGCCCTTGCTGACCAGTGCTTCCTGTCGTAACCTGTTGACCACCACGAGGCGTAGGACTTACTTTGGGTGCTGATGGTTGCTGTTTTACTGGAGCTGGCCTAGGTGCTGGAGATGGAGTGCCACTTCTTGTGTATCCAGCTTCGGCCAGCATTTTGTCTTGGTATTTAAGAGTTTCCTCGAGCCTTTGTTTGGCTCTGTACACCAACAAGCTCATCAAATCATCATCACTCCATGTGAAGTACTGTGTTCTCTGGTCTTCCGGGGCAGCCCAATATCTTTCACGGCGCATAAATGTCTTACCTTCTTTGACTGTGTCACCAGTATTTATGTAGTGGTCCTGCTCTTGCTGTACCCAATCAAGGAGTTCTTTATGTAATTGATTGGTCTCGTCATATGGAGTTATGCCAGCCGTAATCTCCTGGAATGCATCAGCAAACCGCAATAGGTTGGTAGTTATGTCATCCATGACCTTATACCTAATTGGGTTCTGTTTCTGTAATGCTTGTGCACCATCTTTTGCCAGAACCTCTTGAGCGTCTTCGGGGAGTATCTTATGAAAGTGCTGCCGGTACTCAGCCTTCTTTTTTTCTACCTCTGGCTTCTTTTGAGCTATCTCTTGCTCGCGCCTCAGTCTCTCCACCTCTGGTCTTACTTTTGCTTCAGCTGCTTCTTCAGCCTGCTTAGTAATCATAGCTCTCTCAATTTTCTTTGCATCAACCTGAGAAAACTGAGGTCTGTTCTTTTCTACGAACTCCTTATATTCAAAGTCGTCAGTCAAGTCAGCATACGGGTCATCCTTAAGCCTTTTCTCAACATAACTCTTCGACTTCTTAAAATAATCAAGAAATTGTTTATCTAAGTCTTTATGCCCTTCTATATTGTCGGACGCAAACCTAGCCATGTCATAATATTCACGTTCTTCCGGAATTAGTTCCTTGAGTATCTTATCCTCTTCGGTTTCTTCCGCAAAGGCGACCTTCCTCTCCGCTGGCCCCTCTTCCTTTTTAATCTCAGGGTCAACAACCTGCTTGACCTTTTTTGATTTCTTCTTGGGTCTTGCTGCTTCGGGTGGTTCTCCGCTCTCTTCTTTTACCGCTTCCGGCTCTGGTTCCTCTTCGGGTCCAGCTTCCTCTTCGCCACGCTCTAAATCATAGAGTGCTTCGCTTAACGAACTTGGTGCCTCCACAGGCTCTTCTTGTGCTTGCTCGTCTTCAGCTTCTACTGTTTCAAACAGAGATGTGAATAGTGGGTTTTCGGGTGGAGTTTCTTCCGCAGTTTCAGCTTGTGGTTCAGCTTGGGATTCTTCTACTTCAGGAGTGTTTTCTTCGCTCATAATTTAGGTTGAATATCAGGACTATCTTTTGGTTTCTGTTCAGGTTGTTGTGGGGTGGGTTGAGTTGCCATTTGCTGTTGCATGCCAGACATACCTTGAACCACCTCGGACAACTTTTGAAGGGTTTGTACAACTTGAGGGAACTGCTCTTTCATCTGCGCAAAGAATTGTTCATCCTCAATAGTTTTTTGCTGCTCTGCACTTTCATCGTACTCGTCGGTTTCGAGCTTTAAATCATGTGCCCCGCTCATTCTAAATACCTCGTTAAACATAGAGAACACTCTCTCTTTTCCTAATGCCTGGGCGACTCCCTCAATCTGCATAATATTAGAAAGCAATTGGCCAAGCACTTGAGCAGACTGAGTATCCCTAGAACGCTCTGCTCCATCACGAGAAGAAAATAAATACTCGTGAATCAATTGGTCGGGTTTTCCTATAATATTTCGACTAACAGGGCCAGGCTCCACATCATACTCATCAGAAAACCCAGCTTCTTTAATCGTACTTAAGGTGTACCTATTCTTGATTGGCACAATAAAATCTGATTCACTGCAACTAATCAAATGCTCGTACAGCAACTTCTTGGCGGCCGAACGCATATCGTCGATTCCCTCAGATATGAAGCTGTACACAGAGTTTGTGGAATTTGCAATTTCTGCAACTTCGGTAGCTGAGATTTCTCTGGGCGCCGCCTGACCCAACTCTTGCGGAGATAGAATCAGGAGGCGCTCTACGAGATTAAGCAACTGGAGGATTGCTTGTATCGACTGATTTACACCAGCGGACATTTCTTTCTGTGCATCTACAATTGTTATGAAGTCTTTATTGTTGATGCCCAAGTCGGATGCTTTTTGACCCGAATAAAACAAAGCTTTTGGCTTAGCATAGAAACTATCCTCAGATAACGCGTCCCGTATGTATTCTTTTACATCATCATCGAGTGCGTCCTGGTCTATGCAAAATATCTTCATCATGCTGACCTTCATGTCGTGTAGCATTTTAGACATGATATTATTAAGTTGGTCTTGGAATGGCATGATTTCGTGAGCTACAGATATATTAGCTAGCCGGTCATCATTCTCATTAATGCCTCCATAGAGCGCAGGAAGGGATGGCATAAACTCAGCATGCAATACTGTTTGGTCACTAGCTACTGTAAACTTCACCCATACTTCATGCGGATAATCCCCCAGACCCTCTTCTAGGGGATTAACACGCATATATATATTACTCACAAACATCCCCTTGTCGTCATCCTCGGAGCTGTAAATTCCTGTGTTTGCTGTCCTCTCGTTTTGGAATGCGAACTGGTCTTTAACTGACGGGAATCGCATTGTATCTGTCGAGAAGTAATAATTAAAAAAGTCTGCGTATGTATCGTATATCGTAGAAAGACTATTGGTATAACTTATCTCATCTATGTTCCAACTGCTCGCATTTTCCTTTATATCCCCGTATCTAATAATATCCCAATACCCAATCCATTCAGGACCAGAGTCATTGTTCACATCATGAAGTGGCTTTGATGTATCCCATATCATGCGAGTTGGGTGAGGGGTGAAAAACTGAACTCCTTCCTTCTCAACAAAACTCTTTAATTCTTTTTCTCCAGTTAAGTCGTTTACATCATGCCTCCATTGAACTTTTCTAGTCCAAGCCTCAGATGGAAATGTAACAGAGTGCCCATACATGAACATCTGCCGAATAATTTGCTCCCACATATGGCGATAACCAAACTGGTCGGTCATCATCTCTACACGCTGAGACAAAACATCAGCCCTACATTTATCGGGTATACTTGTGCTTCTTGCTTCAAATTTAAAGTATGGAAACAAATTACTAAATCTACTTACCTGAGCAGCAACCCGCCGAGTAACATATGAACGAATGAGGTTTACGCTCACCTCATAAAGTCTAAGGGTATCTATCTTTTTAAGATTTCCCTCCTCATCGTAATCGCAAAACTGGTCTGATGTACCTATGCCCTCGAGGTTGTCTTCGCATTGCTCGATTGAGATTTTTCCCTGGGCATACTGAAGGAGAGGAATGGTCGATTTATTGATAGGCAATGAGTCCCAAGCTACATCTACTGACATATATAACTTAGCGTTTTTTGCACTAAATTGTATGCCTTCAAGTATTCTAGACTGTATGATGTCCTCGAACCGGTCTCGTATCTCTTTGTCTTTGCCCTTTTTGGCAGTGAAGACTTCCCTTAGTCGAGCCTGCGTGCATCCATTCTCCTCAAGTATTTTTTTGCTTACCATTGAAATCGAAAAGGTTTGAAACCACATCCTTTGTGTATCCCGACATAAAGTGGCTTTCCATTATTGTTAAAAGTATACATATCGGGCCAGATAGGGGTTTGGTGCTCTTGACGTGGTCTACCCACCATCCATGTTTTACCCCAAGCAAGCTTCCCAATTCCGGTATTGTAATTCGTAAAAAAGCGCATAGCCGATTTATCCTTTCGGATGTCCACCTCTTCCTGATGTCAAGATTCGCATAGTGTGCGTCTATTATCGTTGAAGCGACAGTGGCTTGCTTCTCGTTAATATGATTCAGACGAGGAGGAGCTTTCCTCTTCCTCACTCTCTTCTTCGTCACCTTCGTCATCTTCGTCATCTTCGCTTTCCGATTCCTTAAGGGTGATTGAGTAAACCTCGTCCAATGGAGCAGATAATCTATTTTCAGAAAGCTCACTTACTTTATAGCAAGCGCTAACCTTAATCATGTCACCTGGTGTAATACCGTCAAAATCCTCAAGGAGTTCTTGGTTATTTTTCAAATCTATTGTTAATATGCTTTCCATGTTACTGATTTTAATTAGTAACAAACAAAAAATCAAGTGCCAATATCCATTATTTCTGCTGTAGCGGGCTGACTAAACCTTGTGCTTATAGCATCATGATACAGTAGAACATAACTCAGAGCGTCAAATGCGTGGACATATGCACTTCTTTTCGGTTTGTATGCTAGGTTTGGGTCGTAGGTTTTTCCCTGCCTCTCAGAGATTAGATTGCGAAACATTTTTTTTACCTCAGGGCATTGAGTGGAAAGTAATAAACCGTCGTCTTGTAGCTTGGCGATTGTTATACGAACCCTTGACTCTACACTTCCGTTAAACTTAGGACAGGCTCTCATCCTGATTGGCTCCATCTTGAATGTGTCTGCTTTGTCCCTTGATATTGCCTCGATGTCTTTCACATCGTAACTACCGGTCTTTGCTCGGAACTGATTAAAGGCAGAGTTATCTGAGATATGGACATACTTAAACTCGTGCCCCATCTTCCTGTTCCAGTATGCCATTTTTCTCATCACTAATGGGACTAGGGTTGTGTAGGGGAGCTTCTGGTTTATCGTTACAAATTCATCAAATACAATCCATGGAGAGTTCTCTGCTCCCACAATGTTCTGCATGAAGATAATCGCATTATTTACGGAACCAGGGTCCCATCCACATATTATTGGATATTTTGTAGATGGTATTAGTCCTTTCTTTGCGTCTCCCTTTAAGTGTAGTGCATCATTGAAGTAGGGGGCGAATATTGCATTTCCCGCAGGGCGGTCAACCCATTCTCCTCTGACCATTCTAGCTTCTTCAATCGGGTCGGTCTTAACCGCCTCCATAATACGGTCTTAGTATCCATCGGGGAGGTTTTTTAAGTTCTCTTCGATTTTTACATGGTAGACCGAATAATCTTCATTCCAGTTCCCATCTTCGTCATACGGCTCAACGAAGAATCTTTTGTACACCCAATGCTCGGGACCATCAGGGTTGCACGCTGCCAAATATTGTTGCGGGCCATGAATGCCCTGTCGTCGTCCTAACTGCTGAACAACCGCATTAAAATAATCATCGGTATCCAAGTTGGTAAGCTCATCCACAAATACTAAGCTAGGCTCAAAACCTTTTATCCTATCTTTAATAAAAGAACCATAAGGTACGGATATAAGAACGACCCGTGAGTAACCACCGAATCTATTCTTAATATCCATATACAGATTTTTCTGAGTGTCTTGCCTCTCATCTGTATGCTCGAGGTCAATGCCCTCAACCCATTCCGGCAGAATCTCGACTTGTAGCTTATGCCAGACACCTCCCATGGTTGCCTGTGACCTAACACCAACAATAATTAAGGCGAGTGCATTAAAGTTTTCATAGCAGTGACGAACAAGTTTATGGCCACCGAGTGAAAAAGTTTTTCCGGAACCCCGTTCACCATATGCCAGTATATAATTTGAACCATCATCAAATATCTTCCTTTGAGTAACAGAGAGGCTAGGCATCCAAGGCTCAGCGTTCTTAACCTCTTCACTTGACTCATCATTAGCAAATTGCTCAATCAGTGCCTTCTGATTTATCTTCTTCAAGTTTCTTTAATTCCTTTAATGGCATAAAGCCGGGTTTCTTCTTCTTTTTCTTTTCGCTCTTTTCTGTAAGCTTAAGCATCGAATCGAGACCTTTTAGCATTCTATCGAAAAACTTACCTTGCTGCTCGCACGCCTGAAGAAACACCCTGGTCTTAAGTATCCTTTCCTCAGTATCCATAGTTGGGTCACCAAGGTCATCCTTCATCGACTCGGTAATTTCAAAGAGAGTCATGTTTTGACGAATGTTTACCTTTTGAGTAATACGAAGAGCCTCCGCCATGAGCAACCCTACTGAATCATCAAACTCCTCAAATATTTTTAACTTCTCTACATTGTTAGGATTAGAAAGCAATGACTCCAAATCCTTATTGAAAACAGACCTTGAGTTCTTATCGAGCGCTTCCATCAACTTTCCATCCGGTGGAGCAATCGGCTCAATAGGTTGCCTGACCATAAGTTCGGTGTCATCAGGTATTGGGTCTTCTACTCCATTCTTCACCCATACAGCCCTGAGTTGTGGCTCCCTGTACACTCGCTCACGAATGTGCCTAGCGTTTACGCCAAAATGTTCAGCAGTCTTAGAGTAGTTACCATCGAACTCTTTTAAAGCTCGAGCCAAGTCCTCTAGTTTAATTGTTGGTGTTCGCGGCACTTAATATAGCAATTAGAGGTTTAAATGTAGTACTCCAATAGGGACTGACCTTTAAGTAAGTGTATGAAGGACTCGTACGAACGTATGCCATTGCACGATTCCTGTCATAGCAATTAAATGGGTCGAATCCACACCCTATGCAGAATCTCTCTGCATCTCCAATAGGTATAGTTGACCATTGAGTCTGCTTACTAATGTGCCTAACCTTGTCCAAAGGTAGGCTTGCGCTAATTGCAATCTCCTCGTCGCTTACTGCACGTACATGCTTAGTCGCTATCGGTCTTCTTGCGAGTAACCTTACTAATACTGGGGGGAACTTTTCCAGAGTCCTCCACGGATTTCTTTTGCCATTTTCTGATTTCATTGCGGATTGGTTTCATGTCGCCCCACCCAGGCGTTGCATGCCCAAGTGCGACTGGTTGGTATGTTCCAGCTCTGTGTCCGCAGATTATCCAGTTGTCAAAGTACTCCTCCAATATAGGCCGAATGCGCTCGTATACGTCATGTGCCTCTACTTCATCTCTTGATGCCATTTTTTAATCTTAAAAACCAAATTACTTAAAATCAATTAAGAGTTATTCAGAATTGCCAAATGTCCGACACGTGTCAGACAAATCCCTCGCGTACGCGCGCGTGTCATACCGT
>Ga0181380_1001008_pt1 | contig 12483 bp, 15 predicted proteins | sample 3SPOviralmetaG_FD_130116 | JGI IMG/M metagenome (GOLD analysis project Ga0181380, IMG submission 130116) | Marine viral communities from the oligotrophic San Pedro Time Series (SPOT) site, San Pedro Channel, CA, USA - 3 SPOT_SRF_2009-08-19 | ecosystem: Environmental > Aquatic > Marine > Strait... | reverse complement strand
TTACCACTTAAAGCACTATTTAAAGGTATAATGTTAGATTATACGGCATATTTAATGATAATTATATAATTTTGGAGGACTTCAATATAATTATAATTTGAAAAAATATAATTTGAAATTTTATAATCAAAAAAATCAATAATATAAAACAAAATATATAAATGGAAAATCTACAAGAACTATCTAATCAACTTGACAATATCAAAGAAAAACTAACTGATAAAGAATATAAAGATTTAATGGAACTTACACAAAAAATTCATAATATTAAAAAAGATAAAAGAGTAAAAGTAATTGAAATTAAGATACAAGTATTAGCATTTACAAAATATGATTGTGGAAATACTGGAATACACAATATTGGTCATTTGGGTTATGAACATGATAATAATAAAAATGCTGATGATGATGCTGATGATTATGATGATGATGATTATAAAAATCTTATATCCATCTGTGTAGATACACCAAATCTTCAAATTAATAAAGTTGAATTAAAAATTATTGATTTTAAAAGTGATAGACCTAGTATTGATGTAGAAGAAGGATATATAGAAGAACCATTTTATCTTAAACTTAAAGAAAGCAAATATATCCAATATAATCATGATTTACTATATCTATTTTTAGAAGATGTTAATTAAGACAACTTAATATAATTTATCTCATATATCCTTTTATCTTTAATTTTTTTAACTTTGTTGCAATATCACTATCAGCAGTTTTATATGTTTTACCTTTCATCACAAATGCATAAACTCTTGCCATACCCCATTGCTGTGCTGACATTTTACCTTTTAAACTTTTACCACCAACTTTTTTACCACTTAAAGACCTTACACTTTGTGGATTATTTTTATGTGCCATTAACGCACGATCATAAACTACATCTAATATTCTTTTTGGAATTCCAGTTAATCTTACAATATCGTCTTTACCATTTGCTGTATTTAAAGGTTGTTTGTACTTCTTGTTAAACTTCATTTTGTTTGTTAATACCATTATATAATTAATATTTATATAATAATTTATGACAACTTTATAATTTAATAATGTTATAAATCCACCATTTTAAAATCAACGTTTTTTATAAAGTGTTTCAAATATGGGTATATGCTAAATCTTAATACTTTTATGAAATATGCTAATTATTTTATGGTTGATATATAACATTATTAATGTTATTATATACGATTAATTATCATTCTTCTTCAAATAATTTATCTAATGATTTAATATATTTTTGTTGAATATCTACACAATCATCTATTTCTTGTTTTCCTCTATCCCATCTTCCTCTGGGACAAATATTAAATGGTGATGATCTATGTTGCCAATATACAATCTTATCATTACATTTCCATAAATAAAAGATTTTCATATGTGGATTTTCTTGAAGTAGTTTATCTCCTTTCTTTAATTTATTTTCACCAAAAAATAATGTAGGATATTGATTGTGTAATATCCTTCTAGTTTTCATTTCAATAAAATAATTATCATTATATTTATCAAACTCAAAATATTTACCATATTTTTCATCATCTGCTGTATTCTTTAATTCACCAAACTTATCTTCCAGTATTTTATGAATATCTTTTTCACTTTTAAATCCAAACTTTAAATCTTTTCTTTGTTTCTTGTAATCCATTTATACTTATAACATAGAAAAAAATTTTATAGAAAAAACGCATTATTCATTTAACTTATCAATGAAATGTTACCAAAAATGGTTTATTTTTTTCAGCACGTTTTATTTTTAATGAATATAAAACTTGTCTTTTTATAATCTTATTTTGATTTAATTCTTCTTCAACTTCTCTTGTTATTATTGGATTTACATGATTTTCACAATAAGGACTATAATTATATAATCTACATGCTCTTCTTACACTTGGTAAATCACCCCACATATATATACTTATAATATCATTATAAGGATCTATATTATTCATATATGTTGCACCATCAAATATATAATTGTTTTTACCCCACTTTATTATCTTTTTTGCTTTAAACATTATATCTCTTTTTTGTTGTGTTGTTGGTCTTTGTTTTGGTGATACATTTTTTAAATACTCTTTTAATTGTGTACAATTTTTTATCTTATCATCATACTTAACATTTTCAATATATTTTTCTATATTATTTATTATATTACTTTTTGTCAATTCACTATCTATAATTACTCCGTGTTTCTTAAATAATGTTACAATATCTCGTTTTGAATGTGATTTATCCACCAACATTTTTTATATTATTAACAAATAAAATTTTTTTATTTATTATACTTAAAAAGATGCCACCAAAAACAAAAATTCCAAAAGGTGAAATGACACTTACAGAACTTAAACGATTAATTAAAAAATATGATGATACAATTGGTATTGATACAAAAGGTAAATCTCGTGATGAATTAATTACTGAAATACAAAAACTTAAATATCGTATAGATCATAAAAATAAATTACTCGTTTTAACTGTATCACAAAAAACAAAAAAATTACCTAAAAAGGTTGAAGCACCAGCACCACCACCTAAAAAAGCAAAGAAAACAAAAGCAGAAAAAGATAAAGATATGAGAGATAAAGTCATAAAATATATTATGGATAATCGTGATGTATTAGATGATGAAAGATTAAAGTAATTACTTATATATTAGAATTACTCGTATTTAAGATTTTTATAAAAAACTATTCTTCATCTTGTGATTTTTTAACATAAGTATCTAATGCTACTGCTTTACTATGACCCATCACTTTGTTATCCTTTTCAAGTTCATCTTTCATATCACCATATTTACTGGACAAATAAATTTTTCTTAATAGGGTTGAACTAATGGATTTACCCATATATTTTTTTGAATATTTAAGTAATACTTTACTTAATTCAATTCTTGTTAATGGTTTACCAGTTGATGTTTTAAATAATATTCCACCTTTTTCAATACCATTCATCTTAATATAATATCTTAATATCTTTCTTAAATTTTTATCTTCAATAGGTAAATCTAACTCTTCATATTTCTTACTTGTTTTATATTTATTTAATACAAAATATAAACTACCTTTTGATGGTACAACTAAATAATTATTTTCCTTTTTATCATCATCATTTAACTTATTATATGCTGCTTGATTTATTGCTATCATACCCGCCACATCATTTCTAAAAGGCATTCTAGCATAAATATTAAATAATGTATATGCTTGTAATAATTGCATTTCTTTTTTTGTAATATTATCCTTATTTTTCTTTTTGATATGTTTTAGTTCATCATTCATTTTATTTATCATGTCAAATACTTCTTCTGTTGTAGCAAAGTTTTTACTTTGTTTATCACTTATAACACCAGTTTTTTGTTCATTACTATATTTATCATTTAACTCATCTCTTAATTTTCCATATTCTTCTAATAAGTCATCATATTTTTTATCACTATTTAATGCTCTTAATAATACTACAATAGCATTTAATATATTACGTTGACTTAAATAATGTAAATCACTTAACTTATCCATTACATCTTTTGGTTTTTTTAAGAAATCATAATTATCAGTATCATATATCTTTTTCAACTTATTTAAATTAATAACATATTGTTTTATAGTGTTTGTTTTTAATTGTGGTCTATCTTTTGAAATATCTTCACTTGGATTTTTACTCTCTATTGTCATATTTATAATATAATAATAGATTATTTTTATATTAAAAAAACGATAAAAAAATATATTATTCACTTTTTACTTTCATAAATTCTAATAATTCATTTTGACTTTTTATTAATTGATTTACTAAACATAATAGTTCTTGTTCTCTAAGTTTATATTTATCACATTCTTTACATTTGAAGTAATCCCATATAAAATTGATAACCCATTTCATTTATATATAGTTTAGAAAATATTATAGATTATAAACTTTAAAAATAATCCGTAAGTTATGCGAAATAGCACTCGAATATTCCGTTCTCAATAGTTGCAACTTTAAGCAATTCTAGATATACACGTAGAGTATAAGTTTCTGCTGGTAATCCACCCGCTTTAAAAACTAAATCCATACCCTTATTATTTACACGTTGTCCTTTATTAGGTCTAATAGCAGTCCATCTCATAACACCTCCAATACCCGAAACATCACTACTTTGAGTATGTCCCTCAAAACTTTCTGCCGTTAATGCTGTAGTGGGAGTTGTTTGATATTCATCAGCAGTAACCATAGGAACTTTACCTTCTGCCGATTGAGTAGTGTGGAATAGTAATGCAGTATTATCACGATCAGTATTAAACTCAAATAAATCATTGTATAAAAGATTTATTGCTAGAGATTGACCAGATGGAACACCTTTAGCAACAACACCATTACATAAAGAAACTGGTGTAAAGTTCTTGTTCTCTTGAAGACCTAAAATAACCTTAGATACAAGACGACCATTACCACCAACTGGGAATGTAAGATTTGTAAATGCTGCTTGATCACCAGTCCTTTTAGCAAGGCGATAATCTACATATTGGAATGTAAGTTTAGGGTTCTGCTGGGCATATTGTTCCATAATTCCACCTTCATAAGTAATACTATCATAAACAAGTTTAACTTCATCTCTATTCACATCATAAGATACTTGTTGATTTGCTGGAGTAGCACCTTCAGCAGCAGTAATACACATACGACGTGATAATCCAGCAGCAGCAAGAGAAGTAGTAGGTTCTACAAATGTAATATCAATATGAACTTCTTCACTTAACATAAACATAGGAAGTTGATTATACTTAAGGAAAGGAAATAGATCACTTAAATATACTGAATATACTGGAGCATCTGCTATATCTTGTGCTGAACCAGCACCATGAACCATAAATGGTAACAGATTAAATACACCAGCACCACCTCCCGCTGGTACAATTGGATTACGACCAACATCTAAACCAATCTTTTTAGCAGAGTTAGGAGGTTTATCAGTAGTATTAGCAACACGATCATCATAAACGGGTTGGTGATTAATGCACCTCTGCGATAAGAATTGTTCACGTTCTTTATTATCTTCATTACTAATAAACATAGATTGATACTGATGGAAATGAGAATAATCATCTATTTCACATACAGTTTTATTACCAATAGAAAGACGTGCCGATTGCACTAAATTACTAATACCAATATTTACTGGATAATAAGCAGCATTTGTAGTTTTTGGAGTTACAGCAAGAGTAACTTTACTATTAGAATGAAGAAAACCAGCAACACGTTGTAGAGTAAATCTACAGCGATTTTGATTGAATGTAACTGGATCTATGACATCGGTGTGAAGCATTTGTCCATATTCACTTGGAATTGCACCAATTTTAATCAGCGACGGAATTTTATCAGTTGATACATCACTTTTATCATCCATAGCACTCATTTTATATTATTAAATATATAAAAAGTTAAAAAAAATAAAATTAAAAAAATAATTACATAGAAAATATTCACTCTAGTTTATTACTTGAACACCCATCTGTGCGTCCCATGCTACAACTACTTTAGATTTAATAAATAGATATGCCGAAATTGGATTACCATCTACCAATCCAGTAGTCATTTGAATACTAAACTGGGATCTACTGAAATCTACACCTTCACTATCAAGTTGATCATATAATACACCAACACCATATAATCCACCAGTATCGGGGATAAAACGATAACCAGTTTCAGCATTTTGATTAACTGTGAAATTACGATTGGTATTTAGTGGAGAAGCAGTTGTTCGTGTATGCATTTTTTCGGGAATAATAGCAGATAAGAAACTTTTAATAATCTGTGAATCAACAACTGGAGTTTCATTAGTAGCACTACGAACACTTTCTACTTCAAAAGCACTTGGGAAACGTTCACCATTACGAAGGAAGGAAATAGTTTCAACATTAGCAACTCCACCATCACCAGTCCCAGCAGCATTAGGAGCAAGAGAAGGCATATAAGTTAAATATCCATCTTGTGCTAAATTGTTTACAAATGATGATGGTACAAAATTTACGAAACTTGCTAATACTTTACTTAATCCAAGATTAAAGTTGATAATACTATTTGTAGTTTCAAGTGTGGAGAAATATGATGTAATACTATTAAATGATAATAGACCTTTATCGGGTGATTGTTGTCCATATGTTACTTCACATGCTACTTCTAATCCACTTAATTCATAAAAAGCATTAGCAATATTAGTAGTTGTACCATCACTAGAATAGAAAAACTGACTATCGGGTGCTAAATGAATTTCAATTTCTAATGGAACTTTATCAAGTGGTAACATAGATTCACCAAGAGTTAATCCACTTGGTAGTGGAATACAAAAATCATTTGGAGTTGTTACACCATCAGCACTCCTACGAACGACACTATCACGGAAAGATTGATAGTTAGGGTAAATTAAAGCAGTTTCACTTAAATGTCCCGCCACATCTTGCATACCCGCCATTACTGGAAGGTATGAACTCATAAAACGACCATAGTGCCTTATATGTTCTACAACTTGTTTAGTTTCTGCATGGCGAAAAACTAACTGATCTATTACTCCGTAAATTCCAAGTTTATGTGATGCCCTTAATTCAGTAGCAGCAGCATCAGTAGGTGGAAGAGTTCCAGCAGCATCACGCCATATATTTAACTTACCAGCAAGACGTAGAGACGATAAATCAAGCATACCATCTTGACGACCTAAAGTAATCGTAAGAATGGGATTACCACGAGCAAATGAAACTTTACCACTAGAGGGTACATTATTAGGTTGAATGGATAAATACTTTTTAGCAACACTCATTTTATATTATTACATATAAAATAATTTTAAAATAAAAAATTAAAAAAAATACATAGAAAAAATACCAAAGGTTATGCTTCGCAAAATAGTTAATTTTTTTCAAATATTGTTATTACTCTAAATCTATGATTAGTTGATTTAACCATACCAATACGAGCAATAATTTTAAAATCTATTTTTTTATAATTTGGTAATACTTGATCTAACCAAATTAAATGTCCTCCACTTTTTAATACATTATATGCTTGTTTAAATACTATATTACGTTTTATCATACAACAACCATAATGATCGCAATCTTCAATACTATATGGTGGATCAGCAAGTATTAATTCATAAGTATTATGTGGTATTATTTCACTAAATGTTTCAGCATCAAATCCAGTATTAAAATCTACTTTATCATAATCTTCACTATCGGGTAATGAACCACTAAATAAATGTAATGTTTTATTTGGTATTAATGGAAATAATGCATGTATTCTTTTTAAATAACCATATGGATAAGCACCATATAAATCAGTTTTAGTTGTATAATTATTTCCCATAACCCACATACCAAGAATACATTCATCACTTAAATATAATGTTTTTGGAAATTTTGGAAATGTATTATGATAATTATCAATTCTTTTTTGTAAATCCATTTATATTATAACATATATTTTTTTTTATAGTGAAACAGTAACCGCATCACCGCGGATTGATATCCTACGAAGGTGGAACATAAACACATAGAGAAGTTTATTACGTGTTGGTGGTCTATCTACACCAGTAACACTAGTTTCATTATATAATAGTTGTAGTTGATTAGATTTGTTATTAAGATTTGCAACACCATCATTTAGAGCATATGCCCTTCCAATCAAGAAATTACGATTATAATCTACAAATGATCGTGGAACAATTCCCGCTTGATTTAGTGCTTTTTCTAATTCTATAAGTGGTTGTGCTGCTATTGAGGTTCCTTTATTAATCTTGGATACAACAATAGGTCTTGATGGTACAAGTTTATCATCTACTACCATTTGATAAGATGTAAGTTGGTCTATAATACCTACTTGACCACTACGAATACTATGAAGCACTCCATCCATACCATCATCTTCTTCTTCATATGTTGAATCGGTTCCAGCAATTAAATCAGCACTATTCAATACATTAGCATCACTAGGCATACATATCATAGATTTTACTCGTGTATTAGATACAGCAAGATTTACTGTTGCATTACGATTACTTGATAGTAATGAATGTTTGTAATTGGTTACACTTGGAATATCAATTTCAATACTTCCACCATCTCTCATCTTTTTCATCATACCCGCTTCATATCTTGGATCAACACCAACTTTAGCACAAACAATTTCTAAATTAGAAAACTCACAAGTAGCAGCATAAGATGTTTTAGCAGCAATAAGTTGTGATCCATCAGCAATAGCAGTTCTACGTTGATCTATAGAAGCAGAGAATACAATGAAATTATTTGAGGTTGCTTGTATACCAGTCCCTCCGTCGCTATTTTGAAACTCTTCTAATGTAAGTTTCACAAATGTAGCATCTATAGTTATATCAGTAATTACTGGATAACCAACTGCACCACTAGAAGTTAGTGTTAAATTACACTGACTATTAGGATTAGTAGCAGAACATATACCTACACGTTCACCTTTTACAAATGGACAATTTTCAACACTTCTCATATTGTTAGATTTAGCAAGGAATACTTCACTCCTATTTGTAGCATTATTAATAGAAAGAGCAAGACCAGCATTATCAACACCATGAAATAATGGGTTCTGTTTCATTCTGCGGTGGCGATTAACACTATCTAACTGCTTAATAAATTTTGCTGGATCTTCTAAATCTACCTCTATAAATAAACCATCAGTCATCATTACTGGAAAAATCTTATCACCTCCATCAGCAAAAAGACCAGTATGGATTGGTAGTGATAATTTAGCAGTTAAGAAATCATCAGCAGTTCCCCAATCACGTGCAGCGGGAACAGTAGCAACTGGTTTATAAAATGGATTTGTACTTAAATCAATATTGTTAGATACTGATGTTCCAAGTGTTCCACGATTTTCAATAGTAGTTACTAAAGAACCTTCTTTTAGAGCACGCATTTTTCTCATACTTTCATCTTGATTGTATGAATACTGGATTTGGACTTTAGCATTATATTCAGTAATTTCTTCAAGTAAAACAGCACGATTTCCACTATAGATTCTAATATTTTTGACACATGATTGACCACCAATAAAAGGATCTAAATGAAGACGTGTCGGTGCTTCACCAGCGGGAACAGCAAGTTTTAAATCAAACTGTAAATAACTATTTTTGCCATCTAAAAATTTAACACTTGGTGGAATTTCAAAATCTACACGACGTCCACTTTGTCCCGCAACTCCACTATATGATTGTCCATTGGTAGATGGAACAGAAACTTGGGTTTGTGAAACTTTAATTTTATCATCATTTTTCCAATAAGAAATCATTTTATAATATATAAATATAAAATAATTATTAAAAATAAATTAAAAAAAATAAAAAAATTATCAAAGATTACTTTCAGTTTAGCAACGCTCACCTTCGGTTTATTGTGTTCGTCCAACAACTTGATCAACTTGCGATGCTGCTACTTGTCCTCTCGCTTGTGAAGAAATATCTTTTTCTGCTTTTGTTTTTGCTGTTTCACTTGCTTCTTCTTCACCAAATCCTTCAGTAATAGCACCCGCTAAACCAATAGTAGCACCAAGACCTTCTAAAATTAATGCTGGTGGAAAAGCAGCACCAAGAACACCAGCAACTTCTAATCCACTACCAACAATATTCATAATATTACCAGCACGAGAAGCACTATTACTACCAAAAACCTCCATACCACTTTTACCTTCAATTAATCTCCCCACATCACTAGCAACATCTAAAGCACCACCCAATCCAGCAACACCAACTTTACCAACTGTCATTGCTTTACCCGCTATTTTAGTAGCAGTTTTTAATCCCGCTTTCTCAATAGCATCTTCTGCTGCCTTTTTTGCTAATGCTTTACCAGATGTTTCTATACCTTCGGTTGCTGCTTCTTCAGCAGTTCGTGCTGTTGCTTCAGCACCAACTTCACCAGTTTCACCCGCTACATCTGCCGTTACTTGTTCTCCTTCTTGTAGTGTACTTCTTGCACCTAGTTCGGGTGATGGTGGTCTTGCTCCAGTAGAATATATCTCTTGTGTTTCTTCTAATGATGGTGCTAAATCTGCTAATTCATCTTCTTTAGCAAATCTTTCAGCAGCAGTAGTTTTTACAAACTTACCTCCCGCCATAACTCCCCTTTTAGCACCTTGTCTTATTTCTTTTTTTAGTACTAATTTACCACCAGCAGTAGTCCCACTTAATATATTTTTTTGTAGTTTTGCTTGTCTATCTTGATCCTCCTCCATATTTGCTTGATCTAACTGTTCTGCTAAACCATTATTAAAATCTCGTGTTGCTTCGTTAATTTGTCTTGCTGCTTCAGTTTGTGCATTTGCTTGTGAAATAGATGCTGAACCTCCATATAAATCCATTTTATAATATAATATATATTTTATTATTATATTATTATTTAATTAAAATAATTTTATTTATCAAAGATTATTTTATTTACCAAAGGTTATTTTATTTACCTACACTTTTTTGTGCTTTTTGATGTGCCATTTTAAAACTCATACCCATCATCATATCTTTTTTCATCATATTCATATGTTTCTTAGTATGATGAACTGAATGTTTTTCTAATCTTTTAAGTTGTGCCTCAGTAAGTTTTTTCATTGGTTTTTTTGTGGGAGGTTTTCTTGTGGGAGGTTTCTTCATAGGTTTAGAACCATACATTTTATAATTTAAAATATATATTTATTTATTAATTTTTTTTAATTAAAAAAGTTTTTTATCTCAAGAAATATCGGTGTAATTCCATCATTACTTTCATATAATTATAATCTATTTTTGCTCTATTATTATTACACTTTTTACAACATATATTTCTAAAACTACCGCTACTATGATGATGGTCGGCACATTTATCATTATTAAAAACTTTATTACATAATTCACAATTAGTAGTACTTTGATATCTAAATGTTAATTCATCTATAAAATCTTTATCATGTTTAAATCCGTGTCTTTTCCAATTATTTCTTAATCCCCTTCTTTGTAATTTTAATTTTCCTTCATCAGTTAAATTATCTTTCCATACACCATATCTACCTTTATTATATTCATTCTTTTTATCCAAAAATGTTGTATCGTCTTTTTTCTTTTTTTCATAAATAAGTTTTCTCTTTTCTTTTATCTTCTCCTTATTTTTTTTATTATATTCTCTTTGTCTCTCATTTATCTTTTCTCTATTTTCTTCATTATATTTTTGTTGTTTTTCTTTATTTGAGTAGGGCATTATATCTCTCACTTAATATTATGTAGCATTATATCTTTAAATATATCTAATAAAGTTTCTTATCGCCATCTGCTATTGGTGTCTCAAATCTTATATAAGCACGAGCGGGATTTTGGGATAAATCAAGGTAGAGAAATGAATATGGAGCATCTTCTATCGCTTTTTTATATAAATCCATAAAAATACCACTGAACATATCACCATATTCTTCATTTATCTTTTCTAACTCCTTATTGTTCTGCTGACGCATGATGATAACATCTGAACTATTGTTTCGAATCAAACCACTAACAGCACGGAAAGACTGAGTTGTGAATGCTAGTAATCCTATACCATAATGCCTAAATCTTGTTGCTAAAAATGATACAGCATTAGTCTTTTTAAAATCTTTAGTTAATATATCATCTAATACTAATGCAACAGTTGGTCTCTCAAAATCTTCATACTTCTTTTGCGATTCAATTAAATCAGTAATCATCTCATCATTATAATGGTCTTCACAATCAAAATATTTATTCATGAGTTTACCTTTAGGATCAGCATTTAATGTATTTGAGATAATCTTTACAATATCAAATTTGTCTTTATACATGTCGGGATTACATAATAAATTTACTAATAGGTTAGAATTAGAAACTGATATATCATTACAATAAAATCTATGATTTTCATTTTTTACTGATATATCATAACATTCTACACAACCATAATATTCTTTGTATTTAATTTTTTTCATACCATTTTTAGTTATTATCATTTCATTATCACAATCTTTCATAGGTTTCATACCATTTATAGTATGAAGTTTATGATCTTCAGTTAGTATTAATTCAAAATCATTATCTAATATTATTTTATAACATTCTTTTTTATCTTGTTTAAAAACTTCTTCTACCTCTACAAATCCATTATCACTTAATACTTTATCTCCAACAACAACATTTTTAATATATTTTTTACCTTCAGTTGTTTCTACTAATGAATATTCAAAAAGACATTTACCTTGTTTTACTGAACCAACAATTAAGAATAATGCTGGTGGTTGCGGGAGGTGTTCATGTATGTCTGCATATCTATCATCGGGGTCGGGATCACGAACTTTAAATACTTTTGGTGGTGGTTTATTTGATTTTTGCATAGCATTACTTTGTTTATCCATTATATTATATATGTATATATTTTAATCTAAAAATAAACTATAAATTAAATCTGCTGGAACTCTATACCTATCAATTCTATTTGTTCCTTT
>Ga0181380_1001007_pt1 | contig 12498 bp, 17 predicted proteins | sample 3SPOviralmetaG_FD_130116 | JGI IMG/M metagenome (GOLD analysis project Ga0181380, IMG submission 130116) | Marine viral communities from the oligotrophic San Pedro Time Series (SPOT) site, San Pedro Channel, CA, USA - 3 SPOT_SRF_2009-08-19 | ecosystem: Environmental > Aquatic > Marine > Strait... | reverse complement strand
ATCACTCTGCTTTTTCACAATCTCTGCCATTGTCTCATCGGTGTAGGTGTCGTAGCACGTGGCGGACTTTTTCAAGAAACGTGAGGTTTTATCGTTATTGATCGTGGGTGAAAACACGATGGTTTCATCAAAGAAATCTTGTCCGTAAAAGTTAGAGTTTAATAACAGATTTGAGATTATCGTGCTCTTGCCCGTGCGGATCGGAGAAATCATCAACATCAGAGAAGGAGGTCTCGGGAGATTGGGGTGAAGCGGTCTCTCGTCTTCGTTAGGCAAATCTTTCACTGGTAGGATTTTAAGTCCCTCTGGATCTTCTGCCATTTATTATGGTTTTGTTTTTTTTTGTAGCGTTAAACCGCTCTCACACGATAGGCAAACGGAGTCTTCTTTGGTTCTAGACTTGTGAGTTGATGAATCCGTGGGTAGTCCTTGCGTTTCTTAGCGAGTCTCGTCAAGAAATCCCACTTCGCGTATTCTATGAGAGTATCCTCATCTTCTCCCTCCACACTTAACTCATCATAATCAATATCGTATGAAGCACCCATCTCAAACTCCACATTTGCTAATTCACCACGCTTCTTTTCAGTTTGCTCTTTTTCTTTCTGTCTCTCGGATTTCATCGCATCCTTGATCGCACCGCTACGCTTGACATCGGATATCGCACGCTCCTTCTCATCGGACCCACCGAGACGCTTGACATAATCGCGAAACTTTGAGTTTTCCATCGGATTGCTGAGATCAAAGGGTTCCACTTCTTCATCTGTGGTGGGTTCATCTTCTTCTTCGCTGGTTGTGACATCGGGTTCATCTTCTTCACGAAGGATCTTCGCCAGATGCTCCTTTTCAATCTCCTTGCTGACCCACTTGATCGTGTAATCGTCCAAATCAAGCGTGCCAACTTTTCTTAATATATTGTCTTTTTCATAGACTTGGTCGTAAATCTGCGTGTATTCAACGCCATCATACACGAGGGTCTCTGGTTCATCTTCCACACGCCTCCGTTCTTCTTCTTCTTCTCTTTCTTTCCGTTGCCTTTCGTCGCGGTCTCTGATGATTTCTTGCGTTATTTTGTTAGATTCTTTCGTCGCTTGTGGCAAGGCAAGGCGTGGTAGTGGTAGGATCAAGGGTCCGATCTCTTCTTCTTCATCTTCAAGGATTTCTAGATGCTCTCGTTCTTTCTCTGCGGAGACCCAATCTATTGAGACAACTTGATTACCTTGTATGCGGGTGATTTTCCCCATCTCCCTCTCCGTCTCGTTATACATAATGTCTCCTATGCGATAGTAAGGCACACCCTCATAAACCACGTCTATGTAATCGGGTTGATCTTCTAATTCTTGAATTGCTTCCAACAAGAAACGATTTGGATCGTCTTTATCCATCGCCTCTATCCTTCTTTTCCTTGCTTCTTTCTTTTCTTTTTTCCTTGCTTCTTCTTCTTTTTTCCTTGCTTCTTCATTCTTCTGTTCTAGAATCTCTTGAAACGCGTCTTCTTCTTCGGGTGAAACCGCTTCATCCTCCATCCGTTCAAGGTGGTCTTCTTCCAATGGTCCCGTTTCAAAGTCAATATATCCCTGTTTTGATTCATATTCCTCATCTTCGTCCCACACGCCGACATACTCACCTTTCACACCTATCTCAGTGTCGGGGTGAGCAAACGCCCGCGTGCCGATTACATTGTATCTCACGCCTTCATAGATGACTTGTGATTCACCGCCACCTTCTTCTCTGCCGAGGATCTTCATCCGTTCGGTGAGCGTTAATTTTGGAGGAGGTTTCTTCTTGCTTCGGTCATACTTCTTACGAGGTTTCGGTTGGGGTGCTTCGGGTGGTTTATCAGAATCTGTGGTGTGTCCTCGCTTTCGTAAATCTTCAATCAGTTTATCGCGAGGTTGTTTAATCTGGATCTTGTTGAGACCTTTATTAAGACCATTCTTGCGGATGTAATCCTGAATATCCCTAATAGAGGCATCTGGTGAAATCGGCATTTAGTAAAAACAATATTTTTAACGTGTGAGATTTTCTATCTCATCTTGAAGCGTCCATCTACCACCGACGCCTGTGCCGAGTTGTCCTTGGGGACCACGCAATCCTCGGCGGATCATATCTTGCTTTCGTGCTTCTAATTGCTTTTGAAAATCTTGAGGAGGAGATCTCTGAGAAGTGCGACGAAGTCTCGCACCTTGGTGATCTACGGAGTATCCGTCCTTTGCTAGACGTTTGATGAGGTCATCTCTCGCCATCTGCGTGAAGTTGTATTTCAACCCTCTCGCTTTCGCTAATCGCTTGATTTCATCTAACTTCAATTGTCCTTTCAGAGGTCCTTGTTTGTAAGGCATTATTATGAGAGAGCGTGGATTTATTATCTAACACAATATTCTCCACCTTTTCTCTCCATCCATCCATTCGCATTCACATCCTCAAACAGCGGTGATTCAGCAGACACAATCATCTGTCCTTTCTTTTTACGATGATATCCGTGTTTGCCTATCTCTATCCTGAGGATATCTAGGATTTCGCAAGAATGATGTTTCAGTGCTCGTTTCAGCATATGATGTCCCGTTGTGTGAAACACGTATCTGCCTTTCCATCTCTCGTAAATTGGCATCGCATTCTTCTCCTTGGTGGAGCGGTCTATCTCTGCCAAGATGTTGAGGAGAAGTGGATTATGCTGATGAAACCCACAGCACGCATTATAGGGCAAATGACTATCGGTCCATCGCGAAACAAACGAGGGCATCTCATACAAATGCGAGATATCCACGCCCTGAATAGGACACACATCGCAATCTAGATAGATACCTCCGCGATCGTAGAGAATCAAGTATTTCATAAAATCCACTCGCTGAATATTGTAGCGAAACAGATTGTGATACAATTCAGAGTATTCGGGATATTCTTGGAGTAAATCTTCACAATCTCGCAGGGACCAGAGTTTATACGATATCGTATTCTTGACGCAGTATGCCATCGTTTTTTGGACTTGCTCTTGATAGAGCGGAAAGTCGGAGAGTGTCTTGCCATCGCTGAATTGAATGAAGATTTGATGAATCATTTATCAGTCGCTCACAATTTATTATGATAATTTAAACCGCCTCTTGTATGATGCGATATTTTCGCTCTTGGAGGTGCTGTTGCCCCAGAGGATATACCACGACAGAAATCCCGCTCGGGTGTAATCGCCCGTCTGTAAGTCTTTCTTGTGTCGCGATCTGTATCTCGCCCTTTGTGATTTATCCTTTGTCTTCGTATAGTCATCCATCCCCGCAGAACCGAAGTGCGTGGTCTTCTTTCGCCCATCATCCTTGGTGAAAACCGCCATCAATTTCTTGCCTGCCTTATCGCTCTTCTTGATTACCACTTTCACCATTTACTTCTTACTACGTCTTTTTTTAAGATGAACTTTGTCAATCTTGTGTGCCTTAGACGACGTATCAACTGAGGCATACACGCGAGCATACGCCCATTGCTCGGGAGACTTCACGTTAGGTCTCACCGATTGCGGATTACTCTTGAAAGCACCCTTGCCCTTTTCAAAGATGGTTTTGATACCCGAGAGTTGATATCCTGACAACCGAGCAATCTCAGACAACGAGTGGGGAGCATCTTTGGAGAATCCGTGTTTCTTGTTAAACTTCTGCTTGTAGGTCGGCATTTGCTTTCAGTATAGATTTGAAATTGATGATTTACTAAAAGTGTAGATTATACACTTTTAGAAAATGCTCTCTAAATATTTTGTGAGAAATGTCAAATGGAATTGAAGCACCGATTTTTTATCAACCTTGATTCAGCAACCGAACGGCGAAACAACTTTGATGAGAGTAAGTTTCAGCGATGGAAAGCAAGTGATAGAAGTGAAGTCTCACCCGAACTAGACAGAAAGATGACGAGTATGTGGAACTACAACCGAAACTCCCATCTGGGTCGCTGTGCGTGTTATTTATCTCACAGACGATTGCTAGAACACATCGTGATTCACAAGTTAGACGATGTCTTGATTTGTGAGGATGACGCTCAGAATATCGGCAACATCCCGAAATACTATCCGAAGAATGGCATCGTGTATCTCGGTGGATTTTTTCACAATCAGAAGATGATGGATAATACCAAACCTATGCTTGAAAGCACCTTCGGGATCAATCTCCTTGATACGAGTAAATATCGCATACTGATGACAATGGCATACATCATCCCCAAGTGGGAGATTGCCGAAAAACTCCTCCGCTACTTTGATAGTCTCCCACGACTGAAAGCGATTGATATAATGCTTGGCAACTCCTTGATACCTCACTTTTATGAGTATCCCGCACCCTTCGTAGAATCAGGACAACCCTCTCAAATCGCTCACAAGTTTAAGAAGAGTAATCATCTGTATGAGTGGATTCGGCATTAAATTTGATTTAAAGTTAAATACTGAAATAAAATAAAAGGAGAAAATGCCGAAACCAAACATACCGATTAACTTTCACCCAGCAGAGAATATGAAATGGATCGCAGATGATAAGATGGTGAAACTGATTGATGATATGCTACCGCTTATCTGTGGTCCGAACCGACTAGACCGATACGCATACGTGAAGCAAACACTTCGCGAAAAAAACTTCCCTTGTGCCAAGTGGTCGCTCCCGTTTGAACTCTTCAAGCATCTGTGTGAGATGAATGATGACCTCAACCGCATAATAGACGATGACAAGGCACAAGCACCAGTAGAACCAGCACCACAACCAGTTGATGAGACACTGAAACGAGAAAACGAGATGCTGAAACGTGAGTTAGATCGTGAGAAGAAGTTGTCGCAAGCATACTCAGATATGATAGATATTCTGCGGTCTCACTAATCAATTAAAAAATAGGCAATGATAAATGCCAGAGATGATCCATCCTTCACATTCTAAGAAAGACTTGCTTGAACTTATTAATACTTTTCAGATTGATGTGGTGGGTGCGGAAGATCAGTCTCGTCAGCGACTAGGCATCAATCTGTGGAACAAAGTCTTAGAAGATATGAACTACTCGGATACTCACTACGATGCCCGAGAGATTCAGCATTTTTTACATCGGAGAACACCTTCGCGTGGATTTCCGACACGCTTGCGAATCATTGGATTTGACAAGGTGAGAAATATCATTCACTATGCGAAGGATTGTAATTATGTGGTCCATCTCTCTAACTACGATCGGTTTGAGGATATCCTTGAAGACGCGAAGTATCTCGCAAACTTTGGAGATGAACCTTCGGTCCGTAGAGCAATCAAGTTGTTTAACAAAGATGCGAAGTTAGAAGATATCATACAACCGAAGATATCTCCCAAAGTTTTAAAGAGTATTCAAGAAAGAGAACGCATCAAGAAAGACACACGCCCTCGGATGAAAGTCAGGAAAGGTGATTTCACGCTCTCGTTTGATTAAATTTGATTTGTTTTGATTTAAAAATAAAAGTAGAATCATAAGTATAAGATGGCACGAGTGCGTAAATCACGTGAATTGACAGAGTTTGAGAAAGATCTCACAACCAAGATAAGCGGTCTCACGAAACCCACGGGTAATCCGAGCAATCCTGAGACCTACTCTGAGAGGTCGGTGAAACTCTTTGTCGCGAATGTGTATAAGACCTTGAAGGGTCTTTACTCCACCCAGACGCTCACACTCGGGATGCTAAACAACGATCAAGAAGTGCGTGAGTTTCTCGTATCCAAATACCCGAATCCAAACACACGGAGCAATATGCTGAACGCGATCATAATGGTGTATCGTCCCGATTTTATGCCCGAGTTTCAGCAGAAGGTCTTAGATCGGTATATGCTTGCTCGTGATGAACTCATCCATAAAATACGCACGGCGGGGATGACAAACGATAATCAGAAGAAGGTCTTAGACAAAGACAAAGGCATCACCAGTGAAGATATCGTGAAACTAATGGCAGAGTTGCGTGGTGAGAGTTTGAGTGTCGGCAAGCAGATAACCGACCGCAACAAGTATATGCTGTATTTAATCCTCTATATTCACTCACAATATCCCTTTCGCAATGACCTCGCGGGGATGCGTGTCATCCGTCAATCCACCTTTGACAAGTTAGACAACGACGCCAAACTCAAAGATGACTTTCTGATTCTCCAAGGGTCCAAGCGGATGTTTTTCGTTAGGTCAAACTACAAGACCAAAAGCAAGTATGGGACGCTTGTGAATGAGATTACCGATACGCCTCTCAAGAAAGCGATTCACATCTGGTTAGAGTCTGGACTGAAGATTTATGAAGACCCTCTCAAACTAGATTACACGTATCTGTTAAGCACGAGCAATGGGTCGCCCATCAGCAAAAACAATCTGTCTCAGTTTCTCACCAAACACACGAAGGCGTATCTCGGTTTGCCAATCAGCACAACCCTCCTCACCAAAATATTTGACAAGACACCCAAGTCTCTGGAAACCGCCACGGAAAAGCAACTCCAAGAGATGAAACGCCAAGCAGACATTCGCGGGCACTCGCTGATGATGAAGAAAACCATCTACGCCAATCCAAACAACGCGTAAGAAATGGTTTAAAAAAAACTTCACAAGGTCATACAGATAATGACTACTACTGCGACAGAGTTGCCAAAGGTTTCAGAAATGACATTCAACATTGATGATCGTGTTAAAATTACGGGAGGACGCTTCAAGGGTTTCGTGGGAGACGTGGTGGCGGTCAAGACTGCTTTTTTGAGTGTGAAGATTGAGGGTGATTTCGGGCGAATCGGGAAGGTTGCCAAGAAAAACTGCGATAAGTTAGACAAGGTTGTCCTTGAGATGCCTAGCGACGCAGACCTCGTGCCTGTGGATGTGAATACCTTGATGGAGGCGGGATTGCCCCAAAAAGAACCAGAGGTGATCCAACCGAATGGTGTGGAGGATGTCGTGATAACGATGGACGATGCCTACACGCTTCGCGATGAGCGAGACAAACTCCGCCTTCAAGTGGATAGTATGCTAAGTTTTCAGGCGAATGCGTGTGGTGAGATTGCCGACCTTCAACTTCAAGTGAGGAAGTTGAAGGATGAATTGGCAGAAAAAACATCGGTGAAGTTGCTGGATAGCATCCAGAAGACTCACGAGAGGTATCACAGCGAGATGATGCTTCACTTAGGCAGATAACTCTTCTTCTCCGCTTTCTGCCCTCATCAAATCTAAATCTTTTTTTGTATCACATTCTGGACGAGAGAAAATCTTCACCTTATCCAGTCCGTTTGCTATGGATGGCACACTCACCTCATAATTCTTAAATTTACTCTTAAACTGCCCGATGATATCATCTGAGATGATGGGTGATTGCTCTATCAAGCGGTCATACTCGGCACGACACACCGATAAGAAATCGTGGCAATTGGTCCTGCGTGAAGGATCAATCGCTAACTCAATGCTGATGTTTCGTCCTAACTTAGACCAACTCACGGACGCTGAGCGAGATGCCTCCATCTGCTCCGCTACGCCTAAGAAGGTTTGGAGAGTCCCTAAGATGCCCGCAAATATATTCACACCGCCCACGATTGCTTGGGCGGTTTTCTGATCCTCCTCAGGAATGTATGAGGACAACCCCACATTACACGCCCCAGAAAGCGTGGATAAGACAATCACGGGGATACTGAAAAAATAGTAGCGACGGCGATACTTCTTCTCGGCACGATTGTATAACCAGCGATAACACGATGCTTTCTCAGACCACTCCGCTAACAGCAATTCTACCTCCTCAGACCAACAAAGCAAATCAGGAGAGAAATCACTCATTATACTCTTCTTGGATTTTTAAACGATCTAAAAGTCTCTCATACATCCAGTGAAGATCTTGAAACTCCTCATCGGTGCCACCTTTGTCGGGATGATATTTTTTAGCGAGCGATTTGTAGGATTTCTTTAAGTCCTTGACATTGGTAGCGGAGTGGAGATTACCCCATTTTGTCTGAGAAACTCCTCGTTTCTGAGTTGTATCTCCTTCCGACCTTTGGGAGGAGTCGGGGGATGGTATGTTAAATGGATTGGTAGGTTTCTCTTTCTTTTGCGAAAACATTGAAAAAGGATGATCCCGCTCACAATCCCGACAACGCTGATAATTGTGAAGTCCGTGAGGGCAATACTTCTTGCGTCCATACAATCGCTCGTATCGTTGCTTTGGATCGTTTCGCCAATCATCGTCACCTAGTGCCATTCAATAGAGTTTCATCCATATTTTTATATCGTTTCTCAACCTTGAAATCATTTTACGAAATTTGATAAGAGGATTTTCTAAAAGTGTAGAATCTACACTTTTAGAAAACGACCTAAACAGATATTTGATATTTCTGTTGAGCGAACCGATGAACGAAACGTGCGAACACGAATTCATACGCGACAATATTGACTTGATGGTTAAGGTCTATGAAGAGTTTCATCCTGATGGCAGTATCAGTGATAGCAATCGGTGTAATTTAAGACGCAAATTGCTCTCGGGCAAAGAGAACGTATGCTATCGCCTACTCATCGTTGTCTGCGAGCAGAAATTACGCAAACAGCGACAAAACACCGATAAGCGTGAAATCAAACGACTTGAAGATATCAACCGAGAGCGATATCGTCAAATCAAACAACAAGATGAAATTATCAAGTCTCAGCAAGAGACCATCAATAGTCAGCAAAAGGTCTGCCAAGACCTCACGTATCGCTTACTATCAAACGACTAATACGTAGTATTCTTGACCTTCTTGGGTTTCTTATCAAACACATCCTTTTCTTTGACTTTCTTGGATTGCTTGTATGTCTTTTCAAGTGAGTGTTGCTCCTTTGCCATCTTAAATTCACCGCCCACACCACAATCCACTCCCTTACACTCCTTCCTTTTGTCGGGTTTCTTTTTTCCCTTGTATCCCTTGCTGATGCGTGGCATTTATTATGTAAAATAAAATAATTGTCAATATCATAAAATGTCATTGATAATCTGCTCTTCATCGCAGGACGTCTATGAAACACGCTCGGCGACAGTCGTAAGGGAGCGTCTGGCAAACTCCTTCGGAGCAAGCGGGATCCAGCGTCCCTTCTCGTTTCAGAACTTCATCAACCCCGATATCGTTATCAAACCCAACTCTGAGATCGCGGTCCAGAGTATCAAGATGCGTCGGGCGGGCACTTTCAAGATACTGAAAGATCTCACCTTTGGTTGGTATTATGGCGAACCCATCTTTATGGATAAAGAAGACGAAACCAATTTGTCATACACGATTGACGATATGACAAGTAGCATCATCCCTATCACTATCAAGAAAGGCGTGTATGGGATGTCGGATTTCTCCCAAGTGATTATGCGAGCATTGAGAGACCGATTCGCTCACCCAGACTGGTTTCGCAATGCGTGGGTCCATGCCCTGAATAACCCCAAGGATGGATACGGATGGATTGTGAAGTCGCAAGGCAACCAGCACGCCAACGATACGAAAGAAGAACTCACCGATGCGGGATGCGTGCCGTGGATTGACGCGAGCAATAACTTCGCATTTGCGGACCAAACCTTTACCTGTGAGGGTGCCTTTGATTCACACGATTTATGTTGTGGGATTTGCGAAGACTTGCCACTTTCTCAGATTGGGGGTCTCATAACCTACGATGTTTCGGGAACAACCGATGAATGGTGTTGTGGATTGACTCGCCCAACTGCTCGCGATGGTCGGTCAAGTCCTTTCTACTTTAACGATGAAACGGGTGTCTTTTACGATTATGTTGCGAAGTGGGTTGCGGACCCAACCGAAGGGTTTGTCCTCAAACTTTACCACGCGGTTTGGCGAGACATCGGAGACTTTTCACCCGTCAGAGGGAGGCAGTCTGGTCTTCATATGGAGGAGATTCAGTATTGGGGATTCGCATCTGGAGACTTTACTCCTGCTCTACCTACCGATGGAACCAATATGATGACCCTCTCAGGACCTTGGGGACTATCAACCAACGGAGCACTCACAAGCATCTCGTTTGAAATCAGAGGTGAGATTGTGGATATCACAGCAGTTTCTGGTGGATCTGCCATCACAGTGATAGACCCAGAACTCTTTGTTTCGGGCAACCCATCAACGGATACCAAAACACCTCTCAAAGGAAGCGTCCCCAAACCCACGAGTATGGCGACGTGGTCTCTCTATCCCAAGATGTCTCTTGTCGCCCAAGATGATATCATTGAAATCACCTTCTACTCGGGCATAAAACCCGTTGAGGACGATGCGGACGGAACAATCACCTCTTACGAGTATCCCCAGATTGCCTCTGCTTCATCAACGGGTCTGGCAACCAACGGGTCCTCGGTGTGGGGCAGATGCTGGAACGCAGGAGGCGAGATGGCAACGATTATGAGAAATTTGGAAAGTCGCTCGTGGAACAATATGACCGATGGAATCGCACGCAATCGTCCTTACCGAGGTCTGGATAATAGCGGAGGCGGGATTGACTTTCGCAACGTATTGGTGTTTCAACCCTTATCACCATACGAAGGATCGGAGAATCCCATTGATGACACTCGCAAAGTGCTCGGTTTCGCGAATCAACCCTCTTCGTGCTTAACTCAGGGCAAGTTTGGTGCCACGACTCAGTTTGATGCGACGGGATCTACGGATGACCCCACAGAGTTTGGGAGATGGATATACGAGAGCAGTGCGACCCCCACGGGTTTCGGTGGGTCTTTGTTTGTGAGAACACCTTCTCTCACGAACAGATCTTTCAATATGGGAAAGAGTATCCCTTCTAAAATCTTATTCCATTGCCCGAAGTTTGACAATCAAGGAAACACCGAAGGCGAACTCTTTTTTGAACCACACGAAAAGACATACGTGAGTCTTGACAACCCAAGCGAGATGCGTCTCAACAATATGCTCGTAGAACTTGTGGATAAGAATGAAAATCTCGCAGAAGATCTCACAGGATCCACCACCATCGTGTTTCACATACGGCAAGAACGCAGATAGGTTAAATGAGTTGATTCATAAGTTTTAATCCGCATACTATTCTATTTGACTATCTTATAGTATGGAACTCCCCGATGTTGTGATGCCACCTCCCGAGGTGCCCGAACCTTCCCCTGATCTCGCTCCACCCGATGACGATGATAAGAAGTATGAGAGAGATGGTGATACGTCTGTGAATGAACTAGAAACGCCACATCAAACCCTAGAACAGCAATTTGAAGCAGATCCTCAACTGAAAGCAGATTTAACCGAGCAAGCACTCACAGTGAAACCCATCATTGAAGATGAAGAAATCTTCAAGGAAGCGAAACCGAAAAAGAAGCGTGTGGCAACGGAGAAGCAAAAACAACACCTCGCCAAAATCAGAGCGAAAGCAATGGAAAACCGCAAAGCAAAAGCAGAGGAAAAACGTGCGGAGCAAACATCACTGAAAGCAGAGCGTGAGGCAAAAAAGCAAGCACGTCTTGAAGCACTTAAAGAGAAGGAAGAAATTCGTCTCCAAAAACTCGCAAGGCAAGAGGTCGCTACGGCACGCTCCAACAAACCTCAATTCACTTCGGAGGATATCAAGAAGTTTCAGCAAGATGCCATAGAAGAGTATGAGACCCTCCGCAAAGCACGGAAAGTCAAGAAAAAGGAAGCATTAGAGCAGGAAACACGTGATAAAAAAACATACGAGGCAGTCGCGAAGGCGGTCGGTCCCACACGTCAGCACTCGGTTTGGGATAATTGCTTTAAGTGAGAGCACTTAAAGGATGAGATACATTTTTAGTGTAGATTCTACACTTTTAGTAAATCCTCTTTCACAGAATTTGAGATTTTGAAATCGGAGAGTAGAGAAGAAATATTATTCGCAAAAGGTTGTGATATCTTTCGTTTTTAATTTAGATTTTTGATTGAGAGGTTTGTCATCCCAAACCTTGCTCGTCTTTCGCTTAGAATTGACCCCGTGTTTTTCATCGTATTGCTTCTTGCGTATGGCACGACCACCATTCTCCCAATACCACTTTTTCTGATACTCTCTCGCACTTTCCATATATTCATCCTTCGTCGTAATCGGTTTCTGCTTATTGACGACATCGGGCGTGTTTTCAATCCAGTATCGCTCACGAAACAGCAATGCCTCACGAGTCTCACACGGATAATTTTCAATCAATTCAATCCGAGCATCATTGTAATCAAAGAGATCATTGTATCTCTTCGCACCATTTTTAGCATCTGCCCGATGTCTTGAAAATCTCATAGACAAATACTTCAAGTTGGTTGATCCGACATAACAAGAATCTGTGCTTGGGGAGACAATCTTGTAAATCTTGCCCTGATCCTGTGCTAGCATATTGTGTTTCTTGCGTTGCCCTGAGCGGTTGTATCGTTTGTCTGGCAGTCCTGCCTTGGTGAGAATCACTTGCTGAGGAGGTGTCTCTATGTCTGTCATTATACTGGTAAATCTCATAAAAAAAATCCCTATCTAAACGCACCTCTCAGACTTAGTCTCCACCACCCAGACCCTCCCGATGCTCTAACTCAGCAACACGTTGCTTCAACGCCT
>Ga0181380_1001001_pt1 | contig 12538 bp, 7 predicted proteins | sample 3SPOviralmetaG_FD_130116 | JGI IMG/M metagenome (GOLD analysis project Ga0181380, IMG submission 130116) | Marine viral communities from the oligotrophic San Pedro Time Series (SPOT) site, San Pedro Channel, CA, USA - 3 SPOT_SRF_2009-08-19 | ecosystem: Environmental > Aquatic > Marine > Strait... | reverse complement strand
TACATGGAATTCTCAACTATGGATGAGTTTGTTGATTTCCTAGTGAAATCACACACTAATCTTGAGGTTATGAAAAAAGCACAGACCCCAAGACCATTAGTAGGAAGACCGTCTGATATACGGGTTGCTTCCCTGTCTTCCGTTAGGGGTGTCACTGAACCTATAGCAGAGGGAATACTTCGCAAGTTTTCAAGCATACCTAACCTTCTATTGAAGAAGACCACGCAGAAAGAACTGATGGAAGTCGATGGTGTAACTAGAGATATCGCTAGGAGAATCTTATCTCTCAGGGAAAATTACGAGAACTGAGAGAATTGGTTCGCAAGTGAGTTGGTCGGTAGCGCAGACCTGTTGAAATTTACTTGTAAATCGTGTATAATCACAGATGATTTAGAGTTATCCAAAGACTTAGTTGGCATTCTTGTTACCCTTACTTTTATTCTGTTACCTTGTGTACCTGCCCCACTCAAATCTTGTTCTGATATTAACTCTATATTGGCTCGGTTAGTCTTCGATGGTATAACTGTCGTGGAAGAGATTATGGCAGATGTCTCAAGGCATTCAACCGAGATAGACAAAGCCGCTTTAGAACTAACAACTGATTTAGGACCGTGAGATATGACAGAACTTACTGATATCTTGTCATTCAATACATCGAAAGGAACTGTTACCTCGGCGGCTACTTGGGATATGCTTTCTGTGCCTGTGTCAAGTGCTTCTCCTGTGCCTATTCCTGTTGGTAGGGATATACCGTCTGCTGTTCTAACAGCAGAACCTAACGATGGGTTAACTACTACACCAGCCACAGGTCGCATACCACCTACATCTCCGGTTGGTTTCTTCTGACCCAACATAGAGAATTTACCTTGTGCCGAAAACATATCTGCATCTAAGTTCATCCTTCCTTTGATGCTTGAATGGATAGCAGCGTTTAACTGATTTCCGCCTACTGTTCTGCTATAAGTAACACCCGCGTTTAAATCCTCACTCTGCGTTCTATATCCTTGATGGCCGCCAGCAGCATTATCTTCATCAGGGGAATAGTCATCTCCCACCTGAGCGCCGTTTCCAGCATCATCCTGAGCATCTGAAGCACTATCTCCGTAACCGCTACCAGTATCAGCATCCCCTTCACTTCCAACAGCGTCATCTGTATTCACGGTTTGTGATATCATTACATCAATAATAGAAGCCTCCGGTATGCTCTCATCCCTCTCAAGAGTCAACTCGACATCTTCCACACTTCTATCTTTTACTGACCACTTTACCTTCTGTATTACCAAAGATTCGTTGCTTATACCAAGGCCAGCATCAGTGTAAGTTACAGAAGTAGCAGGTATGTAGTTGTAGTCGTTGGTTACATGTATTCTTGGGGCATACCACTCGGCTCTGTCGTCGGCAGATGAAGACATCTCGGTGTATTTCCTCATACCGAGCGGGAATATGCTTGTGTCGTTGTAGGCGTTGAAGGATGTAACTCCTGTGACATCGTGTGCGTTGTCCAAGATATAATTAGCAGAGCCATCTGTAGTCTGAGTTGGGTTTCCGCACCTATGCCTCAACAAACCTCTGCAATAATCAGCGTTAAAAGATATGATAAATTTTCTTGTGGTGTCGCTGCTGTAAGAAGCAGGTGCGTTTATCTCATAGAAGCCGCTTTGCTTTACCTCCACTGTGGATGAACCGTCTGTAGCCAGTGATGCCGTTAGTTGGGGTGCGCCTCCCCCCTTGGCAGTGCTTGTCTGACTGAAGTTGTAATCGAAAAGACCGACAACAAACACCGCATCGTCTATGCTGGTTGCGGTCTGCTGGTCTTTGAGATACACAGCCACCCTCAAATCATTGCTGGTTGTGGCGCTGGTGAGGGGCATACCGGATGATGCGCTTACCATCTGCACAGCATAACTCACACTGTTAGCACCATAGAAATAATAACCGTTATCGTAAGTTATAGTGGATGAAGAAGGGTCATAACTCTTTGATTGACCGTATCTGTTGAATTTATCCGTGGATGTCTTCAGATTCCCGTCAAGGGCGTTGACCATTCCGGGGAAAAGAGCGCCGCCTGTCTTGAGTCCGAACCAAGACTCTCCCTCGCTTGTATCATTCCTTCCCTGAAGTATTCTGTGTGGGTCTGCTAGGTATGCAAATCTACCATTATCCAGCATCTTATCGCTTTCATTAGACAGTCTGATTGGTCTGACGTTCACAGACAACCTGCTCTCTTTCAGCGAGTTATACTGTTTCTTTGCTATGGCTAAAGCCTCCACATGAGTATTGACTTCGGGGCGCTCTATAACCTTCCACCTGCTAGTATCTGAAAGTCCGGGTGAGGGGAAGTCAATAAACGAACCGCCATTCTGATAGTAAACCCTGACATTGGATATCTTTCCGCCTACGTCTGTGACAACCTTACTCACATAAGTATTATCTCTATTTAAAGTATGACCGGAATCATATCTAGGTCTGAACTCAATCTTACCATCTCTACCACAAAGATAAGAGAAAGGTAACGTCAGTGAGTTTATCCTTCCATTACCAGCCTTCTCTTGCATGGCTTTAACTGTCTTAAGTATAGTCTTACCCCTAGAGTCAATAGAGGAACCGAAGCCATCTAGTTTAGTATTGTCATTATAGGTAGTCATATTGGTCGTTATAGGGACGTTGTTGATGTCTGGGATGCATGGTAGTTTCGTGGATGGGAACCAGTTCTGCAATATACCGGCATTCCAAAGCGCCCTTATCTTGTCACTCTCATAGAAAGTACCCCTGTTTGTGGATTCCACATAACCGTCTATCTTCATCATTAATCTTAAAAGATATGCTGGTGCCAAAGAAGAGAATAAGTTTACGGCATCATAAGAAGATACATCCAAACTGATACCAAGGTGATATGATTCGGGCGCTTGGTTTGTTATCATATTACCGAAGGTGGTAACGATATCAGATGGTGTTGCGTCGTGCGCTATGCCAGCAGAAGATACTGTTGTTGAGAACACCCCGTATAGTTGCGTCGGTATCACAAAAGCCTCTCCGACATCAGGGAAAAGAGCGAATTCTGTAGCCGTCAAAGCCGTCTTCGCATTCAACCCGAAGTTACCATAATCACCGAAACCTACGGCTGCTGTGTCATTATAGTAGACCAACTCAAGTTTTAGAACAGTTGCGCTGACTACTTCTTTCACCCTAAAATATCTTTTAATGGTAGCAGTTCCGCTGAACAGTCCTGTTGTTACATCGTTTTCGTTAGTTACTGAGATGTCTGTTGGGTCGCCATCGACCTTGTGATACCCATACATTCCAGCCTTCACACCAAGAGCCTCAAAATCCTTACCTGTGTCCTGTAAACTATAATCGTCGGTGTTCTCTGTTATACCTGTCGCTGTGGTTTCAACAGGGGCTGTCAGTTTACCGTTCCAAGAAACGAAGTGGTCTGTTATCTTTTGATTTGTCTCTCCTGAATTCTGCACCGTCTGCAACCTACCTAAACCACCACCGTTGTCAAAAGCAGAAATATCTTTATCGGTAAAGTCTATGAAGAATTGTCCTTTCTTTGTATCACTTTCAATAGCAACTGATTCCGCTACTAGGAAATCTTGGTTAGGATGACCTGAGTATGGCTCTGAGACATTGGTTCTTGTTGCGGTTGCCTCTGCCCAATACCTGTCAATCAAGGTCGGGAACCCATTGACGGTTGCGTAGTAGTCACCCAAGTCAGTCCTTCCCCCTGAGAACTGACCAATCTTACCCTTGTTGGCGTGGGTATTCATATTGAAGAATTTAGATGTGTCAACTACTAAGAACGCACCACCCTTGTCTTCCCAAGCAGAGTATTCTGATTGACTGTCTATTGTTACCTTAAATAAAAGCGCACCACCAGCACTCTCATCGTAATCTGTGGATGTAGGAACTGTTGATGTCGTTATTACTGTGGATGATGGTGTTCCTGAAACTTGGTGATACCCATCCTGAGCATCGCTGTTTATGACATAGATGTAGTCACCATCTGCTATACCTGCTGTGTCCCCTGAACCAACTGTGAATTTTAGTGTGTCAGGGCCGGGAACTGATGGGTTGGTTATACTGCTGATAACGATAGGGTTGTCATAATCTATTATCTTAGAATAAGACCCCAAAGTAACGGGGTCAGCGGTAGCATCTATATTCCATATGTCTATATCTGAACCTATCTTCAAGTCAGTGAACTTATCCAACTTGCCATCAGCGTCTGCATCTTGGTCTGTATAGAAAAGAGACACATCGTAGTTTTGGGATGAGGGATATAGAAGTCCGAAGTCCTTCTTCCTTGAACCACCATCTGCATCAGCCTTACCATTGTTTCTCATATCGGCCCAAAGCAACCAAAGGTGTTTGTAATTATCAGATATCTGACAGAATTTTACCACCGTATTCTGTGATGTTCCGGAACTGTCTGTGTAACTAACACCATGACTCTTTGATATGTATTTACATCCGATAAGGCATAGTTTACCACCATGATGCACGATACCCTGATAGAGAAACTTATCCACAAAACCATTCTTGCCGTGTATCTCCGCACAGCCTGAATCGGGTATGGTTGATGTTGTCGCTGTTAGATTCAAAGTCACTAACTTATCACCTGAAGTCACTGACGCATCAAGGGCCACTTCTTCCCTAACAAGAGTATGACCTGTGGGAGAAACGAATGTCTTGGGAGAACTCAGTATCTGCCCGAAGTGATATTGGAACCATAGAGAGTTAGGCAGGTCACGCATCCAGCGAGCATGTGCTGCTTTGTTTCTCAGGTCTTTGTCGTCACCTGTATCAAATACATCGGTCATGCCGTTATCGGATGAGAAACTACCCCTATCAGTTCCGGTCTTCAACCCCGAAGAACTTGTGTAAGTGCCAAACTCAACGCCATCATAAGGGGTGAATGTATCAACAACCCAAAGATAAGTGTCTGAAGTCACAGTATTATAATAATTCCATACTCTAGTCACGCCCCTCACTCTATGGATATTATGTATGGTGCTTGTATTGGTGCCATCTGAGTTATAGGGAGAGGCAGTAATCAAATCACCGAAGGCCAAGTTAGGGTCTGCGTCCATAAAGAAAGTAACAGTGTCCCCAATAGCATCATTTGCGGTTGGGTGTGCGCCTATACTTCTGAGGTAATTCGCTATCGCATCGAACTGTGATACTGAGGGTATGTCCTGACCAGCACCAAACCTCTCATTCTTGGCCTTGCCCCTATACACTATCCTAGCAGCATTAGGGGTGTAAGACCCTGCTCCTGATGTGACGTTGAGAATAACATACTCATAGTCATCGAAAAGCGTATCATTCAAACTGCTGTTGACTACGTTCTGTGCGCTTGTCGTGTTGTGGGAAGTGCTGTGTGTTATGTTGAAACTCTCCCCAGTAACACCTTCCCATCCTGAGTCCTTCTCAAAGTAGACAATCGTTTTCCCTCCGCTGTCCCTACTGAAACCTACAATTTTCACGCCCTCATATTGTTCCTCTATGCTATCGGGACCATAGTTTGTATCTTCGTTGTTATACATCTGTATGGGATGTCCGGAATCCAATTGCGTTCTTTGGTCTATCAGTTCTGAATAATCGTCATCCTTGTCGAAGCCGACGCTCTTGTTCAAAGTCTTTAGGGGAGAGGAACCGAAATTCATAGCGTGTTTCATGCCCTGAGCATCCCTAAGCCAATACGGGGTAGTGGATTCGTCATCGTCCAAACCTCCCTGACCTATCTCCCAAAGAGGTATCTGCCTATCCAATAAGGATGTGACATCTGTTGCTTTTATTTCTAAAAGCCTCTCCTTGATTTTTTGTTTTATCTCTAATTTATTTACGATACCCCTCCATGTGGGCCTGTCTATGTTGTGTGTCTCGTTGTTCACACCTTTAGTTGCGCTTGTGAATATCAGAAGATTGATATCATTTATGGTTGAGGTGTTGAAAAGACTGACTAGATTATGGCTATAGTCAGATGTGGCATCGCCTACGCTTGTTCCTCCCACGGCAGCAGGGTCATCTGCTATGGTTATGTTACAAGAAGAAAAGCCGTTGACAGGTGATACTATGTCCAGCGACTGCATAGGCGGAAGAATCCTTCCGTCAGGATGGTCAGTGAGCGGTCTATACATAGCGGCTCTGTCCAATAGCAAAGCGGTTATCACATTCGTTTGGCTTGAGTCTGCCTTGCAGACTATCTCGTAACCATACATGGCTCCGGGCGTGTTGTCAGAACCAGCCAAAGAATAACCGGAAGAATAAGAACCACCAAGAGTGTTGGAAGAAGTTATCTCCGTTCCATCCTGATATACCTTGAACTTGTCGTTGGTGTAATCAACAACGAAATCCAAGTCTATCCAGTGCGCCACATCTGAAGCAACGACAGTATTATTGGCATAGGTGAATGGGTGCGTGTTGTAACTGGACAAATCCAAAGTCCATTTTATCTTAGGCGTCCCTGTAAGACCATTGGATATCTTAGAGGGGCTTGTTGTGGAAAGCCCACCGTCTTCAAAGCCTACCCTCAACTCAACCAGCGGTGTGTTAGCGCCCTCTGAGGATGTGGCTCCTGTGAAGGAACGGACTGCTAATCTCACGGAAAAGACATCACCATCACCCATCCCATTCAGCGACCCATCATAGGCTATGGTAGGCACCTTTCCTTGATGCGTAGTATGGTTGTTAGGCTGCGCGTTGGCATCTGCGTGATAACCCTGCACCACCAAGAATGGTTTGCCGGATGGGGATTTCACCTCTTGAAAAACGTTTCTCGGACTCTCTATAGTTGACCCGTCTTTGTGTGCGAACTCGATACACTCACCTGTCCAAACACCCGCTAAGTGAGAGCGAGAAACAAAGTTAGCGGAATTTGTTACAGTTCCCGCTGTCTTGGCATTATACCTACTTACCGTGTAGTTGTTGATGTCAACCCTACCGAAAGATGAGTCTGTATCTCCAACAGGGACAACATATCTTCCAGTGGTATCATTACCATTGACGAAGTAGAGATAGGCGTCATCGCCTGAACCTGCGAACTTGAACATGTTAGGTGTGTGTCCGTCAGGGTAATGCAATTGCGCTCTGCCTTCTCTCTCGCTTGGTGAGTTTCTTATAGTGTCTAATGTAAGCCAATTAGAAGCGCCTGTGTTACTAAGATACCTTGTCTCATCAGATGTTCCTATGAGCGCGGTGTTGAAGTTGTTTGATTTAGCCATCTCGTTATTAGCCCATCGGTATCGGGGGTTGAGCGTAGCCTCGCCGTTCATGGGGTTGCCGAAGTGAGTCTTGTTCTTGTCATAGGTAGCAGTTGCTGAAGGGGAGTTGTCATCATTGGGTATGGCTTTCGCTGATTGAAAATCGTCATAGTAGGATGCCAACCAAGCACCATATTTATTCTTGACAGTTCTTACCATAATAAAACCTCATGAGATACTGAGGTTAGATAGGTTCATTCCTCTCGCTCCCGCTTCTCTCTCTATTGCATTAAGCACCGTGTTTGCCATGTCGTCTGTCGTCATACCATTGAAGTTGTTGGTCTGTATGATTTCGGTGTTGGCTATGAATGTCTCGACGCCCTGCTGCTGTATCTGCTTCACCAAGGCACCCTGCACGTTGCCAGCCTTGAAGCCGAAGAACAGTTCCTCCCTCGCGTTGTTGAATGACTCTTGGGCTTGATTAGCATTATTCAAAGAGGAAGTGTAGTTATCCAAGAACGATGTATCAATAGCATAATCACTCTCATCAAAACCAAAACTTTCAGCATTTGTCATGTTATCATTAAATTCATCCAACGATGCATTGACATCCATTAATTGTTTAGCAGCCTTAACTGCATAACTAGCAAGGATAACCAAAGCGACACCAACAACTGACAATACAGCAAGACCTACCGAAGCGACGAAGGTGGCTTTCATAGCGGCAAAAAGCGCGGCGAAACTCCCAGCAGCATACATAGCCGCAATACCATTAGAAATGTTGGTAGCGGCAAGGACAACATAAGCACCAGCAGCCTTCAATGCCGCACCGATACTAAATGTTATAGTCCCGTTGTAAAGACCCATAGCAAGAGTGGCAATACCCGTTGCAGTAGCGACAATTCCATTCTTGGCGGCTAGAAGGGCACCTGCGGTGGCCGCATGGATATAGTTAAAAGCCATTAGAGTTAACCCACCTGCTGCCATCACGATACCCCCTAGTAATGGAGCGAAAGATAAAGTCATCAGGAAAATTGATGCCATCATAGCATCGGCGCCGTCTTCAAAATGCACGAAAGGTATTTTATTCAGACCATCTTGGAAAAGCATTATAGCACCAGCAGCAAACATAGCAGACATGCTTATGGCGTTACCTGCATTCGCAACACCGCTCATTTGATGAGCAGTTCCTTGAGCAGCGATACCCATCTCTGTTTGTTTTTTGATAGCCTCTTGCTGTAAAAGTATAAACTCCCTCATTTCAACATTGCTCATTTCTTGAATTCTTGGGAGTTGACGCTGCAACGATGCTAAGTGGCCGGATTTTAAAAGTTGCTGGTCTAGTAGGAAAAGTTGCACTTCTTTTTCCTGTTTGATAAATCCCTGCAACGCTAAGTTTTCAGCCTCTAAATCATTTATCTGATTCTGTGTTATTGCCGCAGCCTTTTGGCTTTGGGTTGATTTCAGTTCTTCAAGATTGGCTATCTTCTTTTGATTTATCTGAACGTCACCCAACTTTATTTGCATTTTTATTTTGGCTGCTATCCTGTCTTTTATGACGAGAGTTATCATCTCTTCCATGTTTAATATCTTAGCCTTGTGGTTCTTCAGAGCCTGTTGCGCTAACTCTGATTTATTCTTCTGCAACTGCAACTCAGTTCCCATGAACTGCTGCTTCATGAACGCAATCTGCTCGCCGTTTATAGCCCTTAGAACAACATGGAATGTTCCCATAGCAATCTGCAAGGCTTGAAGATTGAGAAGTGCCGTAGCGTATGGCATGAAGACAGTGGATAGTATCTGCCTTGCCTCTATCATGTTACCAACGAAATCACCCACAAAGGAATCTTGAAAGGCAAGTTGTAAATCTGTAAATGCTTGAAGCATATCCGCCTGTGCCTGAGTCGCTGCCAGTGTAGCAGGGAGCATCCTCTCACCAATCTCCGCTCTCAAGTTGGCGATGTCAGCCTCCGTTTGATTTATCTGGAAAGCCGTGTCTTCAAACATCGTGGACAAGAAACCCGTAGCCTCTCCTGTCTCAGTCATAACAGCAGCCGTTTGGCCGAAACCCTCTGCTGCTAGTTGGTTCGTCCTTTCCATATCCTGAAGGAGAAGCATCAATCTTGAGAAGTGCCTGTTACCGGCCATAGCCTGTGCTATAACAGGTTTCTGTGAATCCTCCAATTGATTGTATATAGGTGCCAACTCGTTAAGTATTTCCTCTAAACTTCTTAATGTTCCATCGGTGTTGGTAGTCTCGACGCCTAATCCCCTGAGAGCATCTGCCGCCCCACTGATGTTACCTGATAGACGAGCATAGACGAAACGCAGAGCCATACCTGTCGATTCGGCTGTGATACCCCTCTCAATCAAGGTGGCTGTCATAGCGGCCATGAATGCTACATCCTCACCGGCTAGTCTAGCAACACCACCGAAATGATTCATAGCCTCGATAATCTCAGGCATACGAGCAACCGACCTATCCTCAACGCTGTTCAGAGTGTTGAGTGTGTCGGCTACATTCTTAGTGACTAACGCTCTCTGCTCTAAAGGTGTGAGAAGGTTGAACTGCGCTGTCGTCAACTCTCCTGTAATCAAAGCGTTTTGCTGCATGAGGGACATGAAATCCTTCTGCGCGTCAGCAGCATCCATCTCACCGATAGCACCTAGAGCAAGACCACCGCGAGTAAGAGGCTCAACCACTTCAGGACCGAGCATCGCTGAGAGTTGTGCGACTCTTGAACCAGCCTTCAACGCCTCGTCAGCGACGAAACCGAACTCCCTACCTAAATCTATTACGTCTGTTTTTATTGCGGCTAACTGCCCTGACTGCCTAACTGTATCATCGAAGAACTTCTCAAACTCAAGCCTAGCCCTCTCCACCTCTCTTGCTACAGGTATTAGGTTGTCTTCCATCTCCTGTATTTGGTCATTGATAGCGCCAGCGGCTTCGGCTATACCTGCGAATGCGTCAACGAAAAGGGCTTGCATTGCCAAGGCGCCAGCCTCGGCGTCATGAATCAAACGGTTGGCTTGGAAAGTACCAACGATGTCGAAGAAAACCCTAGATACGCCACCACGAAGAACGACCATCAAGACTCCGCAGATTCCCAGCATTACGGGAAGTAAGTCTAGGAAGGGTAGTGGAACCTGCTCAATCATTCGGTAACACCTTCACTTCGCCCATCCTTAATCGGAACACCGCTATCGCTCAACATTTCAAACAAGGAAGTGTTGCTTAATTGTTTTCGCGCCGCACGACGTTTATCTCTCTTGGCAACGGCTTCTTTAGCGCGAGCCGAACCCTTTGCGTCTTTAGTGGCCTTGGATATCCTATCGCCCATCTCAGCAGCAGTAATCAAATCAATCTCAAGACGAGCGTTTCCGTCTATCCCTTGATACTTATAGAATAAATCTGACGCTAACGTACCTTTGTATGCCATACACAGCACAGGCAAAGCCTGTGCTACTGTTCCAAAGGGGCTGCACTTCCTTCTGAATTGTCGCCTCTGACAAACATAAGTATCTTTAATATCTCAGCAGTGGTTAGTTCATCTATCTTGACATCTTCGGTTAGGATGCAATTAGGTAGCCAAATGTCTATTTGGTCTGCTATGCCGCATCCTTCCTCATCAAGAGCATCGGAGAACTCTAACTGCTGGTCTTGCGTCCAAGTCGCAGGGTCGCCAAGGTGAGAGAACTTTCTCAATACGCGAGCCTGTTTAGACTCAAGTCTAATCTTCTCCATGCCCGATGCTTGTCGGACATAAATTTTGCTTCCGTCGTCTAACTCAATTTCACTTTTTAGTACCGGCATTCTTAACACTACTCTTCTTCACTGCTTTCTTCTTTGGGGCTGCTTTCTTCTTCTTTGGTTCTATGAGTCGCTCACTGATTCGACCATCCGGCCTTACAATGCGCTCCCAAACACCACTGTCATCTTCATATGTTTCCTTCATTTATCTCACCATCACTGGTCTTCATAGGTCAAGTAAATCATGACCGAATTGGAAGTGTTATCTCTTACCATGTCGATGCTCACAACATCATCACCAGCAGCGAGCGCCCTTAGCGCAGTCTGTAAATCGGTGTGTGCCGAAGCCAAGTCAGACGATATAGCCTGAACCGTCATCTTGGCTGCTGCTGCTATTGTGTGACTCATCTAACCACCTCAAGCACTGTAGGCTGTGTTCTGTAGTGGTCCGGTCATTACGACCCTCATAGCGTAGTCTGATGGTGTACCGCCACCGCCTACATCTGCTGCGTCATAAAGACCCCTGAAGTTTACACTCAGGGTGTTCGTGTCTCGACCACTGACTGATGCTTCGGGTGCCTCAAAGAATACCTTGCCGAATTCAAACTTGATTAGGTCATCCAAGGCTTCGTCCTTCAACAGCAACGTGATTGCTGGTGTTGCGTCAGCAGGGTTGTCTGAGTCTCCATCTGCCGCAATCAATGTGCTGTAGGTAGGAGAACCATTGTCAGCCGTGTATAGAACTTGGTTAAACTCAATCGTTCCACTAACTTCTCTTCTTTGCTTTGGTATTCTCCTTTGTGGTCCGGCACCACCAAGGGCGTAAGCGTTATCAGGGTCTTGGTTTAGGTTTATGTCGAATGAGAAAGACTTGATGCTTGCTGTGGCAGACCCACCAGCAAAACTCACTGTGCCGTTTGCGAAGTGAAGTGCGTCAAGAGCGTCACCACTGAAAGCGGGGTTTGCGACCAAGGTGCTTACGGCAGATTCGGCCTGTCCATAGAAACCAACGCTCATCATAACGTATTCCCCAACAGTTGCAGAAACGCTAAGTGTGTTGGCGCACATACCTGTGAAGGTGTGTTCCTTTTCCTCTCTTCCTATCTCAAGGGTGAAGGAAGGATAGTCATCTGTGCCTGTTGGTTCTTCTAGCGTATGAACCATGTCATCTCCGGAACCCGTCTTGGTATCTTTAGGGAAGAATGCATATAGTAGGTTGCCGACGAAATCATCAACCTGCATAGCGAGAGAAATGTCACCGTCGCTGTATTCTTTTCCTGTAACGGCCTTTGAAGCCGTGTGCCTTGACATATCCTCACGGACCATCAAATCGAACTTGTGTCCTATGCTCTCTTCGTCAACCTCACCATATACTTTGGTTCCGGCGTTTGAAGAAACGGAGCCATAGGAGCCGAAATCTTCTCTTTGTATAGCAACATATCTATTTGCGAAATCCACCATGCTTTCACCTATTAACTGTTACGAGAACGAGTGATGCGACACTTAAAGGTTTGGCGTCTAACGATGACGCATATCTATCAAACGCTGATATGTAAAGGTTAGTTGGTGTGTGCATATG